>ERZ857965.574-NODE-574-length-50478-cov-14.500089_pt1 | contig 50478 bp, 46 predicted proteins | sample MGYA00519758_ERZ857965 | MGnify/ENA primary metagenome ERZ857965 (study PRJEB31778, sample SAMEA3449381) | human gut metagenome | biome: human gut; feature: human-associated habitat; material: faeces | place: United Kingdom | collected 2010/2012 ... | reverse complement strand
AGACGCCCATCGGCGAGGAGGAGGACAGCCATCTGGGCGACTTCATCCCCGACGAGGCCGCGTCCGAGCCCAGCGAGGCCGCCAGCTTCACACTGCTGAAGGAGCAGCTGGTGGACGTGCTGGGTACCCTGACGCCCCGGGAGGAGAAGGTGCTGAAGCTGCGCTTCGGTATCGAGGACGGCCGTACCCGCACGCTGGAAGAGGTAGGCAAGGAGTTCAACGTCACCCGTGAGCGTATCCGCCAGATCGAGGCCAAGGCCCTGCGTAAGCTGCGGCACCCCTCCCGCAGCAAGAAGCTCAAGGACTTCCTGAACTGAGGCGGACCATGAAGCGGGTAGTTCTGGCGCTGCTGGCGGTGCTGCTGGCGCCGTCCCTGGCCTGGGGCGACGACAGCCGGCACTATGAATTCCGCCTTGCCGCCAACGGAGAGGCGACGTACCATGCCGCCGCCGGCGATACCGTAACGGTATCGCTTTCCCTGTGCCGGACCACCGGCACAGGGCCGATGTTCGCCATGCAGGACGAGATATGCTTCGATCCTGCCTTCTTCGCCTATCAGCCTGATGGCACCCTGCTCCGCGAGGGCGTCAAGACGACGCTGGTCACGCTGCGTGATGGCCGTCAGGCGGTCTACATGAACTACGTAGACTTTGGCGGCGGCGCGGACTGGGCGGATGAGACGGTCGTCGGCTCCTTTCAGCTGAAGGTCCTGGCCGACGGCGGTGCGTCCGCCATAACCGGCAGCCATTACTTGGTGTCCACCGAGGACGGCATGGGCCGCTACGCCGCCGCTGTCCGGGACGTCACGGTGGTGGTGTCAGAGCAGTGCCGCGTGACCTTCCAAAGTAACGGCGGCAGCGGCGTAGCGCCGGCGGAGGTGCTCCGTGGAACGCCCCTGGCGCCGCCGCAGGCGCCCACCCGCTCGGGCTATCGCTTCACCGGCTGGTACAGTGACTACGACCTGACCCGCCCCTGGGATTTCAATGCGCCGGTCACGGCGGATATGACGCTGTATGCCGCCTGGCAGCCTCTGCCGGCCGCCGCGTCCTCCGCCGGTCCGTGGGCATGGCTTATTGTTGGTGCTTCCATTTCGGCACTGACCGTTTTAGCCCTCCGCCGACGCCGCCGCAGTTAGATCGCAAAAAGGCAAAACAAAACCGCCCGTCCGGGCGGTTTTATTTTGCCCTGTGCGGGTCAGGGCCGTTCACCGACAGCACACCCCGGCGCGCCGCCTGTAAAACAGGCGAAAAATTCAGCGTTTCAGGGGGAAGCCGTTGCAATACGGTATTAAGATGCTATAATAAGGCTGATATGATAGGGACGGAGGTCCAGCCATGATCGAGAAGGAAGCCTTTATCGCGGCACTGCTGCCGATCTGCGACACCGTATGTGAATATGACAGGGCCCGGGGAAAGCTGCGGGTCCGGAAAACCAGTCTGGCCAGTGGGCTGGAGGACAAATGGTACACCGTAGAGGAGCTGCGTGACATCTTTCGGGATAACGGCGGTGTGTCGGCGGAAAAAAGCGTGTGGATGCGCTATCTCAGCAGCGATAACCTGCGGAGCTTTTTCTACGAAAAGGAGCGAAACGAGAGCTTTCGCCTGCGGTTCCGGCAGGGCGGCGTAGGCTGCCGGCAGTATGACATCCGCATCGACCGGATCAACGACTATGTGCTGGTCATCTCCGGGCGGGATACACAGGAGCAGGAGATAGACGCGCTGACCGGCGCGCTGAGCCGCAACCATTACCAGCGGGAGATGAGCAATGAGGTATACCGCGGCGGTGTAGCGCTCATCGATATGGACGATCTGAAGCTGTATAACGACATGAATGGCCATCAGGTGGGCGACAACGCGCTGCGGGCGCTGGCGGATACCATCTATGAGGTGGTTGGCCGCAGCGGCTCGCTGGTGCGCTACGGCGGCGACGAGTTTTTGCTGCTGCTGCCGGGCGTGGAGCAGACGGCCTTTGCCACCGTGCTGGGAGACATTCAGCGGCGGCTGCGGACAGTGAGCATACCGGGCTGCGAGGGCGGCCAGCATATCACCATCAGCGTGGGCTGCGTCATGGCGCAGCAGGAGACGATCGCCCAGGCGGTGCAGCGGGCGGACCGGCTGATGTACCGGGCCAAGCGAAGAAAGGACGCCGTGGTCACCGAGGATACCCCCGCGGAGGGGGAGGAGATCAAGCCGCATATTCTTGTGGTGGACGATGCGGCTATGAACCGCGCGATACTGCGGGAGATGCTGGCGGAGGATTTCAACGTGCTGGAGGCGGAGGACGGCCGGGAGTGCATGGCGCAGCTGGAGACCTACGGCGCGGATATCTCACTGGTGCTGCTGGACATGATCATGCCGGAGATGGACGGCCTGCAGGTGTTGGAGGAGATGAATAATCGGGGGTTTATCGAGGATATCCCGGTCATTATCATCACGGCGGACGGCTCAGAAGAAAAGGTGCGGCAGGCCTATGACATGGGCGTGGCGGACTACATAGAACGGCCCTTTGATATCCGTATCGTGCGGCAGCGGGTGATGAACACCGTGAAGCTGTATGCGCGGCAGCGGCGGCTGGCAGCGGTGATGATGCAGCAGCTGCGGCGGCAGGAGCATATGATGGGCATCGCGGCGGATATCCTGTCGCGGGTGATGGGCTACCGCAACGGCGAGGGCGCGGACCACGGGCGGCACGTGGAGCAGATCACGCAGCGGCTGCTGGAGAGAATGCTGGAACGCACGGATAAATACGGCCTGACCCTGCAGGACTGCCGGCGGGCCGCCGCCGCGGCTATGTTCCACGACATCGGAAAGATGGGCGTGCCGGATGCCCTGCTGCGAAAGACCGGCCCCCTGACGCCGGAGGAGTTTGACGAGATCAAGAAGCATACCCTGATCGGCGAGGAACTGATGCGGGGCATGAAGGAGATGGAAAGCGAGCCGTTGGTGGAGGCTGCGGCGGAGATCTGCCGCTGGCACCACGAGCGGGTGGACGGCGGAGGCTATCCCGACGGGCTGAAGGGCGACGAGATACCGATGACCGTGCAGGCGGTGGGCCTGGCGGACGCCTATGACGCGCTGGTGAGCCAGCGGGTGTACAAGCCGGCGTATACCCATGCGGAGGCGTTGGCTATGATACGGGGCGGCGAGTGCGGCGCGTTCGATCCGCTGCTGGTGGACTGTCTGGAGGACATACAGAGTGCGTTGTGCCGTGAGGTATACGGCATGAGAGGTAAGGAATGAGCAGGACAAAAAGATTGCTGGCTGTGCTGCTGGCGCTGTGCGGCGCGTTGCTGTGCGGCTGCGGACAGCGGGAGACGGAAACGGAAGAACTGCCGGTGCTGGTCATTGGCAGCGACAACTATGAGCCGTATTTCTATCTGGATGAGAATGGCGCCTATGCGGGTATCGACGTGGAGATCGCCACCGCCGCCTGCGAGAGATTGGGCTGGACGGCGAGCTTCCAAAAAATCAACTGGCAGGAGAAGGACGCCCTACTGGAGCGAGGCGACGTGGACTGCCTCTGGGGCAGCTTCTCCATGAACGGCAGAGAGGACCGCTACCGCTGGGCAGGGCCGTATATGTACAGCCGTCAGGTGGTCATCGTGCAGGCTGACAGCGATATCCGTACACTGGCCGACCTGAATGATAAGCGTATTTCCGTGCAGATATCCACTAAGCCGGAGGAGCTGTTTCTGAAGCATCAGGTGCCCGGCGTGGAGCAGGTGGACAGCGTGTACTGCTTCGCCAACACGGTGGACGTGTTCGCCGCGCTGGACAAAAGCTACGTGGACGCCTGCGCCGGACACGAGACGGCGTACCTCACCTTCATCGCCGGGCGCGCCGGGGAATACCGGGTGCTGGAGCCGGGGCTGCTGCGGGCAGGTCTGGGCGCGGCGTTCTATAAGGACGACGGCAGCGGCAGAGCGGAGGCTCTGAACGAAATGCTGCACGAGCTGGTGGCGGACGGCACCGTGGCCGCCATTCTGGAGAGCTACGGCGTGGACGCACAGGCGGCTTTAGCGGGGTTGATCCATGGGCAATAAGTTTTCCAACAAATATATCTGGGTGCTCATGCTGGTGCTGGGCGTCTTTGTGATGGCGGTCACGGCTCTCATCGGCGGCAACAGCAGCATCCGCAACGCCCAGCAGACCGCCCAGCGGACGCTGCAATATCTGCAAAACCAGTGCATCAGCTACCGCGACATCGTCGCCGCCGACCGGCTAAAGAGCCTCGTGCGGCTGACGGAGCAGGCGCAGGAGGTGGCGGAGCGCGAGGGTATGGTGGGGCAGAACCGCTCCAACGAGGAGCTGGCGCGGTACGCCCAGCGTCAGCGCGTAACCTGCGTGCTGGTGCTGGACAAGGATCTGGAGATCGAGTTCAGCTCCGGTGCGGACATGGACTGGAGCGATTACTACACCAATGAGGCGATCCGCTCCGTCATGGACTACCCGGAGAAGATCTTCGCCCGCCGCCTGACCCGTGACGGCGCGGTATACGACATAGCAGCCGTGGCGCGCGTCGAAAATCCCGGCGTCGTCTTCTGCGTCCGCCTCCAGTCGAACACGATCATCGCCTCCTACCGTGCGTCCATCGAGAGCCTGCTGGCGGGCTACGAGACGCTGCTCAATGACAAGGTCTACACCTACATCACCGACGGCGAGCGCGTGGTGGGCAGCAGCGCGGCGGAGCAGTGGAACCTGCCGGTGGACGAGGTGCCCCTCATCCGTGCGCTGGAGTCCTCCCCCTCCCCGGGCAGCAAGCTGACCCAGCTCCGCACGGACGGCACGTTCTTCGGTGCACGGGAGCGATACCAGCAGTACAGCCTGTATGTGTTCCTCCCCAATGAATACGTGTTCATCCTGGGCAAGAACATGGTGATCTCCGCCTTCGGCGTCTACGCGCTGGCGGCGGTCTTGGCGACGCTGCTGGTGCTCCACACCACGCAGGAGCGCAAGCGTCGCGAGATGGACTACCAGCACCGTCTGGAGGAGGAGGTGCGCCGCGCCAGCGCGGCGGACCAGGCCAAGACGCACTTCCTTCGCAGCATGAGCCACGACATACGCACACCTATCAACATCATCATGGGTATGCTGGAGATCATCGGGCGGAACCCGGAGGATGTGACGCTGGTGCAGTCCTGCCGGGAGAAGGCGCAGACCGCGGCACGCTATCTGCTGGCGTTGGTAAACGACGTGCTGACGCTGAATCGCCCGAAGCAGGAGGCGCTGGGAAAGACCCCCTATTGTTTGACAAGCGAGCTGCACGAGATGCTGGGTATTTCGCACGCCCAGGCGGAGAGCGCAGGCGTTGCGCTGATGGTGATGGACCTGACGCTGGAGCATGAACGATTTACAGGCGACCCGCTGTATATGCGGCAGATCTGCCAGAACATCATTGGCAACGCCATCAAATACAATCACCCCGGCGGATGGGTGCGCTGCAGCTTCCGCGAGTCCCGTTATGCGGACGGCGTGTGTCGGCTGGAATTTATATGCGAGGATAACGGCGCAGGTATGAGCGAGACGTTCCAGCGCCATATGTTCGAGGCGTTTGCTCAGGAAAACAGCGATAGGGGCAGCCTTTCCGGCGGCGTGGGCCTGGGCCTGGCCGTGGTGAAGAAGCTGGTGGACGAAAGAGGCGGTACCATTCAGGTGGACAGTGCACTCGGACAGGGAACGCGCTTCCGCGTGGTGCTGCCCATGATGCCCAGTGAGGCCGAAGAACCGGAAGCCGCGCTTCCCGACGCGGCGGCTTCCATCGCCGGACGGCGCTTGCTGGTGGCGGAGGACAACGAGCTGAACCGGGAGATCGCGGTGTACCTGCTGCAGGAGGCCGGCGCCATGGTGGACCAGGCCGCCGACGGCAAGGAGGCGGTGGAGATGTTCGCCGCGTCGGCGCCCGGTACCTACGACGCGGTGCTGATGGACGTGATGATGCCGGAGCTGGACGGCCTTTCCGCCACCCGCGCCATCCGCGGGATGGACAGGCCGGACGCCCGCCTGCCGATCATCGCCATGACCGCCAACCTGTTTGACGAGGACGTGGCGGCCTGCCTGGCAGCGGGCATGGACGCGCATATCCCCAAGCCGTTGGAGACTGGGCAGATGATAAGAACGATCGCCGAGTGGCTGGAGAGGAAGAAACAATGAATTTAGAGAAGCTTTATCAAGAGATGGGCGGCGACATGGCGGACGCCGTGCGCCGGCTGGGCAGTATAGCTGCGGTGGAGCGTTTCCTGCGGATGTTCGCCGGAGACGATACCTTCGCCATGCTGGAGGCGGCCATGAGCGCCGGAGACGTCCAACGGGCGTTCCGGGCGGCGCACACGCTGAAGGGCCTGGCAGCCAACCTGGGGCTGGTGCAGCTGGGGCAGGCAGCCTCAGCCCTGACGGAGGCCCTGCGCGGCAGCGATATGCAGCGCGCGTCGGCGCTGTATCCGGAGACGGCCGCGGCATACCGTGAGGCGTGCGCGGCGATCGGCGAGCTGGACACGGACGCGTAGAAAACACGGATTTTTGTGGAAAAGACTTGACGAAACGGAACGAAAGTGATACACTACAAATACAATAATGTTCTGTTGGCAAATCGGCTGAAAGGCCGAGACGCAAAGCTACGGTGTCTAAACGGCATTTGACCGCATGATCGACCGGCTGCAAGTGGGATGCGCTTCAAAGGTGCATACATTGCAGCCGGTTTTTTATTTGCCCTGCCCGGCAGGGCCCATATTGCAGTACGGGTCGCGGAGGTTTAACCCCTACCTCGGCGGCATCGAAACCCCCATCTGTCACATGGCAGATGGGGGTTTCGGCATTGCGGAAGCGGTGCTCACGGCAAAAAAACACCCCCGGCACTGCCGGGGGTGTTCGCTTATGCCTTGCGGCCGTAGAGCGCGGTCATGCGGTCGATCCTGACAGAGAGCGCATCGCTCAGCTCGCCGGGCAGCAGCCGCCAGGTCCAGTTGCCGCCCTGGGTGCCGGGGATGTTCATGCGGTTTCCCTCGCCCAGGCCCAGATAGTCCTGCATCTGCGCCACGAACAGCTCCGCCACGCTGGACATACCGCCGCGGATAATACCCCAGTGGAAGCCCTCCTGCTCTGTCAGCGCCAGGTATTCCACCGCGTGGGCCACATCCTCCGGCGCGGCCTCCTGCCGCCACAGTGCCAGGGGGCTGTTGTCGTGGGTGCCGGTATAGCAGATGCAGTGCGGCGTATAGGCGTGGGGCAGATACCCGCTGGAATCCCGGGAGTCAAAGGCGAATTCCAGCACCTTCATACCGGGCCAGCCGGACTCGCGGAGCAGCTGCGCCACCTCCGGGGTGGGGTAGCCCAGATCCTCGGCGATGAACTCCAGCTGCGGGAACCAGCCGTTGAGCCGTTCGATCAGGTCCATGCCGGGACCGGCGATCCAGCGGCCGTTTTTGGCGGTGGGCTGACCGTAGGGCACGGCCCAGTAGTTGGCAAAGCCGCGGAAGTGGTCGATGCGGATCACATCATACAGCTTGCCGGCGCCGTCGATCCGGCGGATCCACCAGCCGAAGCCGTCGTCACGCATGGCGTCCCAGTCGTAGAGGGGGTTGCCCCACAGCTGACCGTCGGCGGTAAAGTAATCCGGCGGGACGCCGGCCACAGCCTTGGGCACCAGATCATCGTCCAGCTGGAAGAACTGCGGCTCAGCCCAGACGTCGGCGGAGTCCATGGCCACGTAGATGGGCAGATCGCCGATGATGCGGATGCCCTGCTGGTGGACGTAGTCGCGCAGAGCGGTCCACTGCCTGAAAAACAGAAATTGCAGATAGGTGAAGAACTGCACATCCTCCCGCAGAAGTGTGCGGTACTTGTCCAGCACGGCCTCGTTCTTACGCAGGCGAAGGTCGTCGTCGGGCCACTCCGTCCATGCCTTCATGCCGAAATGGCGTTTGCAGGCCATGTACAGGGCGTAGTCCGGCAGCCACCGCGCATTGTCCTGCGCAAAGGCCGCTATGGCCTCCGCGTCCCGCTCCCAGCCCCGTTTGTAGGCCTTGTGCAGCAGGGTAAAGCGGCTCTCGTAGATCTTTCCGTAGTCCACATGGCGCGGGTCGCTGCCCCAGTCGGGGGCGGCGCACTCGGCGGCCGTCAGCAGCCCGTCGGCCGCCAGTATATCCGGGTCGATGTAGTAGGGGTTGCCGGCGTAGGCGGAAAAGCTCTGGTAGGGGGAGTCGCCATAGCTGGTGGGGCCCAGGGGGAGCATTTGCCAGTAGGACTGGCCGGCGTCTTTCAGGAAATCGGCGAAATCATAGGCAGCCTTGCCCAGGGTACCGATGCCATAGGGGGAGGGCAGGGAGGATACCGCCATTAAAATACCGCTGCTTCGTTTCATAACTCAACTTCTCTCTTGGATAGGATTTGTCTTTCAGCCGGACGGTCCCGACCAAAATATATGGGGGCGGGCGATCAGCCCGCCCCCGGCGTGTTGTAAGTTTAGCCCTTGACGGCGCCTGCCGCCACACCCTTGATGATGTGCTTCTGGCCGAGAACGTAGATGATGATGATGGGCAGGATGGTCAGGACGATGCAGGCCATCATGGGACCCATCTCCACGCGGCCGAAGCCGCCGCGGAAGTACTGGATCAGAATGGGAATGGTCATGTATTTTGTGCCGTCCAGCACCAGATACGGCAGCAGGTAGTCGTTCCACACCCACATGGTTTCCAGTATGCCGACGCTGACAAGTGTAGGCTTCAGCATGGGCATTACCACCAGAAAGAAGGTGCGGAGAGGGCCGCAGCCGTCGATCATGGCGGCCTCCTCGATCTCCAGAGGGATGGATTTCACGAAGCCGGTGAACATGAACACCGCCAGACCAGCGCCGAAGCCCAGATAGATGATGCAGATGTTGAAGGGGGTGTTCAGCTTCGTTTTATCCGCCAGATTTGCCAGGGTGAACATGAGCATCTGGAAGGGCACCACCATGGAGAACACGAACAGGAAGTAGCAGAGCTTCGTGGCCCACGTCTTTACGCGGGTGATGAACCACGCGCACATGGAGCAGCAAACCAGGATCAGCACCACAGAGGTGACGGAGATAATAAAGCTGTTGAAGAAGGCGGCAAGAAAGCCCTTGGAATGGATTGCGTTGGCATAATTACCCAGCCCGGCAAAGCCGTCGGCGGGAGGCAGCTGAAAAGCGGTGTTGGTGGAAATGGCGGAGTCCTTTTTGAAGGAGTTGATGAGCACCACCACCACGGGGTAGACCCACGCAAGACTGAGGATCGTCAGGATCACCGTCCAGACGGTGTTGATGGCTTGAGAGCGTTTTTTCATCACTGCTGTACCTCCTTAGAGCGGGTGAACTTCAGCTGCAGGCTGGAGATGGCGATGACCAGAATGCAGAACAGCACGGCCTTCGCCTGCCCGATTCCCTTCCACATGGGGCCGGAGCGGGCGTAGAACGTCTGGTAGATGTTCATTGCCAGCATTTCCGTAGAATGGGCGGGCTCACCGGCGGTAAGAGCAAGGTTCTGGTCGAATAGCTTAAAGGAGTTGGTCAGGGTCAGGAAAAGGCAGATCGTAATGCTGGGCATCAGATTGGGCAGCTTTACCCGCCAGAAGGCCTGCCACGGAGTGGCACCGTCGATATAGGCCGCCTCGATATAGTCATTGGGAATGGATTGCAGGCCGGCAATGTATATGATCATCATGTAGCCGATCTGCTGCCAGCACATCAGGATGATCAGACCCCAATAGCCGGAGGTGGAGTCCAGAGTCAGCAGCGGCTTGCCCATCAGACTCAGTATGCAGTTCAGAAGGATCTGCCAGATATAGCCCAGCACGATGCCGCCGATGAGGTTGGGCATGAAGAACACCGTGCGGAATGGGGTGGTGCCCTTGATGCCGCGTGTCAGCAGAAGGGCAATGCCCAGCGCGATAACGTTGATGAGCACGGTGGACACCACGGTGAAGGAAGCGGTAAAGCCGAAGGCGTGTGCGAATTGCTCGTCCTGAAACGCCTTGACATAGTTGCTCAGACCCACGAACGTGGTTTTGTTGATGGTGGTGAACTTGCACAGGGACAGATACAGACCCTGAATAAACGGGATCACAAAGCCGATGAGAAAGGCAGCCAGAGTAGGCAGCAGGAAAATGGGCCAGTATCTGCGGATGTTCTTTTGCATAAGCGTTTACCTCCATATCGGTTTTGTTGAATTATCCGGCTGCCTGCGCGTCCTGTAAGCCGGGGCGCACAGGCAGCCGCTGCGCAGGAGCGCAGGGGCTGTGCGGCGGTCGGGTGAGCCTGTTTCAGCCCACCCGACCGGAAAATCACGGTGTAAGAAGGGATCAGCCGTTCAGAGCGGCTTCCTTGGCCCAGCCGTCCACGAAGGCGGTCTTGACGGCCTCCCAGTCGCCGGTACCGGCGGCATAGGCGGTCAGAGCGGAGCCGACGTCGTTCTTCCACTGCTCAGAGGGCATGGTGGTGAAGTTCCAGGACACAGGAGTCTTGCCGGCGGCGGTCAGCTCCTTGTCCACCTTGACGAACAGGTTGGGGGACTCGGCGGCCTTCTTGAAGGGGATCACAAAGCCCATGTCGTTGGCCATGGCCTGAGTGCCCTTGTCGGAGGTGACGCACCAGTACATGAAGTCCAGCGTGGCCTGAATGTCCTCAGGAGCGGCGTCCTTGTTCACACACCAGTAGTTCTCGGTGCCGGTGCACAGACCCTGATTGGCCTCATCGCCCACGCCGATGTAGATGGGGATCATGGTCATCTCGTCATCGGAGTACTTGGCGGACAGAGCGGAATACTCCCAGGAACCGTTCTGGAAGAACACGGCCTTGCCGTTCAGGAACTCGTTTTCGGAGTCGGTGCCGGTCTTGCCGGACAGATCAGCGGGAGCGCAGGTGCTGTTGTTGATGTACAGGTCAAAGATGGCCTTATAGTTGTCCAGATAGGTGCCCTTGATGGCATCGGTGCTGTTGATGCCGTCGGCCTGATACTCAAAGTAGATGGGCAGGTTGGCCAGATGGGTCTTGAAGCGCCAGTCGGAGCTGCCGTCCATACCGGCGGAGGTGAAAGCGGCGAAGCCCAGCTCGTCCTTGCGGGCGGTGATGTCCTCGGCGACCTTCTTCAGATCATCAAAGCTCTGGATGTCCTCAACGGTGTAGCCGGCCTTCTCCAGCAGAGTCTTGTTGGTGATCAGACCATAGGACTCGATCACGTAGCCGATGCCGGCAACGGCGTCGCCGTCCTTCAGGGCAAAGCTGTCGCTGGTCAGCTCACCGTAGATCTGAGAATCCTTCAGGTCGTAGCAGTAATCCTTCCAGTTGGCCAGACCCACGGGGCCGTTCACCTGGAACAGGGTGGGGGCGTCGGTCTTGGCGATCTCGGAGGTCAGCTTCTCCTCGTAGGTGCCGGAGGCGGCGGTCAGAACAGTGACGGGCACACCGGTCTCCTCGGTGTAGGCCTTGGCCAGATCCTGCCAGTCCTGATCCTGCTCAGGCTTGAAGTTCAGATAATAGACCTTGCCGGTGGCAGTGTCGCCGCCCTCGGTCTTGGTGTCGTCCTTCTTCTCACCGCAGGCCACCAGAGACAGGGCCATCACGAGAGCAAGAAGCATTGCAAGAAACTTCTTCATGGTAATTACTCCTTTTTTGTTTTTATTTTCACATCACAAGGATGTAAAAAACAGATTATTAGGGTACAAAAAACAAATTATTGGGATGCAGGAAACAGATCCTTAGGATACACAAAATAGATCACAAAGATATACAAAAGTATCACCTGGGCGCGGCCACGCTGCGGCCCTGGCGCAGGGTGGTGGGCAGCAGCTCACAGGCGTGGGAGCCCTTGTGCCGCACCATGTCCAGCAAAATCTCGGCGCTGCGGCGGCCCATTTCCTCCATAGGCTGGCACAGGGTAGTAAGCGGCGGCTCAATATAGGCAGACAATTCTAACCCATCTATCGCTATAACGGAACAGTCCTCGGGGATACGCCTGCCGGCGTCCATCAAAGCCCGCATGGCACCAATGGCCATAGAGTCCGCGATGGCGAAAAGTGCTGTAAAATCAACGTTTTCGGCCATTTTTTCCTGCACGGCTCTGTAGGCGTCCTTCACGCCGAATCCGCCGGTGGAGATCACCAGCTCCGGGTCCACGGGGATGCCGTGACTCTCCAGCGCCTGCACATAGCCCTCATAGCGCAGTTGGCTGATGGACTGATCGTTGGGACGGGAGATCAGCGCGGCGATGCGCCGGTGCCCGTGGCGGTACAACTCCTCCACCGCCTGCTGTGCGGTGTCACCGTCGGCGATGGACACAGAGGAATACTCGCCCTCGATCAGCGTGCCATAGCGGTTGGAGTAGGAACAGCACACAAAGGGAACGTTCAGCATCGCCAGATCAGCGGGGGTGTAATCAAACCGACCGCCCAGGAACACGATTCCCTGCAGGCGCTTTTCGCGCTCCATGACCGCACCGCATTTGACCTCGTCGTCGCAAGTACCGATCTGCTGCATGACCATTGTAAAACCGGCATCGGTGATGGTGCGTTCAATGGCGCGGATAATGTCGGTGTAGAACGGATTGGACACACCGCGGACTACCAGACCCACAGCGTCGGACTTGGTGCGTACCAGATCGCGGGCACTGTTGTTGGGAATGTAGTTGCTGTTCTTGATAGCGGAAAGCACCTTACGCCGGACATCCTCACTGACATCCGGCCGGTCATTCAGCACACGGGAGACGGTACTGACGCTGACGCTGCACTGTTTGGCTATATCCTTGATCGTCATACCTGGGTGTGCCTCCTACTATACCAGATCGAAAGGAACGAAAATCGTCAGAGGAAAGCGAAAACATTACCGGTAACGTTTCCGTTCAGCATAGTTATCCTATCAGTGTTTGCCGCAATTGTCAATTGCTTCGCTGCATTTTTGCCGAAACGCACAGAAAAGGCGGTGGTTTTCTTGTGAAAATCACAAGAAAACCACCGCCCGATTGAACGGGCGGCGGCGAAGTATCGAATGTACGGCGCAAAATGGCGGAATTACCGGCGAAGGAGGGCGCGGCGCGCCCTCCAGTCGGGCAGATAGGCTTCCACCTCGCGGTAGAAGGCGGGGGAGTGGTCGTGATGGCGAATGTGCGCCAGCTCATGGACCACCACGTATTCAATGGCGGTCTCGGGATAGGCCATCAGGTAGAGGGAGAAGCTGAGACGGTTTTTGCCGGAGCAGCTGCCGAAGCGGGTGCGGGCGGCGGTGATGGTGATGCCGGCGGGCTGCACGCCCATGCGCTGGGCCCAGTGGGCCACCAGGGGCGGCAGTGTCTCTTTTGCCTGCTGCCGCCATGCGTTCGCTTGTGCCGCAGACGGCTCCGGGTGGGCGGATAGATAGGCCTGCCGTGCTGCCAGATGTTTTTCCAGCCAGCCGCGGTGACTGTCCACAAAGCGGGTGATATCCGCATCGGAGGCCCGCAGAGGTGCACGGACCAGGGCTGCTCCCTGTCGCGTGACCTCCAGCGCCAGGGTGCGCCGGCGGGAGCGTATCACAGTATAGTCGATCATTGGCCGTCCTCCGGGATGAAACGCGGGCCGCGGTAGCCGTCCCGGTCCACGATCTCGGACCACATGGCGGCGGGGCGCACCCACAGACCGCCATTATCATACAGGGCACGGTAGACCACCAGTTCCTCCAGTGTTTCAGAGTGGCGGGCGGTGCCGATGACCTCATATTCATTACCCTTAAAGTGGCGGTAGCGGCCTGGTTTTATCGTTGGCATACTATATACTCTCCTGACAGGTAACAGTTGTGTTGACGATACGAATAGTATATACTATTGGCAGTGATTTGTAAATCGGAGGTGCAAAGATGAAAAACACCACGCTGTGCTATATCGAAAACGAACGGGGCGAATACCTGATGCTGCATCGGGTGAAGAAGCAGAATGACCTGAACCACGACAAGTGGATCGGCGTGGGCGGCAAGTGCGAGGAGGGCGAGAGCCCGGAGGAGTGCGTTTGCCGCGAGACGCTGGAGGAGACGGGGCTGACCCTGACCGACTATCGGTACCGGGGCGTCATCACCTTCGTGTCGGATATCTGGGAGGGGGAATATATGCACCTGTTTACCGCCACCGGCTGGACAGGGACGCTGCGGGAATGCGATGAAGGTGTGCTGGAATGGCTGCACAAGGATGCGCTGGCGGCGCTGCCCCAATGGGAGGGGGACAAGCTGTTTCTGGCGCTGATCCACGAGCCGGACACGCCGTTTTTCTCCATGAAGCTGCAATATGAGGGGGATACGCTGGTGTATGCCGCGCTGAACGGAAAGGAGCTGGCGGTATGATCCTGGTGAGCGCGTGCCTGCTGGGCTGTGCCTGTCGCTACGACGGGCAGAGCAAGCCCAACCCGCTGGCGCAGGAGCTGGCCCGGCGTGGACTGGCGGTGCTGGTGTGCCCGGAGCAGCTGGGCGGGCTGCCTACGCCCCGAAACCCCTCCGAGCGCCGGGGGGACCGGGTGGTGATGAACGATGGCCGAGACGTGACGGCGGAGTACCGCCGGGGTGCGGAGGAGACGCTGCGCCTGGCGCGGCTGTACGGCTGTACCGCCGCCGTGCTGAAGGAGCGAAGCCCCTCCTGCGGCTGCGGGCGCATCTATGACGGAACGTTCACCGGAACGCTGACGGACGGCGACGGCGTCACGGCGGCGCTGCTGAAGGAAAACGGCATCAAGGTCTATGGCGAGAGCGAATTGGAGAAGCTGCTGTGAGCCGTCTCTCCCATTTTATTTTCCGCCAAAGGCGCACAAGTTTTGGATTTACATTTGGCGGAAAAGCAGGTATAATATGACCAGCAGCGTTGATATGTGCGGCGACGGGAGCTCCCGTCATTCCGTGGGTACCCACGGAATGATGCCGCCTGTATGCTATGGGAGAATAAAAGGAGGAGTGTACAATGAAGAAGCGCGTAGTGGGTCTATTTTTTGCATTGGTGCTGTGTTTGGCGATGGTGCCCATTTCTGCTTTTGCGGCGGGAAAGACAGCCATTAGAACGGTTGATGAGCTTTTGCAATTTGCAAAAGCTGTGGACAATGGCGAATATGACGATGAAACAGATGCTGTTGTATCGCTTGAAGAAGATTTGGATTTAACAGGTGTTGCGTGGACACCAATTGGCAGCGTCTTTGACGGCGACGGAAATCTGCTGCACTACTTCAGCGGCAAATTTTACGGAAACGGGTATACGATTTCCAATTTAGATTTTTCCGAAAACTATGGAAAGACAGAGTATCCGTCTTTCGGATTTTTCAGTGAGGTTTATGACGCTGAAATTTCCGGTTTGACAATTCAAGGCAAGCTGGATGTGTCCAATTCAGGGTATGTCTATTTTGGAACGGTAGCGGGCGTTGCAGCAGACAGCAAAATTTCTGATTGCGTTTCGGATGTATCGTTCACGGATACGGACAAATATATCAACGGCACTGCGGCTTTGTGCGGATATGCGATAAATAGCACGATTGAACACTGCCAAAACAAAGGTAACTTTACAATAACAAAGGATACAACCCAATTTTGGATGGGTGGTATCGTAGGTCGTGCTCAAAAAAGTACCGTGCAGTATTGTGCTAATACAGGCGATATGACCTCTTGGACACCCCATACCGGAGGAATTGTTGGGGAGTTGTATCAAGCCTCAAAGATCATCAATTGTTATTCCACAGGGAAAATGGTTCCCCTTGGCAATGGAACTACAGATTTCGGCGGCATTGCGGGTACAGTTGGCGCAGGAACAGAAATCAAACATTGCTATTTCGCTGGTGAAATGGATCTATCTCAATATACTGCCACTACACCGTATAAGCGTTTAGGTGGTATTGCAGGCGGTGTTTCTTCTGATACACCTGCTTTTGAAAACAATTATTTCGTGGAAACTGAAAATGTCCCGGCTTGCTTTAAGTACCAGAACGCTGGAACAAAAAAGACCCTTGAATACATGAAAACGGAAGATTTCTTTAATGAAATCACTGCTGCCGACGGCAAGTATCGATTTAACTCAAATGGTACGCCGCTTCTGCCGGAGCACAAGTATCCGACAGCAGAGGAACCGCCGCGTTACTACTACAGCTCTGCGACTACCGCGAAGGACGAGGGCAAGACCGGCTCCCCCAAGACCATAGATGCGGGCGTGGGAATGTACGCCGTGAGTGTGGTGCTGTCTCTGACCGGGATGGTCTACGTGGGTAAGAAGAAACCTTGAAAACGCAAAAAAGAAATCCCGAAAGGGATTTCTTTTTTGTCGGGGGACGGAGTCCCACGCCAGCGTGAGCGCTGGCTCGCAATGACAGGGGAGGGACGTCGTACCCCAAGGGCATTTGTTCCGCTGCGCTCCACGGCAGGACGCCGGCCCCTACAAACGAAAGGACAGCGCCCCATGCGGGGCGCTGTCCTTCTATATGAGGGTGTTACCACTCCAGATTCTTTTCCGTCTCCTTGCTGAACACGTGGGCCACATTGCCGCCGAAGATCATGTTGACCTCGCTGCCCATGGGGAAGTGGGCGGCGTTGCCGTTGGTGGGGACGATGACCACCACGTCATGGCCGTGGGTAGAGATATGCAGATGCACAGAGGAGCCCATCAGCTCACTGACATCCACGGTACCCTTGACGCCGTCGGCGCAGAGCATGATGTGATCGGGGCGAACGCCCAGCGTCACGTCCTGTTCCGGTACATTTTTAGCGCTGAGCCGGGCCTGCTTATCCTCGGCCAGTTCCACGTTGATGCCGTCGATAGCCACGGCGTATTTGCCGTCGCTGTTCTTCACCAGCTTCGCGTCAAAGAAGTTCATCTGGGGCGTGCCGATAAAGCCGGCCACGAACAGATTGGCCGGGTGGTCAAAGACCTCCTGGGGCGTGCCGATCTGCTGGATGAAGCCATCCTTCATGATGACGATGCGGTCGCCCAGGGTCATGGCCTCGGTCTGGTCATGGGTGACGTAGATAAACGTGGTGTTGATCCGCTGGCGCAGCTTGATGATCTCGGCGCGCATCTGGTTGCGGAGCTTGGCGTCCAGGTTGGACAGGGGCTCATCCATCAGGAACACGGCGGGGTCGCGGACAATGGCGCGGCCGATGGCCACCCGCTGGCGCTGGCCGCCGGACAGGGCCTTGGGCTTGCGGTCCAGATACTGGGTGATGTCCAGAATTTCCGCCGCCTGCCGCACCTTGCGGTCGATCTCGTCCTTGGGGACCTTTTTCAGTTTTAGGGAGAAGGCCATGTTCTCATACACGGTCATGTGGGGGTACAGGGCGTAGTTCTGGAACACCATGGCGATGTCCCGATCCTTGGGTTCCACGTCGTTCATCAGCTTGTCGCCGATCCACAGCTCGCCGGAGGTGATATCCTCCAAACCGGCGATCATACGCAGGGTGGTGGACTTGCCGCAGCCGGAGGGGCCCACCAGCACGATGAACTCCTTGTCGGCGATCTCCAGACTGAACTGCTGGACAGCCACAACGCCCTCGTCGGTGATCTGAAGATTGCTCTTCTTTTCCTGGGGCTCCTCGCCCTTCTTGACCTTCTTTTTCTTCTCGGTGTTGGGGTAGACCTTCTTCAGGTCCTTCAGAATGACCTTTGCCATACGTCTTGGCTGTAACCGTCCTGCCTCCGCAAAAGACGGCCTCGCACGGGCATTGCCCTCGGTGCCTTACGACAGGTCTCCACACTGCCGCACCGCCAGCCACAGCGGGTATTCCTCCTTATCTTTTGCCGTCCGGCGGCATGAAGTGGAGTGCCGCCTGACGGTGGGAATACGGTAAGTATAACCGAAAACGTTTCCAAGCGCAAGGGCTTTTTGTGATATATATGAAAAAATACTGCCTGCTGGGAAGGGCAGGCAGTATTTCTCACAAATCAACGATAACAGGCGTGTGGCCGGTGTGGGGCAGCAGCTTTTCCAGCACGTCGGCGGTCTTCAGCTTCAGTGTACTGGTGCAGATGCACGGGTGGCAGGAGAAAAAGGGCGCGTCATAGACCTCGCGGTCGATGAGCAGCCGGACACGGTGCTCCGTATCGTTGGCCAGGCCCAAAATGGTGGCGGAGCCCGGGTGGCAGCGCAGCAGCTCCCACAGGCTCTCCTCCGGGGCGAAGCTCAGGCGGGAGGAGCCGATCTGCGCGCTGAGGTCCTTAGTGTGGAAGGGCTTGTCCGGCGGCATGCACAGCAGATAGAACGCGGTTTTCTGCCGGTTGCACAGAAACAGGTTCTTGCATACGGACACGTCCAGTGCGCGGCTGACCTCGGCGCACAGCTCCATGTTGAAGGCGGCGTCATGGCTGACGCGGTCGTATTCGATACCCAGCTTGTCCAGCAGGTCGAAGGCTGCGGCCTCCTGTGGCAGCAGCTGGCTCTCCGGACGGGTGTTATGGGATACGGGGGAGATGGTCACTGTGCGTCACCTCGTTTCAGCAGCAGCTCTCCGGCGCGGTAGATGTCGCCTGCGCCCACGGTGATGATCATATCGCCGGGCTGGGCCAGCTTTTCCAGCTCGTCCGCCGTCTGCTCCAGCGTGGCGCAGTAGACGGCGCCGGGGATGCGGGCGGCCAGGTCCCGGGAGGAGATGCCGATGTCGTTCTTTTCCCGGGCGGCGTAGATCTCCGCCAGCACTACGCGGTCCGGCAGGCGCAGTACCTCTACAAAGTCGTCGAACAGCGCGGCGGTGCGGGTGTAGGTGTGGGGCTGGAAGGCCAGGATGAGCCGTTTGTGGGGCAGCGCCTGCGCGGCGCTCAGCAGCGCCCGCACCTCGTCGGGATGATGGGCATAGTCGTCATAGACCTCCGCGCCGCGGAAGGTGCCCTTGTGCTCAAAGCGCCGTCCTGCGCCGGTGAAGGACGCCAGGCCCGCCGTTACCGCCTCGCCGGGAAGGCCGAGAACATAGGCGGCGCTGGCCGCTGCCAGGGCGTTGGAAATATTGTGGGCGCCGGGGACGTGCAGGGACACATGGGCGTAGGTCAGGCCGTTGATGACCACGTCGAAGTCGCCGTAGCCGTCAAAGAAGGAGACGTTGTCGGCATAGCAGTCGGCGCTGCGGTCTTTGACACTGAAGGTGAACACCGGATGCGTCAGGCCCTTGACGGCCTCGCGGGCACCCTCGTCATCGGTGTTGGCGATGATAAAGCCGCGCTCCGGCACCAGAGCGGCAAAGTCGTGGAAGGAGTGCTCGATATCGGCCAGGTCCTTGAAGAAGTCCAGATGATCGGCGTGGACGTTAAGGATCACTGCCACAGTGGGAAAGAAGTTCAGGAAGGAGTTGCAGTATTCACAGCTCTCCAGAATAATGGTGTCGCCCCTGCCCACCCGATAGCCGGAGTGCAGCAGCGGCAGCGTGCCGCCGATCATCACCGTGGGGTCTGCCTGGGCCGCCATGAAGATATGGGTGGCCATAGAGGTGGTGGTGGTTTTCCCGTGGGTGCCGGAGACGCACAGGGCGTTGCGGTAGCCCTGCATGATGGCGCCCCAGGCCTGGGCGCGCTCATAAACCGGGATGCCCCGGGCCACGGCGCCGGCGATCTCGGGATTGCTGTCGTGAATGGCGGCGGTACGGATGACCGCGTCGCAGTTTTTCAGGTTCTCCGCCGAGTGGCCGATGGCCACGGGGATCCCCACAGAGCGCAGGTGCTTCACCGTGTCGCTCTCGCTCATGTCCGAGCCCTGCACCGTCACGCCCATGCCCTGCAATACCTCCGCCAGCGCGCACATACTGACGCCGCCGATGCCGGCAAGGTGTACGCGCTTGCCGGGGTGGATATACTTGTGAAAGTCCTCAGTAGGATGAAACATATTTGCTGCCTCCTTGACAGGAACAGAAAAATTACTGTACTATTATAATACAACGACTCCGCCCATGCAACCGGCTTTTTTGCCGGTATTTGGCGGCGGAGGATGAAAAAACGTGAGGGGAGGCGAAGCCATGCTGCCGCAGGCGGTGCGATATGTGTTGGAACGGCTGGAGGATGCGGGCTTCGCCGCCTATGCCGTGGGCGGCTGCGTGCGGGACACGCTGCTGGGCCGCACACCGGGAGATTGGGACGTGACCACCGCCGCGCGGCCGGAGCAGGTGCTTGCACTGTTTGACGGCTATGCCATCCCCACCGGGCTGAAGCACGGGACGGTCACGGTCCGGGCGGGGGAGATGCACATTGAGGTGACCACCTTCCGGGCGGATGGGACCTATACGGACCATCGCCGGCCGGATCAGGTGTTTTTCTCCGACAGGCTGGAGGAGGATCTCTGCCGCCGTGACCTGACGGTGAATGCCATGGCGATGGACCTGCGCGGCCATATCACCGATCTGTATGGCGGGCGGGAGGATCTGGAGGCGGGTATCCTGCGGTGTGTGGGAGAGCCGGAACGACGCTTTGAGGAGGATGCGCTGCGTATCCTGCGGACGCTGCGCTTTGCCGCCGTACTGGGATTTTCGGTCGAGCCGCGGACCGATGCGGCGCTGCGGGTGAAGGCGCCGCTGCTGCGCTGTATCGCGCCGGAGCGTATCCTGACAGAGATGGATAAACTGCTGTGCGGCAGTCACGTGCTGCCGGTGCTGTTGAACTGGCCGGACGTGCTGGCGATGTTCCTGCCGGAGATCGCGCCCTGCGTGGGCTTCGATCAGCACAATCGCCATCATATCTACGACGTGTGGGGGCACAGCGCCCACGCAGTGGCCGCCGTCCCGGCGGAGGTGGTCCTGCGCTGGACTATGCTGCTCCATGATATCGGCAAGCCGGCGTGCTTTACCCGGGATGAGCAGGGCGTGGGGCATTTTTATGGTCACCCGGCCATCTCGGCGGACCTGGCGGCGGATATCTGCCGCCGCCTGCGGATGGACAACCGCACGGCCGAACGCATCGTGACACTGGTGCGCTGGCACGACCGGGATATTGCCCGGACGGAGAAGGCTATTGCCCGCGCTGTGTCGCAGCTGGGAGAGGAGACGTTTCGGCAGCTGCTGGAGGTGAAGCGGGCCGACAACGCCGCCCAAAGCCCGGAGGATCGCTGCCGTCTGGCGGATATACAGAAGGCGGAGGATCTTCTGAACACGCTGCTGGCGAAGCGGCAGTGCTTTTCACTGAAGGACCTGACGGTGAAGGGCGGCGACCTGATGGCGCTGGGGCTGCGGGGGCGAGAGGTCGGTGATGCGCTGCAGTATCTGCTGAACGCCGTGCTGGACGGAACGCCTAACGATAAAGAGACCCTGCTGAAGCTGGCGGCGGAGAGAAAATAGCCCCGCGGCGCTTTCTGCAGGCGACCACTTTTGCGAAGCAAAAGTGCTGCACCAGAAACAAAGCCACCCCTTAGGGGTGGCTTTGTTTCTGGTGCCTCGTCGGGGATTTACCCCGCAAGGGGGTATAAGCTTCGACTTCCCGGAGGCAAGACAGCAAAAGAGAAAGATACCAAAAGGTATCTTTCTCTTTTGGTGCCTCGTCGGGGATTCGAACCCCGGACACCCTGCTTAAAAGGCAGGTGCTCTACCTACTGAGCTAACGAAGCATATGCAGTTATCGTAAGGACGGTGTCGTCCGGAAAGAGCTGGCAGGGATGGCTGGACTCGAACCAGCGGATGAGGGAGTCAAAGTCCCTTGCCTTACCACTTGGCGACACCCCTGTGTGGAAAGGGATGAGGGACCGGGACACTCCCGATCCCTCATTTCTTTTTGTGGGGTGGGTAAAGGGACTCGAACCCTCGACACCCGGAACCACAATCCGGTGCTCTAACCAACTGAGCTACACCCACCATATACATCCGCACGGGAAGCGCTGACGCCCGTAAGGGGAAATGGCACGCCAGAAGGGACTCGAACCCCTGGCCTACTGCTTAGAAGGCAGTTGCTCTATCCAACTGAGCTACTGGCGCGTATCTGTCAAGTTGGAGCGGGTGACGGGAATCGAACCCGCATCCCCAGCTTGGAAGGCTGGTGCCCTGGCCATTGTGCTACACCCGCGTGCGCCCTCCACTCAAATCGTCAGCTTGTACATATTACCATAGGCCACCGTCCGTGTCAAGAAAAAAATCGGAGAACGGGGCACTTTTCCGTGGAAACAGCCTTATCTACGCTCCGTAGACAAAGTCAGCGGGCGGGGGATGGACAAAAATCCGCCGTATGCTATACTGGGTACAACAAGAAAAAAGGAGGCCGCGACAATGGATATGGAAAAGACAGGCACCTATCTGGCATCACTCCGCAGGGGGCGGGACATGACACAGCAGCAGGTGGCGGATATATTAGGTGTGTCCAACAAAACTGTCAGCAAATGGGAGTCCGGCGCGGGGCTGCCGGACATTGCCGCGCTGCCGGCGCTGGCGGCGCTGTACGGCGTGACGGCGGACGACATCCTGGCCGGTGAGACGCGCCCCCGAGCCTGTGCCGATACACCGGCGGAGGTGGAGGCCTATCTGGAGCGCCGGGGAAGCCTGCGCTTCCGCATCGGGTACAGTCTGGCAGTAATGGCGTTGGCAGTGTGGGTGGCATTTCCTTATAACAACTGGTCGTGGCTGTGCCTGCTGGCGTCGCCCCTGTGCCTGTGGCTGGGCTGGGGCGTGTGCCGCAGCCGAGAGACGCTGCGCCGCCGCATCCTGCTGCTGATACCGCTGTGCGCCCTGTGGCTGTTCGCGGCCATACAGCTGCTGGGGGTGTGGCGCCTACTGGTGTCCGCCTATGCGCTGCACGGCGGTGTGGTGCGGCAGTTTTCCTGGGCAGCGCTGACTGTGCGGCAGGAGGCGGTATGGCTGCTGCTGCCGCTGCTGCTGGCGGCGGCGCTGGTAGTCGGCGGCGCGGTGCTGAAAGAGCCGCTGGTGAGGGATAGGGGCTTCCGTTTTGCACTGTATGGCGGCTGCGGACTGCTCTTTGCCGTGGAAATCGTGCGGATCATGGTGTGTTGGGCGCCGGCCGCTGCCTATGTGGCCACGGTCAGTACGGCGGAAAGCGTTATGATCAGCCGCTATGCAGACCTGTCCGCGGTGGCCTGGCCCTTGGAGACGGTGCGTTGGATCGTCCTGGCGGCGGTGGTAGCGGCCTGGCTGGTGTGGGGCATGCAGGCATATCGGCACGCAAAGAAAAATTAAACTTGCCTAACCTACGGGATTGGTGGTATACTATACACGGGTCATCTTATGGCCCGTGTATTTTCTGACAGGAGGGCGGACTATGATCTCCACGAAAGGTCGCTATTCCATCCGCGTTCTGCTGGATCTGGCGGAGCACCGCAGCGGGGACTTTATACCCATGAAGGAGGTGGCCGCCCGGCAGGACATCTCCCTGAAATACATCGAGCGGCTCATGCCCGCCCTGAAAGCCGCCGGCCTGGTGGAGAGCGTCCACGGCATCGGCGGAGGCTACCGTCTGACGCGAGAGCCGGAGGACTACACCCTCTGGGAGATACTGGAGCTGGCGGAGGGCAATCTGGCGCCCGTCACCTGTCTCCAGCCGGATGCCCCGGTGTGCCAGCGGGCCGGGGAGTGCCGGACGCTGGGCGTGTGGCAGGGTTTTTACAAGCTGACGCAGGACTACTTCACCCACATCACGCTGGCGGATCTGATGAACGCCCCGGCCGGGGACAATTATGTGATATAAGCGAAAAAGAACCGCCCGCGGGCGGTTCTTTTTTTGCCTGTTCAGGGCTGATAGGTCAGGGATACGGTGTCGTTATCGGAGCCGTCCAGGTTGTAGTAATAGCCTGTCAGCGTCACAGACCCGACCTCGTTCACATCTACCAGCCGATTGAACACATAGGTGTAGTTTTCAAAGGCAGCTTGACCGTCGCCTGTAATGGAGCCGATGACCCAGTTCATCAGGTTTTTGCTGCTGCTTTCCACGGCGAAGCTGCTGCCGTCCTTGGCATTGACCAGCACCTCGTCAGTGTGTATTTCGCGGCTGGGGTCGGGATTTACGATGGTCATGCCCAGGGCAGAGAGCGTCACGATCTCGCCGTTTTTGGCAGTCATGGTCTTGACGGGCACGTAAGTCTGGGGCTGGATAGAGATGGAGTAAGGCTGGCTAGCACTGTCGTACACGGTGAAGTAGAAATCATCGCCCTTCTGGAATGTCTTGCCGGCTGCAAAATAGAGCACCACCTGCAAACAGGTATCGGTGCTGGCATCCTCGTCCACATGGCATCTGCTGCTGATGCAGGTACCGCCGTAACCCTGTGCGTCGGGCGCACTGTCCAGCCACATGGACGGCTCAGCGGACATATCCACGGCTTCGCCGTATCCTGCGTCTGTATACTTCACGCCGTCCGGATTCTCCACCGAGTAGGTCAGCATACCGCTGCCGCTTTCATCTATGAGGAGCGTGCCGAGGCGGATGGTGTTGCCCTCGACCGTCATTTCCGCGTCCAACTTGGACAAATATTTGCCCACCAGACGCTGGGTGGTCTGGATGTCGCCGGGGATGCGCTCCATATCCGGGACAGGGACAAGGCTGCCCTTGCCGTCGTCCACCACAGGGGTGGCAGCGTCGATGTCGTCGGTAAAGGCGTGGTGGGTGGTGTCGTCCACCTTGTCGGCGGGGGATACGTCGGCTTTGATGAGCGTTACGATGCCGCCGGCCACGGCGATGGTCAGCGTCAGCGCGGCGGCAATGGCGACCACGGCGCTCTTGCCCAGCGCCCGGCGTGTTTTTTTCTCGTTTCGCATGGTCTTTCTAACCTCCGTCAGTGTATCCGGGGAGGCGTGCAGCGGGGAAAAGGCTTTTTCAAATAATTCTCTGTCATGCATACTGCGGCACCTCCGATAAAATGTGTTTCAGCTTGTCTCTGGCGCGGGCGAGCCGGGTGCGCACCGTTTCCTCCGGTATGCCCAGCAGTCCGGCGATCTCCTTCTGGCGGTAGCCCTCGTAGTAGTACAGCAGCACCGGCAGGCGGTACCGCCTGTCCAGCGACATCACCGCGTCGAACAGCTCCCGGTATTGGGGCTGCTCGAACACCAGGGTGTTCTCGTAGTCGGCGATGTCCTCCGCCTTGTGCCACGGGGCGCGGAGCACGTTCTTGCAGCGGTTGACCGTGACGCGAATGAGCCAATTCTTCACATGGGCGTCGCTTTCGAACGCCTTGTCCTCTTTGTACAGCTGTATCAGCACGTCTTGGGTCACATCGTCGGCGTCGTCCCGGCAGCGCAGATAACTGTATGCCACCCGGAACACCGTGTCCATATACCGCTCCGCCAGCGGGGTGAACTGTTCGTCCGTCATAGGGGTTCTCCTTTTGTTGAGGTGAAAGGCCTTTCATCTATCATACACCTGCGGAGCAAAAAACGTTTCAAAAAAGCAGAAAAAATGTAGAAAGAAAATAGAAGGAGAATAGAAAGAAAGTGGAAAGAAACAGAAGAAAAGACGAACGGACCTCGAAAGAGGTCCGTTCGTCATGTTTGTGAGGAGAAAATGGAAGGAAGAAAAACGCAGTATCAGTCCGCAAACAGCGGGGTGGAGAGATAGCGGTCGCCGGTGTCGGGCAGCAGGACCACGATGGTCTTGCCGGCGTTCTCCGGACGCTTGGCCAGCTCGATGGCGGCCCACAGTGCCGCGCCGGAGGAGATACCCACCAGCACGCCCTCGCGGTGACCCATTTCCTTGCCTACGGCAAAGGCGTCGTCGTTATCTACGGGGATGATCTCGTCGTAGATCTTGGTGTCCAGCACGTCAGGGACGAAGCCCGCGCCGATGCCCTGGATCTTGTGGGAGCCGGCGATGCCGGTGGACAGCACGGCGGAGGTCTTGGGCTCCACGGCGACCACCTTGACGGCGGGGTTCTTTTCCTTCAGGAACTTACCGGTGCCGGTGATGGTACCGCCGGTGCCCACGCCGGCCACGAAGAAGTCCACCTTGCCGTCAGTGTCGGCCCAGATCTCCGGGCCGGTGGTCTCGTAGTGGGCCTTGGGGTTGGCGGGATTGACGAACTGGCCTGCCACGAAGCTGTTGGGGATCTCCTTGGCCAGCTCGTCGGCCTTGGCAATGGCGCCCTTCATGCCCTTGGCACCCTCGGTGAGCACCAGCTCGGCGCCGTAAGCCTTCATCAGCTGGCGGCGCTCCACGGACATGGTCTCGGGCATAACGATGATGATGCGGTAGCCCCGGGCGGCGGCCACGGAGGCCAGGCCGATGCCGGTGTTGCCGGAGGTGGGTTCAATGATGACGCTGCCGGCCTTCAACAGGCCCTTGGCCTCGGCGTCGTCGATCATGGCCTTGGCGATACGGTCCTTGACGCTGCCGGCGGGGTTGAAGTACTCCAGCTTGGCGACGATCTTCGCCTTGAGGTCATGGGCTTTTTCGATATGGGTCAGCTCCAGCAGGGGAGTCTTGCCGATCAGCTGGTCAGCGGAAGTGTAGATGTTAGACATAGTGTTTATCTCCTTTATCGTTTATAGTCAGATGTTGTTGTGTGGAATGAAAGGAAAAGGAGTCAACATCGTCCGGTCAGGAGAACAAGAGTGCGGGTCATGTGATCGCCTCATTTCTGAAATACAACTACCAACTCGGTAGGTTGGTACAGTTATAACACGGCGGCGCGGATTTGTCAACCCTGTTTTTGAAAAAATCCGGTAAGCGAATGTGACAATATTGAAAGAGTAAGAGGGCTTGCGGGACAGAGGCGAGGGAGGGTATAATGAAGAGCGTAAAGGATGTGAGCGTATGTACCGTATATTTATTGTGGAGGACGACAGGACCATCGCCCAGGCGGTGGCGCATCTGGCGGAGAACTGGGGACTGGAGGTCCGGTGCGTCCGGGACTTTCGGGCGGTGACGGCGGAGGCGGCGGAGTTTCAGCCGCACCTCATCATACTGGATATCGCCCTGCCGTGCTTTGACGGCTATCACTGGTGCCGGGAGCTGCGGAAGCAGACCAGTGCGCCCATCCTGTTTTTGTCCTCGGCCGGTGATAACATGAACGTCATCATGGCCATGAACTTCGGCGCGGACGATTTTATCGCCAAGCCCTTTGACGGCGGTGTTCTGATGGCTAAGGTACAGGCCATGCTGCGGCGCAGCTATGATATGGCGGCGCCGGCGGTGCTGCGGGAGAGGCGTGGCGCGCAGCTGTCCGCCGATGACCAGAAGCTGACCTATCAGGGGCAGACGGTGGAGCTGACCAAGAACGAGTACCGTATTTTGTCCTGCCTGATGGAGAGCGCCGGGAAGGTGGTCAGCCGGGAGAAGCTGATGCAGCGGCTATGGGAGACGGACAGCTTTGTGGATGAGAACACGCTGACCGTCAATGTGAACCGCCTGCGGCGGAAGCTGGCAGGTGTGGGGCTTGTGGACTTTATCGCCACCCGGCACGGGGTGGGGTACATCGTGGAGTGAGAGATATGGAGCTGCTCAAAGCATATCTGAAGGAGCGCCGGCTGATGCTGGCGGCATTTCTGCTGTTTGTCGGGGTGTTTGCCGTGTCCTTTGCCCTGTATGGCCTGCCGCTGGCGGCGGTGGGCTATCCGGCAGGGCTGTGCGTTCTGCTGGGGGCGTGCCTTGCGGCGTGGGATTACGGCCGCGCGGCACGGCGGCACAAGGCGCTGAAGCGCCTGCGGGAGGCGGGCGAGGCGGTGCTGCTGGACCTGCCGGCCATGACCACCGTGGAGGGGGCGGACTGCGCCGCCGTGGTGGAGACGCTGCGGCGGGAGCTGTGCCGGCAGGAGACGGCGCGCGCCGCCCGGTGGGAGGATATGACGGCCTATTACACCGCATGGGTGCACCAGATCAAGACGCCCATCGCCGCTATGCGCCTGACCCTGCAGGGGGAGGACACCCCGGCCGCCCGGCGGCTGATGACGGAGCTGGGCCGGGTGGAGCAGTACGTGGACATGGCGCTGACCTATCTGCGGTTGGAGGAGGGCGGCAGCGACTACGTGATACGAACGTGCGCCGTGGATGATGTGGTGCGCGCCGCTGTGCGGCGGTTTGCCGGGGAGTTCATTGACCGGCGCATCGCGCTGGACTACACGCCGGTGGAATGGGAGACGGTGACGGACGGCAAGTGGCTGACCTTTGTGGTGGAGCAGCTGCTGAGCAATGCCCTGAAATACACCGGGCAGGACGGGACCATCCGGATCTACCGGGAGGGAGACGATCTGTGCATCCGGGACAGCGGCATGGGCATCGCGCCGGAGGATCTGCCCCGGGTGTTTGACATGGGCTATACCGGGCAGAACGGGCGGCTGGACCGCCGGTCCAGCGGCATCGGGCTGTACCTGTGCCGGCGGATATGCCGCAATCTGCGGCACGAGATACGGATCGAGTCCGTGCCCGGCGTGGGCACCACGGTGTATCTGACACTGGGACGCGGCGATTTCCTGCCGGAGTGAAAGGTGACAGAGTTGTTCGTTTTTGGTAAGGCAAACCGATGGATTGGCGGGGCGCGGCGCACTATAATGGCCTTGTTGATAAGGAGGTCGAGTGACTATGAGTATTCTGGAAGTAAGTGGGCTGCGGAAGGTATACACCTCGCGGCTGGGCGGCAGCCGTGTAGAGGCGCTGCGGAATGTCAGCTTCACCGTGGAGCAGGGCGAGTATGTCGCTATCATGGGTGAGTCCGGCAGCGGCAAGACCACGCTGCTGAACATTCTGGCGGCGCTGGACGAGCCCACGGCGGGTACGGTGCGGCTGGACGGCCATGAGCTGGGCAAGATACGGGAGAAGGACGCGGCGGCCTTCCGCCGGGACAACCTGGGGTTCGTGTTCCAGGAGTTCAATCTGCTGGACACATTTACGCTGGAGGACAATATCTATCTGCCGCTGGTGCTGATGGGAATGTCTTACGAGAATATGCGGGCGCGGCTGCTGCCTGTCGCCCGGGAGCTGGGGCTGACGGAGCTTTTGAAGAAGTACCCCTATGAGGTCTCCGGCGGGCAGAAGCAGCGGGCGGCAGTGGCCCGGGCCATCATCACCGAGCCAAAGCTGCTGCTGGCGGATGAGCCCACCGGCGCACTGGACAGCGGCTCCACCGACGAGCTGCTGCGGCTGTTCGCCGCCATCAACCGGGCAGGGCAGACCATACTGATGGTGACCCACTCCGTGAAGGCCGCCAGCCGGGCGGGCCGGGTGCTGTTCATCAAGGACGGCCAGGTGTTCCACCAGCTGTACCGGGGCGAGGACGACGACACCAGGTTCTATCAGCGCATCTCCGACACGCTGACCATGCTGCAGTCGGGCGGTGAACCGGCATGAGGGAAAAGACATTATACGCCCGGCTGGCCTGGACGGGCATGAGAAAAAACAGGCGGCTGTACCTGCCGTATCTGCTGAGCTGCGCCGGGATGGTGCTGATGTTCTACATCCTGATGGGGCTGTCCGGCTCGGAGGTGCTGGGGCATATGTCCGGCGGGACCAGCAGCGCCATCATACTGCGGCTGGGCACGGTGGTCATCGCCGTGTTTGCGCTGATATTTCTGTTCTATACCCACTCGTTCCTCATTCGCCGCCGGGAGAGGGAGTTTGGCCTGTACAATGTGCTGGGTATGGGCAAGGGCAACATCGCCCGCATTCTGCTGTGGGAGACGGTCATCACCTATGGCCTGACCACGGGGACGGGACTGCTTCTGGGCATGGTACTGTATAAGCTGGCGGAGTTGGGTATGGTGCGGCTTTTGCAGGTGCCCGTGACCTATACCCTGACGGTGTCCGTATCGTCTCTGCTGGCTGCGGCGGCGTTGTTCGCGGCCATCCACACGCTGATATTGCTGAACGGGCTGCGGCAGCTGCACGGCGTCAGCGCGGTGGGGCTGCTGCGCAGCGAGAGCGTGGGCGAGAAGCCGCCCAAGGCGCAGTGGGTGCTGACGGCGGCGGGGGCGGTGCTGCTGGCCGGGGCCTACTGGCTGGCGGTGTCCATCAGGGAGCCGCTGGCGGCGCTGACGTGGTTCTTCGCGGCGGTGCTCATGGTGATCGCGGCCACGTATCTGCTGTTTATCAGCGGGTCGGTGACGCTGTGCCGCGGCTTGCAAAGGAACAAAAAATACTACTACCGGCCCCAGCACTTCGTGTCCGTGTCCTCCATGGCCTACCGCATGAAGCGCAACGGCGCGGGGCTGGCGTCGGTGTGTATTCTGGCCACCATGGTGCTGGTGATGATCTCGTCCACCACCTGCCTGTATGTGGGGCAGGAGGACGCGGTGAATGCCCGGTATCCCCGCGACATGGACGTGGCGGTATACGGCAGAAGCGATCATCCGCTGGACGAGGCGGAGGCGGAGCAGCTGCGTCAGGGTGTGGAGAGCACCGTTTTCAACTTCGGCGGGCAGACCAGTAATGTGGCGACATACCGTGAGATCAGCGTCAGCGGTCTGCCGGACGGCGGGGATCTGCGGTTGGGCAACGCCGGTGCGTCCGCAGCGGACAGCACCCGTGTGACGCAGCTGCATTTCCTGCCGCTGGAGGATTACAACGCTGCCACGGGGCAGAGCCTGACGCTGAACGACGGGCAGGTGTATGTGGCCGCGCTGCGGGCGGAATTCCCTTACGACACCCTGACCGTCGACGGGGAATGGACGTTCCGGGTCATGGATCGGGACATTCCGCCGCTGAGCGGCCCCTTCACGGCGGATATCACCCCGACCCTGATGGTGGTCATGCCGCACTTCACGCAGTTCGTGCAGGAGCTGGAGGACGGACTGAGCGAGAAATACGGCTGGTATCTCACGGCCACGTGGCACTACGCCTTCGACACTGATCTGCCGGAAAACCAGCAGGGTAACATCGACGGAACAACGCCCAATCTGGAGGACGCGCTGAACGGCTATCTGGCGGGCGTCAGCAGTGACTGGGGCGTGGGCGTCAGCGTGGAGTCCAAGGCCGCCAACCGGGCAGACTTCTACGGCATGTACGGCGGATTGTTCTTCCTGGGCATTATGCTGAGTATCGTGTTCATCTTCGCGGCAGTGGCTATCCTGTACTATAAGCAGCTCTCCGAGGGCTATGAGGATCAGAGCCGGTTCGACATCATGCAGAAGGTGGGCATGACCAAGGTGGACATCCGCCGCAGCATCAACAGCCAGCTGCTGACGGTGTTCTATCTGCCGCTGGTGCTGGCGGGTGTGCACCTGTGCTTCGCGTTCCCGTTCATCCACAAGCTGCTGATCCTGTTCAATCTGGACAACAGGGGGCTGCTGATCGGCACAACGGCGGTGAGCTTTGCGGTGTTCGCGGTGCTGTATGCCATCGTGTACAAGCTGACGGGAAATACCTACTACCGCATCGTGGCGGAGGATACAGAAAAAGAGTAGAACGAAAGAGACGGCGGGAGCCGTCTCTTTTCTGTATTTTTGGGCAAAAAACGGGTTTTGCGTGGACAAATCATGGCGGCTTTCTGTATAATACATACTGATACACTATTATTAACGACAGCTTTATATACAGCGCGGCGTGCCGCGCGTAAGGAGGCAGTATGCGTAATATCTGGACGGTGTTCAAAACCGATATACGGACGCTGAGCAAGTGCTTTTTCGCCTGCGTGGTGGTGGTCGCCATCGCCCTGCTGCCCAGCCTGTACGCCTGGCTGAATATCTACTCCAACTGGGACCCCTACGGCAACACCGGGGGGATATCCATCGCGGTGGCGTCGCTGGACGAGGGCTATACCAATGAGGACGGCACCTACGAGAACAAGGGCAACGACGTGGTGGCCGACCTGCGGGAGGCCACGTCCATCAACTGGGTCATCGTGGACACCGAGGAGGAGGCCAAGGGCGGCGTGGAGTCCGGGGACTACTACGCGGCGGTGGTCATCGACAGGGAGTTCAGTCGGAATATGTTTCGGATGCTGACGGACTGGACGGGAAAGCCGGCCATCACCTACTACGAAAACGCCAAGAAGAACGCCGTGGCCACCAAGATCACCGACACGGCGGTGGAGACGCTGAAGCGCTCCATCAGCGAAAACTATCTGGAGGTGGTCATCGACGGCATCATGGAGCAGAGCAATCTGCTGGCGGCGGACCTGACCGCCGACGATCCGGAGGCCGCTGTGAAGGGTGTGCTGTACCAGGCCCAGGACCTGCTGCACGCCTGCGGGCGGATGATGGATGCCTTTGAGGCGGCGGGCGGCAGCGGCGTGTCGGAGAGCAGCGCGGCGGCGCTGGAGGCGGCCGTGGCCAATATCAACAAGAACCTGCCGGACGGCGCACAGCTGCAGCAGACGGCGGCGGAGATACAGATGCAGCTGAATACGGCTCTGGCCCGGGTGGAACGGGCGCTGGACCGGCTGAGCAGCGCCATTGGGAACGCGCCGGAGTTGCCGTCGGCACAGCAGCAGCTGCGAGATGCGGCGGCGCAGCTGGAAAAGGCGGCGGACACGCTGGAAACGTGGGCGGCGGGACTGGAGGACTCCGGCACGGAGGCGGGCAAGACCCAGGCGGAGGCGGCGCGGCAGACGGCAGCGGAGTGCCGCAAGACAGCAAAGCAGCTGCGGGCATTGGCGGAGAGTCCGGATTCTGCCGATCTGCTGGCGGACTGCGACGCGCTGGTGAAGTCCCTGCGGACGATGGTGGATAAGATCCCCGTGACTTCAAAGGCGCTGCAAAAGGAACTGGACACCGTGGCCGGTCAGGTGGCGGACACCATGGAGGGCATGGCTGCGCTGGCTGGAGACGCCAAGGCCATGAAGACCGCGCTGGCGGAGACCGCTGACGCTGTGGGCGACACCATGGCGCTGCTGCGGCCGGCTACGGAGAAGCTGCTGACCTCGCTGGAGAGCACCATAGACGACCTGGAGGGGCTGACCACAGACGAATACATGGATACGCTGGTGAATATCCTGGGCGGCGACCCGGCGGTGTACGGCCAGTATTTTCCGGAAATGGTGCAGACCAGCGTGAATGCGGTGTATCCCATCGCCAACTACGGCTCGGCCATGACGCCGTTCTACACGGTGCTGGCCATCTGGGTGGGCGGCGTGATATTGTCGTCCCTCATCAAGATACACGCCCGGACGGAGGGTCTGATCGACCCGAAGCCGGCGGAGCTGTACTTCGGGCGGTACCTGTTCTTTTTCGTGCTGAGCCAGATACAGGCGGCGGTCATCGTTACCGGTGATCTGTACATACTGAAGGTCCAGTGCCTGCACCCGGAGATGCTGTATCTCACGGGCGCGCTGACGGCCTTCACATTCAGCCTGCTGATCTATTCGCTGGCGCTGTCCTTCGGCGATGTGGGCAAGGCCATCGTGGTGGTCATCATGGTCATGCAGATCGCAGGCTCCTCCGGCACGTTCCCCATCGAGCTGCTGCCAGCCATCTATCAGAAGATCTATCGCTTCTTCCCCTTCCCCTACGCCATCGACGCCATGCGCGAGTGCATCTGCGGGATGTACGGGAATTACTACTGGCAGCAGATCGGCTTCCTGCTGCTGTTTGCTGCGGCGGCGCTGCTGATCGGCCTGCTGGTGCGGCGGCCCTTCATGGGACTGAACCACTTTATGGAGGAGAAGCTGGAGGAGACGGAGCTGCTGTGAAAGGAGGTGTTGACCGATGACAAAAGAACGGGACTATCAGGAGTTGTATGACCGCCTGCTGGAGGAGGTCAGCACCCTGCACCGGAACAACCGGCGGCGCATACGCGTCGGTATGCGGATGCTGCTGGCGGTGACGCTGGGTCTGATGCTGCTGATGTTTCTGGCGGAGGGGAACAAGGTGTTCACCCTGATGCTGTGGATACTGTCCATGTTCGCGGTGGCGGCGTATCTGATCGCCGTGGAGTACGCGGACTATGAGCTGCAAAAGAAGCTGGAGAACATCACCCAGATGGAGCAGGAGAGCCTGGGCACACTGCTGGAGCTGCCGGAGCTGCCCAAGGTGCCACGGATGGGTCTGCTGCTGCGCCACGGCACCCGGGAGGAACAGGAGACGCCGGAGACGGAGGCAACGGCGGCGGAAGCGGCACCTGCGCCGGAGGAGACGGCTGCGGCAGCGGAGATATCCCCGGCACCTGCGGAGGAGACGCCGGTCACAAAGGCACCGGCAGCGCCGGAGCCGGAGGCATATTCCGTGGACGAGATACTGCGGGAGGTGCACGGCGGAGCGCCGCAGGCAGACAGCGCGCCGACGCCTGCCGCGCCGGTATACAGCGGCGCGCGGGTGCTGGAACGGCTGCTGGACGACCCGGAGAAGCTGGCGTCCGATCTGGACGCGCTGACCCGGGCGATACAGGGGCTGTCCGATGACCTGCGGCGCGGTGCGGCGGAGAGCCGGGAAGGGCAGGTGGACCGATGAAGAACATCTGGAATATCTTTCGCGCCGACTGGCGGCGGCTGACGGCCAGTGTGGTGGCGGTGGTGGTGCTGCTGGGATTGTGCCTGGTGCCGTGTCTGTACGCCTGGTTCAACATCCTGTCCAACTGGGATCCCTACGGCACGGCGTCCACCAGCCGCATCAGCGTGGCGGTGGCCAGCGAGGACGCGGGCTGCGAGGTGCTGGGTCTGGAGGTGAACATCGGCGCGCTGGTGCTCCAGGGGCTGGAGAGCAACGACCAGATGGGCTGGGTGTTCGTGGACAGCCGGGCGGAGGCCCTGGACGGGGTGGAGTCCGGCGACTACTACGCGGCGCTGATCGTGCCGGAGGAATTTACCGAGGATTTTGTGAGTATTCTGTCCGGCGATTTGCGCCACCCGCAGATACAGTATTACGAGAACGAGAAGAAGAACGCCATCGCCCCCAAGATCACCAGCAAGGCCAAGACCGCCGTGCAGGAGCAGATCAACACCACGGTCATCGGCAAGGCCGCCGAAGCGCTGACCACGGCGGGCTCCGTGTTCAAGGCCATGGGGCTGGATTCGGAGGCGCTGGCGGACGGCATTATGGATAAGCTGACCGGTGCGCGGCAGGAGATGGCGCAGCTGCAGAAGGTGCTGCTGTCGCTGAAGGACGTGATGAACGGGGCGGATGGGCTGCTGACCGCGGCGTCCGTGACCATCGCGGACGCACGGGGAACGGTGGAGGACGCCGATGCGGCGGCGGGCAGCACGGTGCAGCTTATCAGCACGGGCCTGAGCGCGGCGGACACGGCGTACAGCGACCTGCTGACGGTGCTGAACAACACGGATAAGGTATTAGGCGACATAGAGGATATGCTGCGGAACATGGATACCTCTGCCGCCGACGAAGCGCTGAAGGCGGACCTGCACCGGAAGATACAGGCGGCCATCGCCGCGCTGGCGGACCAGCTGGCGGCCACCGAGGACGAGGCCGTGAAGGCGCAGCTGGAGACGGCCATCGCTGATCTGGAGGCGCTGGACGCGCTGGTGGATACGCTGGAGCCGTCGGCCCTGCAGGGACCGGTGCTGGATATGCTGCATCAGGTGCGGCAGGAGCTGCTGGCTGCGGCGGTGCGGACCAATAAGGAGGTCAACGAATATCTGCACACCACCGGGGCCCAGGCCCAGACCACGCTGCGGTCCGTCCAGCAGCTGCTGGGGGCTGTGGGCGGCAGCCTGGGCGAGGTGTCCGGCACGCTGGACAGCTACGCCGATGCCATGACCACCGTACAGCCTACGCTGGACGCGGGCATCACCCTGGCCAACACGGTGGAGACGTATCTGGCGGACATCGAGGACGATGTGCGCCGGGTGACGGAGAGCGAAGCCTTCAAGCGCTTTACGGAGCTGATGGAGAGCAGCGATGCCGAAAGCATGGCGGACTACCTCAGCTCGCCGGTGCAGCTGAACACGGAGATCATCTATGAGATCAAGGACTACGGCGCGGCCATGTCGCCCTACTACGTCATGCTGGCGCTGTTTGTGGGCAGCCTGCTGACCGCCGTGATGCTGAAGGTACCGGTGACCCAGCCGGAGTTTGCCGGGTGCCGGGCGGCGGAGCGCTACTTTGGGCGGTTTCTCACCTTCTTCCTGATGGCCATGGCCCAGGCGCTGGTGACGGCCTTCGGGTGCCTGTACTTCGTGGGGATGGAGACGGCGGAGCCGGCGCTGTTCGTGCTGGCCTGCTGCCTGTGCTCGCTGAACTTCGCCAGCATGAACTACGCGCTGGTGTATGCCCTGGACAACGTGGGCATGGCGCTGTCAGTCGTTATCATGGTCATTCAGGTGGCCGGGTCCGGCGGCTCATACCCGGTACATGTGTTGCCGCAGCTGTTCCAGACCCTGTATCCCTTCATGCCCTTCCACTACGGCATGGATATGATCCGGGAGACGGTGGGCGGTATGTACGGCGACACATACCTGCGCTGCGCGCTGGTGCTGCTGGGCATGTGCGCGCTGTTCACGGTGCTCGGCCTGCTGGTGTACTACCCGGCCCGAAGACTGAACGCGGCTATCGCTGCCAGTAAGGAAAAGTCCGGTATCATGTAAACAGAGAGTGCCCCCCGCAGGCCCATGGGTCTGCGGGGGGCACTTATGCTGTCGAAGCCATGAAAAAAAGTTATGCCCCCTTGCTTTTTGCCGTTTAAGGCAAAAAAGCGGGGACGTTTTTGTGCAGGGTGGAGAAAAGTTCGCACGGCGAGAATTTCCCCTCTTTTGCTGTTGCAAGGCGGGCGGGCCTATGGTACAGTACGGGTGGAGTGTTAGAAAATTAACAGGCTAAGCGGCACGGCGTTCAACACGTTTTAGGAGGAGAGAGCATGAGATCGGAACAGGAGAAAACGGTGGCCATCGTCCGGGCCCACGACTGCGACAGCGCGAAGCTCATCGCCATTTTGCAGGAGATACAGGCGTCGGAGAACTACCTGAGCCAAGAGAATATGGAACTGGTGGCGGATATGCTGCACATCAGCGTCTCACGGGTGTACAGCGTGGCCACGTTTTATGAGAATTTCTCACTGGAACCCAAAGGAAAGCACATCGTCAAGGTATGCGACGGCACGGCCTGTCATGTGCGGAAGTCCGGGCCTATCTACGACGCGATCTATGAGTACCTGAAGCTGGACGGCAAGCGCAGGACCAGCGCCGACGGCGTATTTACGCTGGAGACGGTGGCCTGTCTGGGTGCCTGCGGTCTGGCGCCGGTGATGACGGTTGACGGCGAGGTGTACGCCAAGATGACGCCGGAGACGGCGCTGGCGGAGTTGGAGGCCATTCGCGGAAAGGAGGCGGCGGAATGAGCAAGCTGACACGGGAGGGCTTCCGCGCCATGCACCAGCAGGCGGCGGAGGCGCTGGAACGGAGCAGATCATCCCTGAACGTGCTGATCTGTGCCGGTACGGGCTGTATCGCCAGCGGGTCCATGAAGGTGTATGAGAACCTGCGGGAGGAGTGTGCCCAGCGGGGACTGCAGGTGTATGTGGGCCTGACCCACCACGGCGACGCGGAGAAGAGTCTGCACATCAAGATGAGTGGCTGCCACGGCTTCTGCGAGATGGGACCGCTGGTGCATATCGAGCCGCTGGGTGTGATGTATGTCCGCGTGAAGCCGGAGGATTGCCGCGAGATCGTGGAGAGAACGCTGCTGGGCGGCGAGGTCATCGAACGGCTGACCTATCACCAGGACGGCGTGTCCTATCCCCGGCAGGAGGATATCCCCTTTTACAAGAAGCAGCACCGGGTGGTGCTGGCCAGCTGCGGCGCCAGTGACGCGGAAAATCTGGAGGAATACATTGCCAAGGGCGGGTACACCGCCTTTGAGAAGGCGCTGTTCGACATGGATGGCGCGGCGATCTGCAGGGAAATCTCCGACTCCGGTCTGCGGGGCCGGGGCGGCGGCGGGTTTCCCGCCGGACACAAGTGGGAAAGCGTGCGCCGGCACATAGAGGAACCGGTGAAGTACATCGTCTGCAACGGCGACGAGGGCGACCCGGGCGCTTTCATGGACCGCTCCATCATGGAGGGCAATCCCCATTCCGTGCTGGAGGGCATGATGATCGCCGGCGCAGCCACCGGGGCCACGGAGGGCTACATCTACGTCCGCGCCGAGTATCCGCTGGCGGTGAAGCGTTTGCAGGTGGCCATCGACAAGGCTGCGGCGGCCGGACTGCTGGGCGACGACATCATGGGCAGCGGGTTCAGCTTCCATATCCACATCAACCGCGGCGCCGGCGCCTTCGTCTGCGGTGAGGGCAGCGCCCTGACCGCCTCCATCGAGGGCAAGCGGGGTATGCCCCGGGTAAAGCCGCCCCGGACGGTAGACCAGGGATTGTGGGGAAAGCCTACGGTGCTGAACAATGTGGAGACGTTCGCCAACGTGCCGGGCATCATCAACAAGGGTGCGGCGTGGTACCGGAGCATCGGCACCGAGGGCAGCGCCGGTACCAAGACATTTGCTTTGACGGGCAACGTGGTGAATACGGGACTGGTGGAGGTGCCTATGGGCGCCACCCTGCGGGAGATCATCTACGACATCGGCGGCGGCATACCGAACGGAAAGAAGTTCAAGGCCGTGCAGATCGGCGGGCCTTCCGGCGGATGTCTGACCGAGGAGCATCTGGACTACCCTATGGACTTCGACTCGCTGAAGAAGCTGGGGGCCATTATCGGCTCCGGCGGCCTGGTGGTCATGGACGAGGACACCTGCATGGTGGAGGTGGCACGGTTCTTTATGCACTTTACCCAGAACGAGAGCTGCGGTAAGTGCACCCCCTGCCGGGAGGGCACAAAGCGTATGCTGGAGACGCTGGAGCGCATCATCAATAACGAGGGGAGTCTGGCCGATCTGGATCTGCTGGAGTCTCTTAGCGATACCATCACGGACACGGCCCTGTGCGGCCTGGGGCAGACGGCCTGCAAGCCGGTGATGTCCACCCTGCGGAACTTCCGGCAGGATTATCTGCGCCATGTGGTGGATCACCACTGTCCCATCTGCAACGGGCGCAAACGCCGGTTGGAGATCAAACCGGAGCTGTGCAAGGGCTGCGGCAAGTGCGCGCGGAACTGTCCCATGGAGGCCATCTCCGGGCAGCCCCGTATGCCCTACGTCATTGACAACGAGAAGTGCATCCACTGCGGCGCTTGCTGGGGCGCGTGCCCCTTCGGCGCGATCGACGCCATTGAGGAGGAGTGAGCCATGGCAAAGGGAATTATGGTCATCGACGGGCAGCGGGTGCCCTTTGACGGCGAGCGCAACGTGCTGGCGGTCATCCGCAAGGCGGGTATCGACATCCCCACGTTCTGCTATTACTCCGACCTGTCCGTTCACGGCGCGTGCCGTATGTGCATCGTGGAGGACGTAAAGACCGGGAAGATCGACGCATCCTGCTCCATGGAGCCCCGGGACGGCATGGAGATCAGGACCAACACCGCCCGGCTGCTGAGGCACCGGCGGATGATACTGGAGCTGCTGCTGGCGGCCCATGACTGCTCCTGCACTACCTGTGCCAAAAGCGGCAACTGCCGATTGCAGGAGCTGGCCCAGCGCTTTGGCGTGCGGCATATCCGTTTCCCCAACAATAAGCCCCGGTACGAGAAGGATTACACCAGCTACGCGGTGTTCCGGGACCCCAACAAGTGCATCCTGTGCGGCGACTGCGTGCGGGTGTGCGAGGAGCTGCAGGGACAGGGCATTCTGAACTTTGCCTTCCGGGGCAGCGAGCTACAGGTGATGCCGGCCTTTGACAAAAAGCTGGGCGAGACGAAGTGCGTGGGCTGCGGCCAGTGCGCCGCCGTGTGCACCACCGGCGCTATCACCGTTAACGATCAGATCGGCACCGCGTGGGCGGCCATCCACGACCCGAAGAAGCGTGTGGTGGTGCAGATCGCGCCGGCCGTCCGTGTGGCGGTGGGTGAGGCCTTTGGCATTCCGGCAGGCGTGAACGTCATTGACAAGATGACCACGGCGCTGAAGCTCATGGGTGTGGACGAGGTGTACGACACCAACTTCGGCGCGGATATGACCACCATACTGGAGGCGGAGGAGTTTTTGCAGCGGCTGAAGAACGGCGGGCCGTTCCCCATGTTCACCAGCTGCTGTCCCGCCTGGGTGCGGTATCTGGAGTTCAACGCCCCTAAGTATCTGAAGCATATCTCCACCTGCAAATCGCCCATGGAGATGTTCGCGGCGGTCATCCGTGACAAATACGCCGAAAAAGATGCCGCCGACGGGCGGACTACCTACAACATCGCCATTATGCCCTGCACTGCCAAGAAGATGGAGGCGGCGCGGCCGGAGTTCGTCCATAACGGTCGGCCGGATGTGGATCTGGTGCTGACTACCCGGGAGCTGGTGGACATGATGCGTGAGACGGGCGTGCAGCTGGACGAGCTGGAGCTGGAGTCCCCGGACCTGCCCTTCGGTTTGGGCAGCGGCGCGGCGGTGATCTACGGCGTCACCGGCGGTGTGGCCGAGGCGGTGGTGCGTCACTGCCTGCCGGACAAGAGCAAGAATGCGCTGCGGGCCGTCCGTGTCACCGATCTGCGGGGAGACGGATCCATCCGCCATGTGGAACTGAACGTGGACGGGCAGGAGCTGCGTATCGCCGTGGTCAACGGGCTGATCCACGCTAAGGAGCTGATCGCGGATATCGAAGCGGGCAAGTGCTTCTACCACCTGATAGAGGTCATGACCTGTCAGGGCGGCTGCGTGGGCGGCGCGGGACAGCCCTATGGGCTGAGCAACGTGAAGAAGAAGCGGGGCGAGGGACTGTATGCCGCCGATGCCTCCGCTATGTTCAAGCGGGCGGAGAAAAACCCCATCGTCACGTCTTTACTCAGGGAGTACGGCGAGGAAAAGTGTCACGCGCTGCTGCACGTGCACTACGGAGAATAAAAAAGCAGCCCCCCGGCTCACACCGGGGGCTGCGGGTAAAGAAAGAGCATGGCCCCGCCGGGGCCATGCTCTTAGCTTGCCTTTTTATCCAGAATATACACGGTGACGTTTCGGCGGCCCCAGGAGTAGCAGTCCGCCTTGGTGGGGAACCACAGGTCCACGATGTTGCCCTTGACGGCGCCGCCGCAGTCCAGGGCGGTGCCCATGCCGTAGACACGGCGGCCGTTGGTGGTCTGGATGAACATTTTGGTGTAGTAGGGGATCACCTTGGGGTCTACGGCCACGGTGCCCACGCCCACCGCGGCACCCACCGCCGTGGTCCAGGCCGCGCCGCCGTCGCCGCCGCTGTAGTAGGCGGTGGAGGAGCAGAGCATCACCTTGTTATAGGTCATGGTGTCGCCGGAGGCGAACAGCAGGTAGCCGCCCTCGCCCACCTCGTTGGGGAAGTCTTTTTCGATGGTGTCGCCCTCCTCCACCTCGTAGACGCGGGTGCCGTAGCGCACCAGCTCCGCGTGTGAGGTGTCGTGGCTGGCACCGATATACTTGGTGGATACCACCTCACCGCTGACCACAGTGTCCTCATACGTCTCCACGATCTGGCCGGGGATACCCTTGCGGATGATCTCCTCGGTGCCCTTGTCCATCAGGGGATCCGGTGAGCGAAGGATCTTGTAGTCCGTCTCCACAGTGACATAGTGCTGGTAGGTCAGCGTATCGCTGATGCGGATGGCGGGGTCCTCGCCGGCGACATTCAGCTCCACCATCTCGTCCTCACCCAGACGGATGCCGCTGCGCCGCAGCAGGGAGGACAGGCGCTCGGCCTCGGTGGTGAGGGTGTGTGTGTCGTCGCCGTGGGTGATGGTGACGGTGCGGCCCGGCTCCAGCAGCAGCTGCATGGACTTGTCGCCCAGGCTGCGGCGCAGCAGCAGATCGTCATAGGTGCGCTCCTCGCTGCGCTCGTCCAGTACGTGGGGACCGTCGCCGTCCACCACGATGCAGATGGCGTCCATGGTGCGTACCGGCTCCACCATAACGGCGGCGGCGAAGATCACCGCCGTGACGGCGATCATGGTGATGGCGCGGATAGAGGGATGATCGCGCATGATGTGGTGCACCTCCCGCAGGGCCGGGGAACGCAGGGCGTCACGGCAGCCGGTCACCAGCCGTCCGCAGCAGAAGGCGCGCCAGTTGGCCCTGACGTCGGAAGCGATGGCGTCCCAGGTCCAGGCAAAGCAGTGGCCCACGGCGCGCACGGCGCGGATCAGGGCCCGAGCCACGATGTAGGGCACATCGTGGATGGCCTGGCACACCGTGGCCGGCGTGATGCGGCGCCGCGGCTTTTTCGGTCGCAAGCGCTTCGGTTGTGTGACGACTGTTTGTTCCATAGTACCTCGCAGTATAGCCGCCCCGGGAGGTGTTCAAACAGGGCGGACAATAAAAATTGAAACAATTTGTAACTTTTGTTACCGATTAGCAATACCCGTGGAGTATAGCACTATCTTCCAATTTTGTCAAGTTTTAGGGGACGCGGCACGGAGAAAGGCAAACTTTTTCCGGCTTTTCGTTGCGCGGGTGGGGAAAAGGTGGTACAATGGCGGCAATATGCAGTGAAGGAGAAACACGATGGATCTGTGCGATCGGAACGATATACAGGCACTGCTGGCGCGGCACGGCTTTCACTTTGCCAAGGCGCTGGGACAGAACTTTCTCATCCGGGGTGACGTGGCGGAGGATATCGCCGCGGCGGGCTGCGTTCCCGGCTGTGGCGTGCTGGAGGTAGGCCCCGGCATCGGCGCACTGACGGTGCAGCTGGCCCGGCGGGCGGAAAAGGTGGTTTCGGTGGAGCTGGACAAGCGCCTGCCGCCGGTGCTGGCGGAGACTATGGCGGACTATGACAACTTCACCCTGATCGAGGGCGACGTGATGGCGCTGGACCTGGCGGTGGTGACGGCGGAGAAGTTTCCGGGCTTGCCGGCGGTGCTGTGCGCCAACCTGCCCTACAACATCACCACACCGTTTCTCACGGCCTGTGTCCGGGCCGGGTGTTTCCGGCAGCTGACGGTGCTTATTCAAAAAGAGGTAGCCCTGCGGATCTGCGCGAAGCCGGGCACGGCGGATTACGGCGCGTTTTCCCTGCTGATGCAGTACTACACCGTGCCGGAGCTGCTGTTCGAGGTGCCCAACAGCTGCTTCATGCCGCCGCCCAAGGTGACATCCGCCGTGGTGCGCTGCGTTACAAGAAAGGCCCCGCCGGTACAGGTGCGGAGCGAGGAGGCCTTCTGGCGGACGGTGCGCGCGGGCTTTGCACTGCGGCGCAAGACGCTGGTGAACAGCCTGCAGACCGGCTGGCAGCTGCCTAAGGAGCAGCTGGCGGCCATCGTCGCCGGCTGCGGCCTGTCCCCCACCGTGCGGGGCGAGGCCCTGGGCCTGGAGGAGTACGCGAGGCTGTCCGATGCGCTGCTGGCGGCAGCGGGTGAATAAAAAGCTTCCCGGCAAATGCCGGGAAGCTTTTTATTCGCCTTTTTCTATCTTTGCCTCCGTCTCCCGCCGGATGGCGGCGCGAAGCGCCGTGAGGTACGGGGAGAATGCCACGTGTTCGTCGGCGTAGGTCAGGTTCAGGTCGTATTCCCGGGGCAGCCAGGAGGAGATGGGGGACTCGTTGTGGGCGATGACGGCCTCCAGCTTGTCCAGCGCCTTATAGAGCTTGGCCTCCGGCGTCTCCAGCGCGTCCATCTCCGCGTACAGGGCGGCCATCTCCGTGCGGTAAGGCTGGGGCAGCGTCTCCACCCATTGGATCAGGAGGGCGTCCTCCTTCGCTGTGTCGGCGTCGGTTTTCAGAAAGCTGGGGATGTCGCCGGTAAAGCACTCGCCCAGGTCGTGGATCAGGCACATTTTAATGACCTTGTCCATATCCGTATCCGGGAACTCGTCCCGAAGAAAGAAAGCCGTCAGCGCCAGCCGCCAGCTGTGGTCGGCCACGCTCTCGTGGCGGTTTCCGGGCGTCCAGCAGTGGCGGGTGGTGTCCTTCAGACGGTTGGCGGTGTGCAGGACGGAGAGCAGCTCTTCAGGCTTCATGGCGGGGCCTCCTTGCATTTTTCCACAGTATAGCACGGTGCCGCGGGGCAGTCAACGCTTGCACTTGCACGGCGGAGAAAAGTGTAGTAGAATAGCGGAAGAACATAAAGGAGGGAGACTTTATGGGAGTTTTGTACGCGCTGGAGAGCATCCGCACGCCTGCGCTGGATAAGATCATGTCGGTCATCACGCTGCTGGGCGGCGAGCTGTTCTTCATGGTCATCGCCGTGACGGTGTTCTGGTGCGTCAGCAAGCGCGAGGGCTATTACCTGATGATCGTGGGCTTCTTTGGCACGGTCATCAATCAATTCCTGAAAATACTCTGCTGCGTGCCCCGGCCGTGGATAAAGGACCCGGATTTCACCATTGTGGAGTCTGCCCGGGCGGAGGCCACGGGGTATTCCTTCCCCAGCGGTCACACACAGAACGCCGTGGCCACCTATGGCGGCATCGCCCGGTATACTCGCCGCGGCTGGCTGCGGGTGGTGCTGGTCGTGCTGACGGTGCTCATCGCGTTCAGCCGGATGTATCTGGGTGTCCACACGCCGCTGGATGTGGGCGTGTCGTTCCTGATCGCGGCGGTGCTGGTGCTGGTGGTCTATCCGCTGATGGAGGAGGCCGACCGGCGGCCGGTGGTGCTGACGTACACCATACTGGCTATGGTGGTGTGCAGCGGGGCCTTCGTGGGCTATCTGTACCTGCGGGGCGATACGGGTGCTGCCGCTGAGGACACCGCCAACTACCTCAGTGCTTTGGAGAACGGCTGGAAGCTGCTGGGCGCCACACTGGGTATGCTGGTATCCAACATCGCCGACCGGAAGCATATACGGTTCGAGACACAGGCGGTGTGGTGGGCGCAGATCATCAAGCTGGTGGTGGGCTTTGGCTGTCTGCTGGCGATACGCTCCGGGCTGAAGGCCCCGCTGATCGCCCTGCTGGGCGGCAACGCCGCCATCGCCGGGGGCATCCGCTACCTGCTGGTGGTGCTGTTCGCCGGGTGTGTCTGGCCGCTGACCTTCTGGTGGTTCAGTCGCCTGGGGAGAAGATGAACAACAGAAAAAGCGCATCCCCCGGCGTGTGCCGGGGGATGCGGTGCGTTATGGGGGACTGTCTCACTCGGTGACGGTGAGGGTGGGGTGCATGAGCGGGTCAAAGGTGGCGAGGACGCGGTCGCCCTCCACGGTATATTCGCTCCACAGGCGGATCTCGGCGCAGCGCTGTGTCCGGTCAAGGGTGATGCTGTGGATGGGCGTGGGTTCGGAGTAGGCTTGGTCGCGGCAGTAGACATCGGTGCTCTCGTCGCCGCGGAAGATGACGCAGAGGTCGTCACACTGGAGTACACCGGGTATGTCGCAGCTGCCGGTGTAAACGTTCTTGCGCAGCTGGCCGTGGAAGGAAACGGGAACGGCCTCGATGGCAGAATCGAGCGGGCTGGCAAGGTACAGGCCGGTGCCGTCGAAGTCGATGGACACGCCCCTGTCCCAGCAGGCGAAAATGAATACGGCGGTGAACAGCAGCAGAATGGGAAGCCAGACCTTGCGGGATGTACATATCTGTCGCATGGGGAGCCCTCCTTTACGGTGTTGTACCTACTGTAAGTATACCAAAAACGGGGAGAAAAGCAACAAGAAAACCGTGCGCGGCTGTGCGGCGCACGGTTTTTGTATGTACGGGAGGTCAGGCGGTCTCCTTGGGCTTCTTCAACGCCACGATGACGCCTACGGTGATCAGCACCGCACCGATGACGCTCATCACCGTGATCTGCTCGTCCAGCAGCAGGTAGCCCACCACCAGCGTCACGAAGGGGGAGGCGTACAGGTAGTTGTTGGTGATGACCACGCCCAGCCGCTGGAAGGCGATGTTCCAGATGGCGAAGCATACGGCGTTGCCGAACACGCCCAGGAACAGCCAGCTCAGCAGGACGTTGGTCTGGGTGAACAGGGGTGTGAGATCAGGCATACCGTCCGTCAGCAGCATCAGCGGCACAGCGGTGATGAAGGCCCACAGCATGACCCGGCGGGTGACCAGGAAGTTGTCGTACTGCTCGGTGTATTTCTTGATAAGGATGGAGTACACGGCCCACATGAGGGCGGCGGCCAGGGCGATCAGGTCGCCCAGAGGGTTCAGGTGGAAGGTCAGCTGGCCGTTGAGCACCACCAGCACCACACCGGCGATGGCGATGACCGCGCCGATGTACACGAACTTGCCCAGACGCTCGCCAGTGCGGGAGAACAGCTGGGCCAAAATGACCGTCAGGATGGGGGACAGGGCGATGATGATGCTGACATTGGCGGCGAAGGTGTAGGTCAGCGCTGTATTCTGCAGGAAGAAGTAGAAGCTGCCGCCGGTAACGCCGATGAGGATGAACATCAGCTCGTCCTTCCAGGGGAGCTTCAGAGTCTTGGGCCGCAGCGCCCACAGCGTGATATAGGCCAGGCCCATCCGCAGGGGGATGATCTGGATAGCGGTATAGGCGGTGAGCATCTGCTTGGTCAGCACGAAGCAGCTGCCCCACACCAGAATGGTGAAAATGGCGTACACATGGCCCATGACTTTTTGCGTGGCGGACATGGCGGTTCTCTCCTTATGACTCTATTTCTCTCATCTCACGCGGCAGCTTGCCGCAAAAAATCATTATACACGGCGGAAAAGGAAAAATCCAGTAGTTCCCGGGTATTTTCTTCCAAATGCCTTAACTTTCTATTAAGACGCTTGAAATGCGCTTGTTTTTTTTGCCATCCGTGGTATGATGGTAGCTATGAAAAATCAAGGAGGAAAGACTATGCACGCAGCGCTGGTCATCATGGCGGCGGGGATCGGTTCCCGCTACGGCGGCAGCAAGCAGACCGACGGCGTGGGGCCCCACGGAGAGATACTGATGGAGTACGGTGTGTACGACGCGGTGCGGGCGGGCTTTGACAAGGTCGTGTTCATCATCAAGCCGGATATGCGGGAGCTGATGGAGCGCCTGTGCGGCAATATGGCGTCCCGGCTGCACACGGCGGACGGGCGGCCCGTGGAGGTCCGTTACGCCTATCAGGACGACACGACACTGCCGGCGTGGTATACAAAGCCGGCGGGGCGGACAAAGCCCTTTGGCACGGCCCACGCGGTGCTGTGTACCCGCGATATCGTACACGAGCCCTTCTGCGTCATCAACGCCGACGATTTCTACGGCGCGGACGCTTACCGCACCATATATGCGGAGCTGCAGCGCCTGCCGGAGACGGGTGCTGCCGCCATGGTGGGCTATCTGCTGAAGAACACCGTCACTGCCCATGGCACCGTGTCCCGGGGTGTGTGCCATGTGAAGGACGGGTATCTCAGCGACATCCGCGAGACGCTGAAGATCGCCCTGCTGCCGGACGGCACCATCCGGGACGAGGATACCGGAGCGGTGCTGGACGGCGACACGGTGGTGTCCATGAACTTCTGGGGCTTTGCCCCCTCCGTCTTCGACGCGTTGGAGACGTACTTCCACGACTTCCTCCACAGCGAGGCGGGGCAGTCGGTGAAGGCCGAGTGTTTGCTGCCCACCATGGTGGGCGACCTGCTGGCGGCGGGAGAGCTGCGTGTCAGCGTGCTGAAGTCGGCGGACCGCTGGTTCGGCATGACGTATCATGAGGACCGCGCCCGTGTGGCACGGGAGCTTATCAAACTGCATGAGACGGGGGTATACCCCGAGGAATTGAGGTAACAGAATGGATTACGAAAGAGAACGCCGCCGGCAGAAGCGCTACCGGGAGGCCATGCGGAACCGCATCATCGCCGCCGTGTTGTTGGCCGGCATCATCGTGGGTGCGATATTCATCATCAAGGGCTGCAAAAAGGACGATGCTCCGGCGGACGACGCCCAGAACACGAATCAGCCCGTGGACAATGTAGGCGACACGACGACACCGGACGACGGCGTCATCGTGGACGACGAGCTGCTGACACTGGTGAACCCCTGGAACCCCCTGCCCGATGACTGGACGGTGGACCTGGTGACACTGGATGACGGCCACCGGGTGGACAGCCGCTGCTATGAGGCGTATATGGAGATGATCAACGCCTGCAAGGCGGCGGGCTACAGTCCGGTCAACTGCTCCAGTTACCGCGCGCAGGAGACGCAGCAGAGCCTGTACGACAACAAGGTGCAGCGGCTCATCAGCAGCGGCATGAGTGAAGAGGAGGCCAAAACCGAGGCGGCCAAGGCCGTGGCCATCCCCGGCACCAGTGAGCATCAGCTGGGCCTGGCGGTGGACCTGGTGGACGCCAATATGCAGGACCTGACCTCTGCTCAGGAGAGCACGGAGACCCAGAAGTGGCTCATGGCCAATTCCTGGCGGTACGGCTTTATCCACCGCTACCCCAACGGAAAGACCGATATCACTGGTATCATCTATGAGCCGTGGCACTACCGCTATGTGGGCAAGGACGCGGCACAGGAGATCTTCAACCGGGATATCACACTGGAGGAGTATCTGGGCAAGACGGAGCATTGATGGATATAAAGGGAGGGGCCGTCCGGCCCCTCCTTTTATACGAAGACATGAAGAAGTTATTTGCAGTTTTTCGCGTTCTTGGCGTTCTTGGTATTGGTGTTTTCCGTGTTGTCGGTGGTGTTGGTGTTCTTGGTGTTTTTGGTGTTCTTCGTGTTATCCATGAGATATACCTCCATTTTCTGTACCCTTTGTACCTCAGGTACAACCATAGTTTCACCGCCGCCGCAGAAAATATGTAAAAAAATTCTGGAAAAAGCCGTTGACAAACACGCCGGGATAGTATAAAATATCCGAGAAAACAAAGAAGGTCGGTGCATCCGCCTCACCTCCAGCGACGGCAAAGAGGTCAACAGCGTCATACAAGCGCCCGAAAGGGCTGTTTGTGTTGTTTCGCGGATGCCCGGAGCGTCCGCGTTTTTATTTTGGATTGGAGGTGCTTCGGTATTAGCAAGGTACAGCATCAACTGAACGAGGAGATCACCGACAAGGAGATCCGACTGATCGGCGAGAATGGCGAGCAGCTGGGCATTGTGTCCGGCGAGGAGGCGCTGCGTACCGCAGAGGAGCAGGGCCTGGATCTGGTAAAGATCTCTCCGCAGGCAACGCCTCCGGTGTGCAAGCTGATGAACTACGGCAAGTACAAGTTCGAGCAGAGCAAGCGCGAGAAGGAAGCCAGAAAGAACCAGCACGTTGTCGAGATCAAGGAGATCCGTATGTCTCCGGGCATCGACGTGGGCGACTTCAACACCAAGCTGAAGAACGCGCAGAAGTTCCTGTCCGACGGCAACCGCGTCAAGGTGTCCGTCCGCTTCCGCGGACGTGAGATGGCGCACACCGACATCGGCCGCGATCTTCTCAGCAAGTTTGCAGACCTGTGTACCGAAGTGGCGACCCTCGACAAGGCGGCCAAGCTGGAGGGACGGAATATGTCCATCTTCCTATCCCCCAAGGCCGGCAAGTAACCGCGTTTTCCCAAAGCATCATTTTGGAAGGAGTAATATTATGCCTAAACTGAAGACCCACAGCGGCGCAAAGAAGCGCTTCAACCTGACGAAATCCGGCAAGGTCAAGAGAGCTCATGCGTTCAAGAGCCACATCCTGACCAAGAAGGACACCAAGCGTGGCCGTCGTCTGCGCAGCACCACTTATGCTGACTGCACCAATGATGCGACCATCCGCAAGATGATCCCTTACAAATAAGAGACGGAATCGTTAGAATAGGAGGCAATTGAAATATGGCACGTGTTAAAGGCGCAATGATGGCGCGTAAAAGAAGAAATAAGACTCTGAAGCTGGCCAAGGGCTACTGGGGCGCCAAGTCCAAGCACTTCAAGATGGCCAACGAGCAGGTCATGAAGTCTCTGACCTACGCTTATGTGGGCCGCCGCCTGAAGAAGCGGGACTTCCGTCAGCTGTGGATCACCCGCATTTCCGCTGCCTGCAAGCTGAATGGCATGAACTATTCCACCTTCATGCACGGTCTGAAGCTGGCCGGTGTGGAGATCAACCGCAAGATGCTGTCCGAGATGGCCATCAACGACGCCGTGGCGTTCACCGCCCTGTGCGACATGGCCAAGGCCAAGCTGGCGTAACCGAACATACGAAGAACACCTGCCGCGGGCAGGTGTTCTTTTTTGTCCGAACCGGCCGCCGCAGGCGTTCCTTTATGCAATGTCACCAACAAATGGCAGTCAAAAGCCGTCATTATCCCGAAAGGCTTCTCCTGTGGCGAAACATACAAAAACAGTAGGCGGAACCTGTCGTTTTTTCTTGCAAATGGCCGGAATGTGAAAATAGGGGTTGACAAATGGCCCCGAAAGCGTTACTATGCCACCATCCAAGGCGGACACGCCATTGAGAACCGAGGAAAGGAGAAAATCAGTGATGAAGAAGCTGAGCGCCGTGATGATGATGTCTATGGAGATGTGCATGTGCCCCATGTGCATGTTTCGTCGCGCCCAGATTGGTCAACTGATTTTCCCTGACGGTATGGCGTCCTGCTGAACACAGGATGAACAACAGTCATGAACGGTGGAAGGTCGATTGACCTGCCACCGTTTTATTTTTGTTCTTCACCCGCAAATTCAAATTGATGAAAAAAGGAGACAAACATCATGAAAAAGCACAACTACTTCGTGAAGCTGGCCGCGCTGGCACTGGCGCTGGTCCTGACCCTGAGCCTGACCGCCTGCGGCGGCAACAGCAGCACCGCTTCTGACGGCGACGGCGACACCCAGCCCGTCATCAAGATCGGCGTTCCCAACGACACCACCAACGAGGC
>ERZ857965.569-NODE-569-length-50772-cov-11.509494_pt1 | contig 50772 bp, 50 predicted proteins | sample MGYA00519758_ERZ857965 | MGnify/ENA primary metagenome ERZ857965 (study PRJEB31778, sample SAMEA3449381) | human gut metagenome | biome: human gut; feature: human-associated habitat; material: faeces | place: United Kingdom | collected 2010/2012 ... | reverse complement strand
AAAAAGAAATGATAAACTTTAAAATGAGAATATGGCTAGATAAAACAAAAGAAAAAGATATAGAAAATCTAGAAGATTATAAAGCCTTCCTAAAACTAAAAATAGAAGCAACACAAAGACCAGAAAGTATGGATTCTGGAGCAACTAAAACATTTAATTATACTGGAAAAACAGAGGAATACATAGTACTAAGAGATGGTTATTATTATATAGAAATGGGTGGCGGTGCAGGTTATAATGGAGGAACCTCTAACTATGATAGTAACGGTGCCAAAACAAGTGGTTATGTAAAACTAAATGCTGGAGAAAAATTATATTTTTACGTTGGAGGCCATGGTGAAAAACCAAACACTAACTGCAGAACAAGTGGTTACGAATTTAATGGTGGAGGAATAGCCAAACCTACTAAATCTGGTAAATGCGGTGGAACTGGAGGAAGTGCAACAGATGTAAGATTAGTCGGAGGCTCTTGGGACGATACCAAATCTTTGATTTCTAGAATAATGGTAGCAGGAGGCGGTGGTTATGGAGACTCAGGTAGTAAATATACATTAGGGTATGGAGGAACACTTTACGGAACCAAAACACTATTTGCAACCTACCAACAATATCTAAGTAATCCTGGGACACAAATAAGTGGAGGAGGTTCTCCAACAAAATATAGCGCTGGTCAATCAACCGGAGATGCCGGTTCCTTTGGAAAAGGCGGAGCAGGAGGCGTTTCAGAAGCAAATGCAACGAGCGGAGGGGGTTCTGGCGGAGGCTCAGGCTACTATGGAGCATCAGGATCATCTGGATTATCAAATGGTTCATGGGCATCATCTGGTGGCTCATCATATATATCAGGTTATGCCGGAGTAAATTCAGTGAAAGAAAGTACCACAATCACTCATACAAATCAAACAATTCATTACAGTGGTAAATACTTCATCGGAGGAGATATGATTGAAGGACAAAACTCTGGAAACGGATATGCTAAAATATCATTTGTTGATGTAAAACCAAAAAGAAGAAATACAAAACTAAATAATGTTAGATACATAAAAAATTGTATAAGTTATAATAGTGCAACAAGTACAAACCATTGGATAGAAATAGAGGCTATAAAAGATGGTATAAATATAGCTAAAGGCAAAACAGTAACAGGCACTACCAGTCAAAATAGTTCATATCCATATTCAAGAATAACAGACGGAGATATAACTTACTCAAACTATGCAACCCCAACATCGGCCTCAACCAACCAATGCGTAACAATAGACCTAGGAGCAACCTATGACCTAGATGAAGTAGCCCTTTGGAATTATTTTGGTGATCAAAGAATTTATTCTGACAATAATTTTCAAGTCTCTAGCGATAAGACAACTTGGACAAATTTATCAGAAGATGAACTATGGTATGAAACCAGTAATGGAGCAAGATATAACGCCTACACAAATCATATAAATGGTTATACAAGAAAAAATATATATGTTTGGCTAGATGGTTATGCCAATAATGGTACAACAAGAAACAATACTACAACAACCTGGAAAGACTTGGCACTAAGACATAACGAATTAACTATAAGTGGTCCAACTTGGGGAGTAGATAATCTATCATTTGATGGAAGTAATGATTATGCCTACAAATCAAGTGGAGCAAACTTTAACATAACAAATAAACACACAATAGAAGTAGTATTAAAACCAGAAAAAAGAGATGCCTCATATCAAATGATCTTTAGTACAGTAAATACCGGAACAGGAGTACAACAATATGGTTCCCTTTGGATAAGTAACACATACCAAATAGGATATGATTTTGGCGATGCATCATCAAAAATGTCCACAACTAGAATGGACTATACTACAAGTGATGTAGGCAAAACCCTAAGTTATACAAGTACTAGAAATGATAGAACATACAAACTCTATAAAAACAATTTACTTCAAAAAAATCTAAATTTTGCCTTTGATGCTAGAACACCAAATCCTGCAATATATGTCGGAGGACAATATAACTATTTCAAAGGAAAAATATATTCCATAAGAGTCTACAACAATGAATTAACAGAAGAACAATTATTACACAACTATGAATACGACAAACAAAAATTTAATCTAGAATAATAAAGGTATAAGATCAAAAATCTTATACCTTTTTACATAAAAAAACTTGGTCAAATTTAAACCAAGTCTTAATATTATTCAGAATCACTAGAAGAACTATCCTTCTTAGAACTAGCTTGTTTCTTTAAATTATTCATATAATTATTATAAGCTTTTTTAAGTTCCTTGTCTTCAAACTTTAATCCTGCATCCTTTCTAATACTATCTAAAGCATTATAATATAAAGTAGGATCATCTTCTAATTTTTGTTTAACTAAGTTTTCCTTAATTTCACTCTTAGCATCATCAAATTCAGGTTTATCTTTTTCATTAACCTTATAAATTATATGATAACCATAAGTTGTTTTAACAGGGCTAGAAGTATATTTACCTTTCTTTAACTTAAACGCAGCATCATTAAACTCATCAACCATATCACCAGTAGAAATCCAACCTAAATCTCCACCTTTCTTAGCAGTAGCAGAATCATCTGAATACTTCTTAGCTAACTTATCAAAATCTTCACCATCATCAAGTTTCTTAATAATATCTTCAGCTTGTTTCTTAGCTTCTTTTTCAGCATTTTCTTTTTCTTCAGTAGTCATATCATCACTAGTATCTGGAGCAATTAAAATATGTTTAGCTTTAATATCTCCATATACTTCATCATTGTAATACTTCTTCATTTCACCATTAGTAAGTTCATTTGAAACATATTCATTAACAGCCTTATCTCTTCTATAAGTTAATCTAAAATAATCCTTAACATCATCATCATTATCATAACCATAATAAGATAATAACTCATCATAAGATATATTATTTTGTTTAGCAGAAGACTTAAGTTCCTTAACTTGATCCTTTAAATATTCTTTTTCCGCGTCATCTTCTTTATACTTATTATTTAAAATCTCAGTATCAAGTAAATCAACAAATTCTTGAGCTCCATACTTATCCTTTAATTTAGAATATAAACCATCCGCAGAAACTCCTCCTTTGTCTAAAGACGCTACCATTTGTTCACCATTTTTTAAAGTGGGAATGGCTCCACATCCTACAACTGCTATCATAAAAGTTGCAAGAATACATAATTTTCCTATGTTTTTCATCATCTTTCTCCTTTCAAGACTACATATACATCATAACAAAAAACTCAAAACTTGACAATATTTAGGTAGATATATTCACAAAATTTCCACTAATTCCATAAAATATTTTAGAAAGTTAAAAAGGAGGAATAAATATGAATTATGTTTCATCATCTGCAATAGTTTTAGTTTTATTTATTTTACTAATCATTATATTAGGTGCTTGGGTGTAAGGAGGTGAGTTATAATGAATAATGATACTTGTTGTGGTGATACAGTAACTACAAACACTTGCACAAGAAGACCATCTGGACTAATAATAGCAGTAGTACTATATATACTACTTGCAATAATTCTAAGTTCGTTTAGAGCATGCTAAAAATAAAGGAATCATCCTTTATTTTTATTGAATAAAAACAAAATTTATGATAATATAACAAAGCAAGAAGGTGAAATAATGAAAACTGAAAAAACATATAATATAGATGAAATAATCGTAGCACACACAATGATAAACACAGACATATACATCGAAACAACAAACAATCGTGGAACCATAGCATTTTTCCAAAACTTAAATAAAAACCTAGAATGTAATAACAAAAAATATATAACAATCCTAAGAGATATTAACAATGAAAAATACCTATATGTAGATAGATTTAATAACATATCATATGACAGTGAAGACCTAATATATCAGATAACACCATGGTACATAGAAACAAGTATCAACCTAAAAGATCTAATACCAAAATTTTATAACGACCAAAGACAAAATTCCCAATATCGAAATTATATAACAAAGCAAGTAAAAAAACTACAAATAAAACTAAAAAACAAAGAAACCTTAACAAAAGCAAAACTAGAAAACATTCTAAACGAAGTAACAGAAATATACGCTTACGTATTTGAAATAATAACAGACAAAGAATATGAAGAACTAGTCCAAGAAGATGAAAAAGAAACACCAAAAGTAATAGATATAGAAAGTTATAAAGTAAGAAAAAAATAATAAAAATCTCTTTTCTAAACCAAAATAGAAATGAGATTTTTTATATGAAAACCAAAAATAAAAAATAATTTAATTTCTCCTAAAACAAACCATTTTTTGAAAACTTTGTGAAATCAGTTGACTTATAACCAACTATTACATATAATGTTAGAGTCCTAACAAAAATAAAAGGAGGATGTCATGAAAGAAGAATCAAACATAGGATTATACTTTAGAATAATATCCAAAGAAATAAAACAACTAATAGATAGTAGTCTAAATAACGATTTAACAAATATTCAAATAGCTATACTATGCTACATAGACAGAAACAAAAACAAAGAAATATATCAAAAAGATATAGAAAACTTTCTAAAAATAAGAAGATCTACAACAACAGAAATCCTAAATACTATGGAAAGAAAATATTTAATTACAAGAACTGAAAACATCAAAGACAAACGAAAGAAAATAATAACAATATCAATAACAGGACAACAATACGTAGAAACTCTAGGAAAAATAACAACAGAAATAAACAATAATCTTCTAAATGGCATAACTCTTAAAGAACAAGAAAATTTAAAAAAGACATTAGAACAAATAAGAAAAAATATTAAAAAATTACAGGAGGAAATATGATAAAATTAATAAAAAAATTAACAAAAAAACAAGTATTACTTATACTAATAAGTATAATTTTTATTGCCTTTCAAGTATGGTTAGACTTAAAAATACCAGATTATATGAATGAAATCACAAAATACGTCCAAACAGAAGGAAGTACAATGAGTGATGTTCTAAAACCAGGATCAAAAATGGTAATATGTGCTTTTGGAAGTCTTTTATCATCTGTAGTAGTAGGATACTTTGCCGCATATATAGCAGCAGCCTTTTCCAAAAAACTAAGAAAAGAAATATTCGAAAAAGTTGGAACATTTGGTATGAAAGAAATAAAAAACTTCTCAACTAGTAGTCTAATAACTAGAACCACCAACGACGTAACACAAGTAGGATTACTAATTTCACTGGGCTTACAAGTAATCATAAAAGCCCCAATAATGGCTATATGGGCAATAACTAAAATAGTTGGAAAGAGTTACCAATGGAGTATAGCAACTGCCGGAGCAATAACCATATTAGTAGCATTAATCCTAGTTCTAGTCTTAATAGCATTACCAAAATTCAAAAAAATCCAATGGCTTACTGATAACCTAAACAAAACAACAAGAGAAAACCTAACTGGAATAAGAGTAGTAAGAGCCTTTAACGCTGAAAAATATCAACAACAAAAATTTGAAAAAGCCAACAAAGAATTAACTGATACTTACAAATTTACAGCAAAACTAATGGCTCTAATGAGCCCTGTCATGACCATGATTATGTCAGGACTTTCACTATCAATTTACTTTATCGGAGCCTATCTAATAAACGAAGCAAACATGCTAGATAAAATAAATTTATTCAGTGATATGGTCGTATTTTCAGCATATGCAATGCAAGTAGTAATGGCATTTATGATGTTAACAATGATCTTTATCCTATACCCAAGAGCAAGCGTTGCATCAAAAAGAATAGTAGAAGTCCTAGAAACAAAACAAAGTATAAAAGAAGGTACAAAACAAAACTCTAAAGAAACAGGAACCATAGAGTTTAAAAACGTTTCCTTCAAATACCCAGATGCTGAAGAATACATGCTAAAAGATATATCATTCAAAGTAAAACAAGGAGAAACAGTAGCATTCATTGGTAGAACAGGCTCAGGAAAATCAACAATAATAAATCTAATACCAAGATTATACGATGCTACAGAAGGAGAAGTCCTAGTAGATGGAGTAAACGTCAAAGACTACAAAGAAGAAAGCCTATACGACAGAATAGGATATATTTCCCAAAAAGCAGTTATGTTTAGAGGAACAATCGAAGATAACGTTGCTCTAGGAACAAAAAATGGCAAAAAACCAAGTAAAGAAGCCATCAAAAAAGCAATAGAAATAGCACAAGGTAAAGACTTTGTAGAAAAACTAGAAAACAAATACGAATTTGAATTAGCAGAAGGAGGAACAAACCTATCCGGAGGACAAAAACAACGCCTATCAATAGCAAGAGCCATAGCAAGAGACCCAGAAATATATATATTTGACGACTCATTTAGTGCTCTAGATTACAAAACAGACTATATTCTAAGAAATGAATTAAACAAATACACCAAAGATAAAGTAGTAGTCATCGTAGCCCAAAGAATAGGAACCATAAAAGATGCTAATCAAATATTTGTAATCGAAGACGGAAAAATAGCAGGACACGGTAAACACAAAGAATTAATAAAAAATTGCAAAATCTACAAAGAAATAGCCTTATCACAACTAGGAAAGGAGGAAATAGAAAATGTCTAAAACAAAGAAAACACCAAAACAAAAAGAAACAAATTTAAAACAATCACTACTAAAGCTATTTAACTACATAAAAAGATATTTATCACTAATAATACCAGCCCTAATATTAGCAATTATTTCCTCAATATTTTCAATAATAGGTCCCGATAAGCTAAGTGATATAACAGATGAAATAACAAAAGGACTAATCACTGGAATAAACCTAGATAAAGTAAAAGAAATAGGAATATTCCTAATAACAATATACTCACTAGGAGCAATATTTAGTTACATACAAGGTTTTATAATGGCCATAGTAACCAATAGATGTGCCAAAAAATTAAGAACAGAAATATCAGATAAAATAAACAAATTACCCCTAAAATACTTTGATAAAAATAGTTACGGAGACGTTCTATCAAGAGTAACAAACGACGTAGATACCATAGCACAAAGCCTAAACCAAAGTCTAGGAAACCTAGTAAGTGCAACAACACTATTTATAGGAGCTATTATAATGATGTTCGTAACCAATGTAACAATGGCTATAACTGCTATCCTAGCAAGTTTAATAGGATTCATAATAATGTCATTAATCCTAAAAAATTCCCAAAAATACTTCAATGAACAACAAAAACAATTAGGGAGCCTAAACGGTCATATAGAAGAAGTTTACAGTGGTCACAACATAGTAAAAGTATATAACGCAATGAACGAAGAAGAACAAGAATTCGATAAAATAAACGAAGAACTATACAAAAGTAATAGAAAAAGCCAATTTCTATCAGGACTTATGCCACCAATAATGAGTTTCATAGGAAACTTTGGTTACGTAGCAGTATGTGTAGTCGGAGCACTTCTAGTTATGAACAATAAAATAACATTCGGAGTAATAGTAGCTTTTATGATTTATATAAGACTATTCACAAATCCACTTACCCAAATAGCACAAGCTCTAACATCACTACAATCAACCGGAGCAGCCTCAGAAAGAGTATTCACCTTTCTAGAAGAACCAGAAATGCCTAAAGAAACAAATAAAAAAGTGCTAAAAAAAGAAAATGCTAAAGGTAATATAGAATTTAAAAACATAGAATTCGGTTATGATGAAGATAAAACAATAATTAAAAACTTCTCAGCCAAAGCAAAAGCAGGCAACAAAATCGCCATAGTAGGACCAACAGGTGCAGGAAAAACCACAATGGTCAATTTATTAATGAAATTCTATGACATCAAAAAAGGAGATATAATAATAGATGGAATATCAATACATGATCTAACAAGAGAAAACGTTCATGACTTATTTACAATGGTCTTACAAGATACCTGGGTATTTAACGGAACAATAAATGAAAATATAAAATATAACAACACAAAAATACCAAATGAAAAAGTACAAGAAGTATGCAAAATAGTTGGACTAGATCATTACATAAAAACTTTATCAAAAGGTTACGACACAGTACTAAATGAAGTAGAATCTTTATCTGGAGGACAAAAACAACTACTAACAATAGCAAGAGCAATGCTCGAAGAAAAACCATTCTTAATATTAGACGAAGCAACCAGTAGTGTCGACACAAGAACTGAAGAATTAGTACAAGATGCTATGGACAAACTAACAAACGGAAAAACATCATTTATAATTGCTCATAGATTATCAACAATAAAAAATGCTGACCTAATTCTTGTAATGAAAGAAGGAAACATCATAGAACAAGGAAATCACGAAGAATTACTAAAACAAAAAGGCTTTTATGCCGACCTATACAATTCCCAATTCCAAAAAATTTAAAAACAATAAATTTAGTTTTTTACTTCTTTAAAATTCAAGACTAGAAAAATTAAATCAAGTTAATATAATTGACAAATATATAAAAAAATATATAATAATATTAAACAATTAAATCAAGTATCATTAAATATATTAACTTAAAGATAAAATAGATAAAAGTGGCTGTATAATAAGAAAGAAGGATAATAAATGGAAAATTATTTTATTAAAGAAAATTCGGTAGGAAAAGCTTGGCAAGAAGCCATGAAAACAATAATTGAAAAAGGAACGATTACATTTGATGATAATAAAAAACTACATGAAATTTTAGGGCTTCATATAAAAATAGCAAAACCAAGTGAAAGCGATACTATTATCGAAAAAAAAGGTGACAAAGATATGATAGAGTGGATGAAAAAAAACTTTTTTTCGAAAGATAAAGTTCTAAATTGGGGATATAGTTATGGTCAGAGAATAACAGACTATTTAGGAATTAATCAATTAGAAAACATCAAACAAAAACTACTAAATAATATAAATTCAAAATCAGCAACTATTAGTCTAAACTATCCATTAGAAGATAAAAAACACTCTCCATGTATTAATATCTTGGATTTTAAAGTAAGAAACAATACAGTAATACTTAACACCTTTTTTAGAAGTCAAGATATATGCAAAAAAATGTATGCAGACGCAATATGTTTAACATTAATATTAAATGATCTAGCAAGAACTCTTAAAATTAAAAATACAGAGTTAAATTTATATATAATGTCAGCACATATCTACGAAAATGATTTAGAAAAAGCAAAAGAAATAATTAATGTATAAGCAAAAGCCTAAAAAATACTAAAAACTAAACTAATTATATTGTGTAAAAAAACCTTACTTCAAAATTATAAATATATAAATTCCTGGCAGTTGTAAATATTTTTAATTCGGGACAAATACGAAAAAGAAAGTTTCTTCTTTTTTTTTATGGTTCTTTATGATATATTATATATAAAGTAGTTAGAAAAGTGGTGAAGTAATGAATAACGAAAATAACAACGATATATACCAAGAAGATAATGGCTTTAACAACCAAGGAGTAGTTGATTCTCCAGATCAAAAAGAGCCAGTAGAACAGCAAACACAATTTCCAAGAGCAGGTATAGGAGGTTCAAATTTTGGTAATATCGCTCAAGGTCTACCAGGTCAACTAAAAAATAAAGAAAACAATCCAGGGCTAGGATTACCAAAACATAAAAATAACAATAATAACCCAGCCAAAGGCCAACAAAAACCAGAAAACAAAAATAAAAAAGATGGTCTAGGCGATAAAAATAAAAATAATCAAAATAAAAACAAAGGACAAAATAACAAAAATCAAAAAAGAAATCCACTTCCGGGTGGAGGAACAAATAAAAAAGATGATAGAAGAGATAAAAGACCAGATCAAAATAAAAATGATAACAACAAAAAAAGTCCATTAGGAGCAATGAATCCTTTTACAAGAAGAAGAGAAATGCAAAAATCAAGATTCGGAATGGGAAGGGATAAAGAAAGTGGCAGTAGTGCAGGAGGACCAAATCTAAACACCGCAAAAAAAAGTTTATTAAAAAAAGCATGGATGGTAGCTCCTATACAAGTAAAGATAATAGTTATAACAATAGTACCAGTCTTATTGCTTTTAGCCTTAATAATGGCAGCAATTTTTGGCGGAACAACAGCAGCAACAGTAGCATCTATGTGTGGAGCAACTGATTACGATGTAAATGGAACTGATGCCACAGAGTTTCTATGTAGCATGACAAGTCCATTTGGTGAAAATAAATACACAGTATCAGGTACATCTGGATGGAGACTTCATCCAACGCTTGGAACAAAAAAATTTCACTATGGTACAGATGTTTATGTAAACGGAAGCGATCTTTCAATACATGCTGTACAAGCAGGAACTATCAAAGAAATAGGAGCAAACGGAAGTTGGGGTAACACTATTTTAATAGATCATGGAAACTTCACAACAAGATATGCTCACTTATCAAAGTTTGAATCAGGCTTAAAAAAAGGTGATAAAGTAACTCAAGGTCAGAAAATAGGAACCGAAGGTTCAACAGGAAGATCAACAGGAAATCATCTACATCTTGAACTTAGAGATTCAGAAGGAAAGTACTTAAGTGCTAATCCATTTTTTGGATACTCAGACCAAGGCTATGAAGACTGTATAAATGACTCTGTAAGTGGAGATCTTTCTAAATGCAACTTTAAGAAAAATAAAGAAGCTCGCTATATTGGAGAAGAAGGATTTAACCAAATATGTGGAAAAACTAGCAATTATACAAGTTCAGACAACAGCGATTGTTGTGAAACAGATAATAATCAGGGAGATGGAAATTCCAACAATATAAGAGAATTTATCGGTATTTTTGAAGGAAGTGGAGGCTATTGTGATAGTGCAAAAACACAATATAAAGCATACCAAAACCCTGGAGATAGAGTAACAATAGGACACGGTGTAACATCTGACTACATACCAGGATTAAAATTAGGACAATGTATTAGTGTTTCAGAAGTAGATGCTGCTCAAGATCGGGCTATAGAATCAAAAAGAAATGGTGTTATTAAACCAAAATTCATTGGAGTTAATCTAGAAAAACATCAAGAAGATGCCCTTACAAGTATGGCCTTTAATGGATGTGGGACATATTTTACAGGAATAGCTAAAGCTGCCCAATCAGGAGATTTAAAAGCAGTTTGGAACGCAATGAAAGGCTGTACCAATGGAGGAACGTTAGGACTTGAAAGAAGAAGGAAAGCAGAATTTGCTCTTTATGTAACTGGAGACTATAATGTAGCAAAAGAATATAAGTCTAAAACTTGGACAAAAAGTCAATATGATGACTATGATTCTGATGGAGTAATAGCAAAAAAAGCATCAGGAACATCAAGTACTTGTACTTCTAGCGGTTCTGGTTCTGGAGATGTAGTAGCAAGAGCAAACGAAGAATATGAAAAATGGAATAAATCAACATCAACTGAAAGATCAGAATTACTAAAAAATTATATAGAAGCTTGTGGTAATGGTAGAACTTGTACCGCTTGGTGTGCTGGATTTGTTACATATATATTAAAAGAAACAGGTAAACTAGATAATGTCAAAGGCTATAGTTGTATGGCAAATAGTTATAGAAACGTAAAACCAGCAGAACACCATAGACAAGGCTCAGGGTACACACCACAACCAGGAGATGTAATAGTATATGCTTCAAGAGAGCATGTTGCTTTAGTAGAAAAAGTAGAAGGAAAGACAGTACACTTAATCGGAGGAAATCAAACTGGAAAAAATACCCCATCATGTTATAGAAATGCAATAACTAAAAAAACCATCGCTGTAGATTCATCAGACATATATGAATATGTAACGATAGGAGGATAAGTAAATGAAAAAAATATTTTACTTAATAACCATAATAATATCTATGCTTACTGTTAATGTATATGCTAGTAATACAGCAGACTATACTTTAACTATTACAGATAACTTCAAATTTAAAGAAAGTATAAAATATTCAATAACAGACTATAAAAAAATATCAAATGGATATAATTATTTCTATGATATAATAAACGAGAATACTTATACAGATATATTTTATAAAACACCATATACTAAAACAAAAACAAAAAAAGGAAATAAATATAACGTAACTTTATCACATACATATAATGAATACACTTTTTCAAATTCAAATCTATTAAACAATTGCTTTGAAAAATCAGATTATGTATATGATATGAATAAATATTCATTCTCTGGAACCAATGGATTTACTTGTTTAAATGCTGATAGTTTAAAAATAACCATTATAACCAATATGAAAGTAACATCATCAAATGCAACAGTTTTAGGAAATAAATATATTTGGACACCACAAAATGAAAACTTTACAATGAATATAAATATTGAAAAAGAATACAAAGATAATAATGATTCTACTACTATTGAACCAGGAGATTATGATGCTGATGGTATTGACAGTAACAATACTCCTGATGAAAGTATTAACGACACTCCTCAAGACAGCAATAAGCCAACTGATACCCAAACAGATGACACTAACAATCAAAAAAATTCAAATCCACTAACAGGTATCATAATAGCAACCATCGTATTAGCACTTTCTGTAGGAATAATCATAACAATAATAACATTAAAAATCAAAAAAAATCAAATAAACAAAATTTAAAAAACGTATAAAAAAACCAAATCCTCTCATAATACAAATGGGAGGATTTTAATATGAAAAAAATATTATTATGTTTTTCATGTATTATGGCTATTGTATTATTAAGTGGTTGTTCCATGGACAATACACCAACTAAAAAAGTTGAAAACTTCTTAGACAATTACAAAAATCAAGATGAAACCGTATTAACTCAGCTTAAAGACATGGTAGACACAGACTCACTAATGGATGAAACACAAAAAAGAACTTACACAGACATAATGAAAAAACAATATAAAGATATGACATATACCATAAAAGACGAAGTAATAGATGGTGATACTGCAACAGTAACTACAGAAATAGAAGTATATGACTATTACAAAATAAATAAAGATGCTGAAGATTACTACAACAAAAATCCAGACGAATTCAAATCAGTAACAGGAAATGGAATAGTAGACGATGCTAAAAACGCCGCAGAAAACGTCATAGAAGGAGCAAAAGAAGCTGTAGAAGATACCAAAGATGCCGTAACAGGAACAACCTCAGATTCAAAATACGTTGAATATAGACTAGGAAAACTAAAAAATGCCAAAGACAGAGTTAAATACACAATAGATTTCAAACTTACAAAAGTAGACAACGTATGGACACTAAATGACATAGATGATACAACAAGACAAAAAATACATGGATTATACGAACACTAGGACAAACAGTCCTTTTTATTTTGAAATAATATTAAATTAAAAACTATTTTACCAGTTTCTTATAATAATACTCATCAAAAGTAAGATCACTATAATTATCATGCATATCCCTAGCAACATCTATTCCAACAAATCTAAAATGCCAAGACTCATAAACAAAACCATGAATTTTTTCCTTACCCTTAGGATATCTCAAAATAAAACCATATCTATAAGCATTATCAATCATCCATTTATAAGAATCAGAACTCTCAAAATTAAGCATATTACCATCCTTAGTAGAACTAACATCAATAGTTAAACCAGTTTGATGCTCAGAATGACCAGGTCTAGCAGTATCCTTATCAGCATTCATCTTACCACCATTTTTACTAGCACTATCATAAAGTTCTTCCTGTCTTTCATAAGATCTATAAGCACTTTGTCCATAAACAGGATGTCCACTTCTAATAGAATCATAACTAAGCTTTTCAAAGTACTTCCTAGCCTCGCTCCTAAGTAACCTAACATTTTTATTTCCATATATAAAATACTCATCATCAATTTCTTCCAAATCACTAGGGACATAATCCTTATCAAGCCTTAAATATTTATTAACAAGAACACAATTACCTTTTCCCAAGTCAGAATTTCCAACATATCCATAAAAATCCCTATCAAGCCCAATATTAACTCTAATAACAACATCCTCAAAACTAAGAGAACTATTATTATCATAATACTTTACATATCTTTCTCTATTTTCTATTTTATAACCATAAACCTTCTCAAAAGGCAAATATCCATTAACCTCACTAAACATATTATTTTTAACAACATTACTCTCATATACTCTCGTCATAAAAAAAATCAAAGTTCCAAACACAATAAGAAACAAACATACAAAAACTCTATTTTTACAAGACATCATTATCACCTAATAAATTATATTAAAAATCCAAAAAAATATTTAACAACATATGATATAATAAAAAAGGATGGGGGAAATAAAATGAAAGAAAAACTAAAACAAATAAGAGAAAAACTAGAAATAGAAAAGAGTAATTCAAAAAAATTCCTACTTAGCAACCTATACTACTCATTAATACAAGAATTATCATATGAAGAACAAAAGCAAGAAGAAAAAAAAGAAAAAGGAATAGAATTTTTGTTAAAAGATTATGAAATATATGACTTTTTAAGAAACGATAACGAAATATATAAAGAATTCTACACAAAAACAAACAAAAAGTTCAAAGAAAACAAATTTCATTCATATGAACTATATCCCGAAAATAAAATAAATAAAAAAGAAGCAAAAGACATAGTCTACGAAATACTAGATGACATAAACATAGACAATATAAAAAGTTATGATAGATTATATTGCTATAACAAAGTAAAATCAGAAGAACAAGACATATGTATAGGAAAATGTTATAACACATTTGGATTCACTGATCCTATAATTATCACAGATAGTAACATAAAAGACCAAGTAACTTATATAAAAACATTAGTGCACGAACTAGGACACGAATATGAAAATATATTTATGTCAACTATGAGTGTAGAGCAACAAGTGGATAGATATGATTATTGCTTCACCGAAGTAATGTCAAGTCTCTTCGAAAGAATAGCACAAGATTACCTAATAAAACACAACATCTACAAAGACGATGCCAAAAGAGACCTAAACCTAAATTATTTTGATCTTCATGATAGACTAGGAACATTATATGAACTATCAAACGAAGCTCTAGAAGGTAAATTAATATATAACGCAGGAAACGTAATAGAATTTTCAGAACTACCATCAAAAGATGGTAAAAAAATGTATCAAGTCTATAACTACAACTACATAAATGACATAAAATATTCCTATGGCTACCTACTAGCAGAATATTTCTTCGATATATATAGACAAGATAAAAAAGAAGGACTAAAACAAATAAGAAATTTCCTAGCAAACCAAGTCCTATTCGATGAAAGACAAATGTTAGAAAGCATAAATTTCAAAGAAAGCAACTACAGTTTTCTAAACCAAGGTTTAACAGAAAATATGACATATATGAGAAAAAAGTATAAATGGTAAAAAAAGTTTATACCTTTTCTATTCTATTACACCAAACTTAGACATATTTTTAACTAGGTGAAGAAAATGAAAAAAATTACTTTAATACTACTAATAAGTATATTATTTATTCCTAACATAGTAAAAGCAAACGAATTAGATATAACCCCAAATGCAAAATCTGCAATACTTATAGATTCAAACACCGGAGAAATACTATATCAAAAAAACAAAGATCAAAAAACCAGCATAGCATCCCTCACAAAAATGATGGGACTAATCCTAATATTTGAAAAAATAGATAATGGTTCTCTAAAAACAAGTGAAACCCTAACAACCAGTAAAAACGCCAAAGAAATGGGAGGAACACAAATCTGGCTAGAAGAAGGAGAACAAATAAGTGTAGATGATCTTCTAAAAGGAATAACAATGGCAAGTGCAAACGATGCCATGGTTCTAATGGCAGAAAGAGTAAGTGGTACAGAACAAGAATTCGTAAAAGAAATGAACAAAAAAGCAAAACAACTAGGACTAAAAAACACCAACTTTGTCAATTGTACAGGCTTTGATGAAAAAGGAGCATACTCAACAGCAAATGACACAGCCCTAATAGCAAAAGAATTACTAAAACATAAAAAAATAATAAACTACACAAGTAAATATGAAAGTTACATAAGAGAAAATACAGACAACAAAACCTGGATAGTTAATACAAATAAACTTGTTAAATATTACAAAGGAGTAGACGGATTAAAAACAGGATACACAGACGAAGCAGGCTCATCCCTTGCAGTAACAGCCTTAAAAGAAAACCTAAGACTAATAGCAATAAGTTTTGGTTATAACGATTCAAACACAAGAAACACCGAAGCAAAAGCCATGCTAGACTATGGTTTCAATCAATATAAAAATACTAACATCTACAAAAAAAATAAAGTAATAAAAGAAATAAAACTAGATAAATCAGATCAAAATAAAGTAAAACTACTCCTAAAAGAAGATTTAAATGTCATAGAAAAAAAAGGTGAAAATCCAAAAAAATACACATACCAAATAAAACTAAATAATATAAACTATCCCATAAAAAAAGGAGAAACCCTAGGAACCCTATATTTAAAATATAACAACAAAACCATGAAAGAAATAAGCCTAATAACAGACAGAAACATAAACAAAGCAAGCATCATGAAACAATATTTAAGAGTAGTAAAAAGCTTTATAACTGGAATAGTAAACTAAAAAATATTGACCAACCACTAACGAAATAGTAAACTAAAACCATAAATTATTAAAGATTGGTGTGATAAAAATGAAAATAATCGAGTACAAACCAAAATACCTAGAAGAAGTAAAAGATTTGCTAGTAGAACTAGAAAAATACATTCTAACCATAGACAAAGATAACTTAGATAGACTGCATCCAGACTATAGAGAAAAATTAGCACTACTAGATTTAGAAGAAATAAAAGAAAAAAATGGTAAATGCTATTTAGCCATAGAAAATCAAAAAGTAATAGGTCTAATAATGGGCTATGTAAGAGACTATGATGAATATGATTATCTAGATTACACTTGCCCAAAAAGTGGAGAAGTATCAGAGTTAATCATCTCAAAAAACACCCGAGGACAAGGAGTAGGTAAAGCCCTAATGCAAAAAATAGAAAAATATTTCAAATCAATAAACTGTGAATATATCTTTATAGACGTCTTTGCCTACAACCAAAATGCCATAGAATTTTACAAAAAACAAGGATATCATACAAGAATGCTAATAAATATCAAAAAAATATAAAAACTAAAACAAAACAAAAAGAACTTAGTCCCTAAACCAAATAGGCTTACTAAGCTCTTTTTTTATTAAACTATTATCTCCAACAATCAAAGAATAAATATAAGTAACCTTTTTCTCAGTATCTAACAAAGGACTATTAACATCCTTATATCTAGTAATAATAGGAACCAAAGAATCCTTTTTTATCTTCTTAAGATACCTTCTTCCAATATCATCAAAACCAAGTACCCTTACATAATCAACATCATATAAAGCATCATCCTTAGAAAAACCAGTCAAAATATGAACAAACATCCTATTTATCTTATTATAAGTATACCTTTTAGTCTTAACAAAATTAATCATTTCATTCAAAGAACAAACATCATTAATACACTTTTTAATCCTATTTTCAATACCCTCATCAACAGTCAAAAACCTATCAAGGCAATAATAATTATTAATAATTTGATATCTCAAAAAAGGAAAATAATCACAAGACTTATAAAGCAAACTACTATCATAGCCAATATACTTATCAACACACTCTCCGCCATAAAACAACCTTCTTATTTCAGAAGCACTAAGTATATCACCACTATTATTACCATGATAATTACTAGTTCTCTTAATAGTAACAGCCTCAATACCATAATTATTTCTTATAATCTCTTTAATATAAGAAACACCAAGCAAATCATTAGGACTATCTATTTTCTTAATATTAAAATCTTCCAAAGACTTAGAAATACTAGTAGGGTAGTTATTCCCCATATCTAAATATCTCTTAACAGAACTATCAAAATCACTATTATTAACCTGAACACTAGCTATCTCATAAAGCCTTTCAATATCATTACATTCACTACCAAAAACAATTTTATTAACCCCAAGAAGATTAAGTATCCCAATCGCACCCTTAGCAAATATATCCGCACTCTGTACAGAATAACAAAAAGGAAGTTCTACAACCAAATTAACCTCATTTCTAAGAGCAATAAAAGACTTATCCCACTTATTTAAAACACTAACTTCTCCTCTTTGAGTAAAACAAGAAGAAACACAAGCAATAATAACAGAATCCGGAAACATTTCCTTAATTCTATCAATATGATACTTATGCCCCTTATGAAAAGGATTATATTCTGCAATTATTCCTATAACATCCATAAAAATCACCTACAAACATTATACTATAAAAAATAAATAACAACAAAAAAAGAGTAATCACTCCTCAAAAAACTTATATATTTCAGTACCAAGAGCCTCAGAAATCCTTCCCAAAACCTCAATTGTCAAATGTTTACCCCTCTTTTCATTCTCAATATCACAAATATATTCCCTAGAAAGTTCAGTCATATCAGCCAAATCTTGTTGAGTATAACCCTTTTCTTTTCTAAGTTTCTTAATGTTTTTTCTAATTATAGAATAATAATATTCCTTCTCATGCGTATAAGCTTTATCTTTCATAACTATCACCACTACATATATTTTTACCAATTTTAAAAAAAATATATATAGGCTAGTAGCCACATTTATGCTATAATAAATTAGAAAGGAGTGTGAACTATTAAAATAAAAAATATAAAGAAAAGAGGTAAAATAAGTGAAAAACAAAAAAATAGTAAATAAAATTGATAGTTTTTTTAAAAGTAAAAATATTACTAAGAAAAAACTAATTGGGTTTGGAGTTGGAATACTATGTATAATACTATTACTAGTCGTAGGAACCAACTATAACAAATTTGCAGTAAAAAAAGTAGTAAATAATTACTTTGATGATTTAACATCATTAAAACTAGAAGAAAGTAAAGAATATCTAAATAGAACATATGATTACTCAAATAACGATTCATTTAATCTAGAAAACTTTAAACTATACGTAGAAAAATGGCAAGTAAGCATAAACTCAGTAAAAATAAAAGATAAAACAGCCATAGTAGAGCTAGATATATATCAACCAAATACCATAACTATGTTTCTAGACTATGCCGCAGAAATGTTTAATAATGTAGATAAAAATAAATTCTATAAAGAAAAATTAGAAGATCCAAACTTAGAATATACAAACAACATCGGAGTAATTGTTCTTAATAAAGTAAAAGGAAAATGGAAAATTAACGTTGACAGTAACTTTCAAAATGTTATAAATTACGGTGCAAACAATGAAAAACTAGATATCAACGAAGAAAATAACAAAAATCCAGAATCAACCAATCATCAAATAAGCGAAGAAGAAATGTACATAGCAAAATATCTAAAAATAAATAATTACAAAATAAAAAAATTTACCAATTACAGCTATGAAAGAGTACCAGGTATATCAGATATAGCCATAAAAAATAGTGGAAACAAAGACATATCAAATCTAACAATTACAGTATATTTCCAAGATAAATCAGGAAAAGATATTGCAGAAGATGAGTTCATGATAATAGGAAATTACGACGAACCATCACCATTAAAAGCCAATTATTCATGGAAAATGGAAAAAGATAAATTCTACGAATTCACAAACCTATCCGAAGAAGTAGATCTATCAAGAAACAAAGTAAAAATAACTGAAATAGAATTCGATTCAGAAAACTAATAAAAGAATAAGTATTACAAAAAAGGAGAGTTTCATGAAAAAACTAATTAATAATCCAAAATTATTAGCAATAATTTCTATAGTACTAAGTATTATATCCTTTATTATCATTGTTATCACTTTAGGATATTTTAAAATTGAATATCTATTCTATTTTTCCCCAATAGGTGGAATAGTATTGCTTTTATATTTTATTTTGATTATTTCAAAGAAACATCTAAATCTAAACATATTAAATACAATTGTTTTGGTAAGTTTTATAATCTCATTAATATTAAAAGGTAGACCTTATTTTGGTTTATTTATACCTTATACAATATTTATAATTTTACTAATAATTTATTTAGGAATTATCTTTTACTGTAAAAATAAAAATATTGTTAAACCTAATATTATGTGTATAGTATGTATACTAGCTTACATTATATATTTAATATTTTCTGCCATTGATGGTTCAATATTAGAAGACATTAGTTTATATATAAAAGATATGGTCTTAACATTATATTATATACCAACAATACTATATTTTAGATTATATGGACTTCATAAACTAAAGAAAATGGAGGTAAAAAATGAAAGATAATTTTTTTAACAATTTAGAATCTAATAAAGCCCCAGAAACTAAAGATAGAGAAGAAATCATCACACAAGAAAAAAACACCCTTTCTACTATTTTAAAAATAATTGCTATTATAACAGTTGCCATAGGATTTATATTTGGACTTGTAGTTGGAGCAAATAGTGATTATGATAGTGAAAGTAGCTTTTTAATAATATGGCTAATCTTCGGTGGCTCAGCACTTGGAATATATGCTCTAGCAGAAATAATTCAAATATTACACGATATAAGAAGAAAACTTTATCAAAATAATAAAAATCAAAAATAACAACAAAAAAAAGAAGGTAACAAATCAAAAAAGTTACCTTCTTTTTACTATATCTTGTTTATCAACATTCTTCTTAATAAACCTAAGAATCTCCTCCAAAGACATATCACAAAGCTCATCATCAAAAGAGCAATTACTAGACACCTTATTTCTATTTTTCTTTAAATTATATCTTTCTTTATAATTATATTTTTCTCCCTCTACAAAATAATGACATTCTCTTTCAAAATAACTATCACCAATCTCAATCTTCATATTTTCCTTAATAAACTTTTTATCTTTAACATAACTCTTACTCAAACTAACACTATCTTCAAGTAAAACAAGATCATAATTAAAAACATTATCACCAATATTAACAATAGAAATTTGATTACCTATCTTTTTATTATTACTAGTAATAGCTTTAAAAATAATCTTCTTATCATCCTCAAAAATAATACTTTGGTCAAAATACCAATTCTCTAAATTAGGAATATAAAGCCCAACAAAATCAAAAATATCTTCAATATCCTTTTTATAAATATTACTATCATCAATTGCTATTTTGCTATTCATATAATAATCACCTATATATTTATATGCAAAAAAAAGAATAACTTTCCAAAAAATTAAAAATTATTCTTAACAATATATTCATAAGCCTTTTTTAACACATTTTTATCATCATCATAAGTAACAACCTTAAGAGCATCTTCATAACTAAGCCACTCAATCAAAGAAACCTCATCCTTCTGAGGAGTCATAACCCCATCAATAACATTTCCTAAGAAAAAAACAACATCCTTCAAAATCCTAGGTTTAGGACAATAAGTAATAACTTCACGAAAATCTCCCACAAACGAAATATCAAAACCAGTTTCTTCCTTAACTTCCCTTAAAGCAGTATCCTTCTCAGATTCACTTTCCTCAACATGTCCCTTAGGAAAACTAAAATGTCCCAAAGTCTGTTTAATAACCAAAAATAAAAGTTTCTCTTCATCATATTTAAAAATAATACAACCACAAGATTTTTCCTTCATAATAAATCACCACAAAAATTATAACAAAAAAAGACAAAAAAACAAATAATAAAAAATAAATTTCATAATATTAAGTAGGTGATACATTTGTTAGTAAGTATAATGTCCTTTCTAAAAACTCTTATTCTTTTTAAAACCTCATACTCAAACAACGTCTTTAAAGAACCACTTTCCAAAGAAGAAGAACAAAAATACATAGATTTACTCCTAAAAAAAGATAAAAAAGCTAGAGACATACTAATCGAACACAACCTAAGATTAGTCGCACATATAACCAAAAAATACGAAAATACAAACATTGATAACGATGATTTAATAAGTATAGGAACCATCGGGCTCATCAAAGGAATAGACTCTTACTCAAAAAAACATGGAACAAAAATAACCACCTATTGTGCTAAATGTATAGAAAACGAAGTACTAATGTTTTTCCGAAGTAATAAAAAAAATAATAACAACATCTCCCTAGATGACCCTATTGGCTACGACAAAGAAGGGAACGATATAACCATATTAGATGTCCTAAAAACACCAAAACCAGACTACATAGAAAACATGCATCTAAAAGATAATGTAAAACTCCTAAAACAATACATAAAAGATCTAACCCCGCGAGAACAAGAAATAATAATAAAAAGATATGGACTAAATGGTGAAGACGAAAAAACCCAAAAAGATATAGCAAAAGATCTAAAAATATCAAGAAGTTATGTCTCCCGAATAGAAAAAAGAGCCATCACTAAAATATTAAGAGAATTTATAAAAAAAGGAGAAATAAAATACTTCAAATAGAACTAGTTAAAGTTCTTTTTTTATGATAAAATAATAGGCAAGGTGGTGTATATATGAAAAATAAAGGATTTACAATAGTAGAATTAATGGCTGTAATAGTTATACTAGGAATACTATCATCAATGGCTATGATAAGTGTTTCAAAATACAGAAAAGACGTAAGAGATACCGATCTAGTAGAATTACATCAAACAATAGATGCAGCATACGATAAATATAGACAAGATAACTTAATAAAAGGAGCATCATATAAAACAAATTTAACATTTGAAGATAAAGACATGAACAACGATACATTTAACACATACTTTAGTGAATTTACCTTTGACGGAAAAAGATTAACTAAAAACGAATTAAAAGGAAGTATGCTAAACCTAGAAAAAAAAGGAGCTCTCCTATCAAATAATAACTACAAAACCAGTGTAAATAGCAGTGAAGAAAAATACGTCGAAGACGGAGCATGCTTAGTAGAATCGACTGTAACAACAAAAAATGAAACTAGTCAAATAAAAAAAAGTTGTAAAAAAGATAGTGATAGAAATATAATGCCATCACAAGAAGAAATACTATGTATAGTTATAAAACGTGATGGAAAATATATAATAAATGATTACTCAAGTGATGAAAACCTAACTCAAAGACCATTATGCAAGTATCTAAAAGGAACAACTACTCAAGGAACTAACTAAAATGAATAAAATAAAAGTAATGGACATAAACCTTTCCAATAAAATAGCAGCAGGAGAGGTAGTAGAAACCTTAATGAACGTAGTAAAAGAGTTAGTAGAAAACAGTATAGATGCTGAATCAACCAGTATAAAAATAAATCTTGAAGATGCTGGAACCAAAGAAATAAGTGTATCAGATGACGGCGTAGGAATGAGTAGAGAAGATGCAACAAATTGCCTAAAAAGACATGCTACCAGTAAGTTATATAAAGATGATGACCTATTTCATATAGACACCTTAGGATTCCGAGGAGAAGCCCTTCCTTCAATAGCATCCGTATCAAAAATGACCATAGAAACCTCAGATCAAGAAGAAGGCACAACTGTTATAATAAATGGGGGAGTAATAGAAAGTGTAACCCCATCATCACTTAGATCAGGAACAAAAATAACCGTAAAAGACATATTTTATAACACACCAGCTAGATTAAAATACCTAAAAAATCTTCACACAGAACTAGCAAACATAACCTCATATGTAAATAAAATGGCACTTTCCTATCCAAATATAAAATTCACTTTAATAAACAATGAAAAAACACTACTAAACACTGATGGATCAGGAAATCTATTAAAAGTAATAAATTCCATATATGGACTAGACGTTACAAAAAAAATGATAAAAATAACCGGAGAAAACAGTGATTACGATATAAATGGCTACATCTCATACCCAGAAGTAAACCGTTCCTCAAGAAACTTCATAACAATGTTTGTAAATGGTAGATATATAAGAAACAACAACATAATAAAAACAATTCTTGAAGGTTATCACACATATCTTCCAATAGGAAGATACCCAGTAGTAGTAATAAACATCGAATCAGATCCCACTATAGTAGATGTAAACGTTCACCCAACTAAAATGGATATAAAATTTTCAAAACAAGAAGAACTGCAAGAACTACTTCAAAAAACAATAACAAACGCTTTATTAAAATTAGTACTAGTTCCAGAAATAAAATCATCAGAAAAAGTAGTATCAAACATAGAAAAAATAACCACAATAAACAAAGACTTAGACTTTAAATCACAAGAAGAAATAAAACCAGAATACGAAGAAATAACCTTTGACTTTAACATGCAAGAACAACCATCTCTATATAACAATGATTTTCAAGAAACAAAAAAAGAAAAAGTACAAAAAATAATGCCCGTAGGAATCATCCACAACACATACATAGTCGGAGAAAATGACGAAGGAATGCACATAATCGATCAACACGCAGCCCAAGAAAGAATAAACTACGAAAAATATAAAAAAGAACTAGGAAAAGAAACAAAAGAATTAACAGAAGTTCTAATCCCTATAAAACTAGAATTCACAAACGAAGAATTCCTAGAATTAAAAGATAAAAAAAGTATCATAGAAAACATAGGAATAACTTACGAAGAATTCGGACAAAACACAATAGTAATAAGAAAGCACCCAAAATGGCTTAATCCAAGATACATAACAGAATCATTAAGAAAAATAATAGAAATCATAATCAAAGAAAATGACTTTTCAAAAGAAAAATTCAACGAAAAAATAGCTATAAATCTCTCATGCAAAATGGCTATCAAAGCAAATGACTATATCTCCCTAGAAGAAGCAGAAAAACTTTTAGAAACACTTCTAAAATGTCAAAACCCATACACATGTCCCCATGGAAGACCAACAATTATCAATTATACTTTTTACGAACTAGAAAAACTATTCAAAAGAGCCATGTAAAACAAAAACAAGTAATTTCCAAAACACACAAATAAATAAAACAATTGGAAAAATATTTCCAAATCTTGACATTTGGTTAATATTAATATATACTTATAGCAGAGGTGAGAACCATGATAGAAAGAACAGAATATCTTGAAAAACTAAAAAGATTTAAAGATAAAGATCTAATAAAAGTAGTTACAGGAATAAGAAGATGCGGTAAATCAACTTTATTTGAACTATTTATAAAGTATTTAAAAGAAATCGGAATAAAAGATAGCCAAATAATAAAAATAAATCTAGAAGATGCAGAGTATGATTTCAAAGACTACAAAGAATTATATAATTATATAAATAATAAACTAGACTCAAAAACAAAATATTACATATTTTTAGACGAAGTTCAAAATGTTCCCATGTTTCAAAAAGCCGTAGACAGTTTATATATAAAGAAAAACGTTGATGTGTATATAACAGGTTCAAACGCTTACTTACTATCCGGAGAACTAGCCACACTATTATCAGGCAGGTACATAGAAATAAAAATGTTACCACTATCATTCAAAGAATATTTAAGTGCCTTCGATAACAAAGAAAAAAGTAATTATGAATACTTTTTAGAATACATGAGAAATGGAGGTATGCCAGGAAACATATCCATACTTAAAGATAACCCTAATGATTTGGACATATATTTAGAAGGTATATTCACAACAATAATTTATAAAGATATTATAACAAGAAATAATATAACAGATAAAATGCTTTTAGAAAGAATATTAAAATTTATATTTGACAGCATAGGTAGTCCTATATCTACAAAAAAAATAAGTGATACATTAACAAGCAAAGGAATGTCAACAAGCAATCATACTGTCGAAAATTACATATCCGCATTTATAGATAGTTTTCTAATATATAAAGCAGAAAGATTCGACGTTAAAGGAAAAAATTTACTTGCCAGAGATTACAAATATTATACAGCCGATCAAGGCCTTAGAAGCTACTTGTTAGGAAAAAAAGCAGATAGCGACATGGGTCATATACTAGAAAATATAGTATATCTAGAACTATTAAGAAGAGGCTACAAAGTATATGTTGGTAAAGTTGATGATCTGGAAATAGACTTTGTTGCAGAAAATAGAGAAGGACTAAAATACTATCAAGTATCCTTATCAGTAAGAGATGAAAAAGTATTAGAAAGAGAACTAAGATCATTACAAAAAACCGGAGATCATTACCCAAAATATATATTAACCCTAGATATGGATTTAGAAGCAGATTATAATGGAATAACCAAAATAAATGTAATAGACTGGTTATTAAATAAAAAATAATTAAAACTACTAGAAAAACTATTCAAAAGAGCCATGTAACTCAACAAAATCAAAAGTTTACTTGTCTCTTTTTTTTTGGTATAATTAAATATTGTTAAGGAGGAAGAAAATGGAAAAATTAACAAAAGAAGAAGTACTTCACGTCGCAGAACTAGGAAGACTAGAATTAACCAAAGAAGAAATAGAAAAATTCTCATACCAACTAAAAGCATTATTTAACGAAATAGATAAAATAAATGACATAGATATAACTACAAAAGAAACACTAATTAGCCCTTCAGAAAGCACTTGCATCCCAGAAGAAGATAAAGCACAAATATGTAGTTATACCAAAGAACTAGTAGCAAATGCTCCAAAAACATTTGATAACTTTATAGAAATAAGAGGTGTATTCAATGAATAATTATTTAGACTTATCCATAGAAGAGTTACACAAACTACTATGTAAAAAAAAGATAAAACCCATAGACCTAGTAAACGAAGCTTTCGAAAGAGTAGAAAAAGATAAATTAAATTGCTTCATAAATACAAACAAAGAATATGCCCAAAAAAGAGCAAAAGCCCTAGAAGACAAAACCCCAGATAATATCCTATGGGGAATACCAGTAGCAATAAAAGATAATATTGTAACAAAAGATTTTCCAACAACCGCAGGCTCAAAAATGTTATCAAACTTTACATCAGTATATGATGCACACGTCATAGACCTAATAAACGAAAAAGGCATGATAATAATAGGAAAACTAAACATGGACGAATTTGCTATGGGATCATCAAACCAAACAAGTTATTACGGACCAGTAAAAAATCCATGGAATCACAAATTAGTAAGTGGAGGATCATCAGGAGGAAGTGCAGCATGTACCTCATCTAGAATAGTACCATTAACCCTAGGATCTGATACTGGAGGATCAATAAGACAACCATCATCATTTTGTGCAACAGTAGGACTAAAACCAACATACGGAAGAGTATCAAGATATGGACTTATTGCTTTTGCATCAAGCCTAGACCAAATTGGTCCAATAACCCGTAACGTAAAAGAAAACGCTCTTTTACTAAACGCCATAACAAAAAAAGATAAAAGAGATTTAACTCAGTTAAACAAAGAAGAAGATTTCACAAAAGACATAGGAAAAAGCATAAAAGGTATGAAAATAGCAATACCAAGTTTCTATATAAATGAATTTATCGACAAAGAAATAAAAGAAAAACTAAAAAACATAACAAAAATTCTAGAACAAGAAGAATGTCAAATAGATGTAGTAGAAATACCATATATCGACTACTGCGTTCCATTGTACCAAGTAATAGCACTCGGAGAAGCAAGTTCAAACCTAGCAAGATTCGATGGAATAAAGTATGGTTACAGTACAGAAAATGCCAAAAATATCGAAGACTTCTATTACAAAACTAGAAGTGAAGGATTCGGAGATGAAGTAAAACGCCGTATCATGGTAGGCTCATTCATGTTAAGTGGAGAAAACGTAAAAGAATATTATACAAAAGCCCTAAAAATAAGAAAAAGTATCTCCCTAGAATTTGACAAAATCTTCAAAAAATATGACCTAGTACTAGGACCTACAACCACTTGCTTACCATACGAAATCGGAGATACCCTAGACGATCCAAACAAATCATTTACAGACGATATACTAACCATTCCAGCCAATATGGCCGGACTTCCTGCAATGAGTATGCCAATCGGTTTTTCCAAAAACAATCTTCCAATAGGAATGCAAATAATAGCAAAAAGATTTGACGAAAAAACTATATATAAACTAGCATCATTCATAGAAAACAAACTAAAACTAAACTTAGATCCAAGAGGTGAAAAAAATGAATAATTACATGCCTACAATAGGAATAGAAATCCATCTAGAACTAAAAACAAACGCCAAAGTATTCTCCTTATCAAAAAACAACTATAGCTCAGAAACAAATCAAAATATCAACGAAATAGATCTAGGTTACCCAGGAGTATTACCAACCTTTAACGAAGGAGTACTAAGAAATGCTATAAAAGCCTGTCTAGGTTTAAACATGAATATAACAAAACAAATGCATTTTGATAGAAAAAATTATTACTACCCAGATTTACCAAAAGGTTACCAAATAACACAATTTGACACACCAATCGGAACAAATGGTTACATAGAAATAATGATAAATAACGAAACAAAAAAAATAGGAATATCTGACATACATATAGAAGAAGACACATGTAAAAGTCTGCACTATAATGGAAAAACCTTACTAAACTACAATCGTTCAGGCCTTCCACTTATAGAAATAGTATCAAAACCAGATATGCACACCAAAGAAGAAGCAATGGCTTATGCTGAAGCAATAAGACAAATAATGCTATACCTAGAAGTATCAGATTGTAAAATAGAAGAAGGATCAATGAGATGCGACGTCAATATATCAATAAGTAAAGATAATAAACTAGGAACAAGATCAGAAATAAAAAACATAGGGTCAATCTCAAATATAGGAGACGCTATAGATTATGAAATAAAAAGACAACAAGAAATCCTAGAAAAAGGAGAAAAACTATACGAAGATACAAGAAGATTCGACAGCACTACAAACACAACAATCTTCATGAGAAAAAAAGAACCAAATAAAGACTATAGATACTTTCCAGAACCAGATCTGCCATATCTATATCTAGAAGATTCACTAATCGAAGAAGAAAAACAAAACCTAATTAAATTACCAAATGAAAGAAAAAAAGACTATGCCAAAAAAGGTATCTCAAACATCAACATAGAAAAACTAATCACAAACAAAGACCTATCAGACTACATAGAACAAATAAAAGATCAAACAATAGATTACCAAATAGCAAGTAACATCCTAGTCGGAGATATAGCATCTTATCTAAACAAAGAAAACAAAAAAATAACAGAAACAAATCTCACCCCAGAAAAATTTATCAAAATAGTAAAAGCATTACAAAACAAAGAAATATCTTCAAAAATATTCAAAGACATAATAAAACAAATTCTAGAAACAGAAGAAAATATAGATAAACTTCTAGAAAAAAACAAACAAGTAGATTCAAAAGAAGAAGCAGAAAAAATCATAAACAAAGTCCTAGAAACATACAAAGATTCCGTAAACGATTACAAAAATGGTAAAGAAAACGCCATAAAATTTCTTATGGGAATGGTAATGAAAACCTCAAAAGGAAAAATAAACCCAGAACTTGCTATGAATATTTTAAAAGATAATTTAAATAAATAGAATTGATTAATAAAATAATATACTGTATAATGTACTTTATAGAATAAGGAGTGATATATGTGTTTAATAAACTTATGAAAGAACTAAAAGAAAATAAATTCACAACTATTGTTTTTCTAATATTCCTAGGACTATTCCTAATCGGAGCTCTAATCTTTGGATTAGTAATGCCAAAAACCGGAAAACCCATCTATGGTAATCGCTTAGATGGTATCGAAAAAGTTGAAGTTACAAAAGATCAAACAAACGAACTAGTCAAAAATTTAAAAGACAAAGACTATGTAACATCAGCAAGTACCCATATAAGTGGGAAAATAATTAATGTCCTAATTGAAACCAAAGAAGGAACAAGCATCAAAAAAGCTAAAACATTAAAAACAATTGTCTTAAAAGCCTTCGAAGAAGATCAAAAAAAGTTCTATGACATTCAACTATTCATAACAAATGAAAACAAAGATGCCAAAGGTTATCCTGTAATAGGATACAAGAATTCAAGCGAAAAGAATTTCGTTTTTTAGGGAGTTTTGAAAATGAAAAATAATAATAAAAAAAAGAAGAAAAAAAAGAATACAAAAGGAAAATCTAATTACTTAAAATATTGTATTATTACTATAATAATAGTTTTACTAGGAGTAGGAGTCTATTTCTTTTTAACCGCACCAGATGATGAAACAAACCTAACAGTACTAGAAAAACAATGGATTATGCGTAACAAAAAAACACTAATCGACATCAACGTTCCAAATAATCTAAACATTCTAGCAAGTGATGGAAAAGGAGTAGTATTCGACTACCTAAGAAAAGTAGAAAAAGATACAGGACTAGGCTTCAATAGAAAATCATATAACTACAAAACAGATAACAATAGTCTAAACGGCTTATCAATAATGGTTCTATCTAACCAAGATAAACTAAACAAAACAGACATACTATTCTCTGAAGATGATTATGTCTTAATAAGTAAAGATGAAGGTTTCATAAACAACCTAGATGATTTATATAATAAAAAAATAGGAATCCTAACTGAAGACAAAGAAACAATGACAAAATACGTAGATCCTAACTATAACTACATAACCTATAATAATCAAGAATCATTAATAACAGCCTTTCAAAAAAATAAAATAAATTACGCTATAGTGCCAAGATATTACACATTACAAAGTCTAGTACAAAACAACTTATATATAAACTATAGTTTCAACAACATCTCAAACAAAATAGTCCTAAGACTAAACGATAACAAAAGACTATCAAGTATCTTATCAAAATATCTAGAACTATTTAAAAACAGCAACTACATGAAAAGTTATGAAAACAAATATATGGACTTTTACCTAGATAATACCGATAACACCGAAGCAGATACCTCATCATTATCAAGTAAAGTATATACATATGGTTATGTAAAAGATAGTGCTTACAACATCCTAAATAACAAAAAACTATATGGCTTTGCCGGAGAATATATAAACCTATTATCTAACATGGCAAATATAGACTTAGACTATAAAGAATACCCATCAAATGAAAAACTATCTGAAGCCATAAAAAATGGTGAAGTAGACCTAGCATTCATAGACTATGACTACAAAAACGAACAAGGAAATTACACAATAAACGCTTTTAATCCAAGAATGGTTGCACTAAGTAAAAATAATTATAGAATAACAACCAAAGAAGGATTAGAAAACAGAAAACTATATACAATAAAAAACACCTATCTAGAAAGTTACCTAAAAGATAATTATAATTCAGTAGTAATCCCAATCGAAGATATAAATAGCGACATAGATGAGGACGGAATATTAGTGCTAGATGAAAACGATTACTATTACTATACAAGTGCGCATGACCTATCAGAATACTCAGTCCTACTAAAAGATGACTATACTGGAGAATACAAATTCTATGTAAAAGATAGTGAAAATGTTATGTATGACTTTATAAACTTCATGTTAATGTACACAGATAGTAACAACATAAAAGTAAATAGTATAAACAACATAACAGACTCTTCAAAAAATCAAGGAGGATTTGCTAGTCTATATCTAACTATAGTTTTAATAGTAATCATACCGATTATTATTCTATTTGCCTTACTAGCATTTACTAGAACAAGAAAAAATATGAAAATATTACATAAAGAAGATGTATTAAAATATAATGACATGTTAACATCTCTAAAAAATAGAAACTACTTACGAGCACATATAGACGAATGGGACGAAATGAAAATAACACCAAGAACAGTAATAATTGCCGATCTAAACAACCTAAAATATATAAATGATAATTATGGACAAGAAGAAGGAAACATTCTAATCAAAAAAGCCGCTGCTATTCTTATAAATACCCAACTAGAAAAAAGTGAAATAATAAGAACAGATGGTAATGAATTCCTAATATATTTAATTGGTTATACAAAAACACAAGTAAATACCTACATAAATAAATTATCTCGTGAATTCGAAAAATTACCACATGGCTTTGGGGCAGCAATTGGATACAGCATGATCGAAGACGAAATAAAAACCATAGATGACGCCATAAATGAAGCAAGTATCGAAATGCGTATGGACAAGGAGCAAAACTACAAATAATGGCAAAAATCAAAAGAATACTAACGGGGTTCACAGAAATACTTCAAAAACCAGAAATGCAAATCCTGCCAGGGCAAATAGCATTTTACTTCCTAATGTCAATCATACCAATCGCCGCTATAGCCACAGGGATAGCAACATACATAACAAAAAGTTTCGACTTTCTAGACTCAATAAGTTCCGTTATTCCCCCAGTTTTAGCAAACATACTAGCATCACTAACAAGTGATATGAAATTCGAAGGAGTAGCATTTGTCCTAGTACTTTACTTGCTCCTAGGATCAAATGCTCCAGCCTCTATAATAACCGCTTCAAACATGCTTTATAACATAAAACAACCAAGCTATCTAAAACTAAAAGTAAAATCATTCTTCATGACTATAATAATTGTAATGTTACTTTTATTTGTCGTAATAATTCCACTTTTCGGGGATTTAATAGTAAAATTCTTTATCGAAGTACTAAACAGCCATTTTCTATACAGTTACAAATGGTTATACATAATTCTTAAAGCAGTAGGCTCATTTATAATAATGTACTTCATAATAAAAGTTCTTTACACCCTTGCCCCAAGTGAAAAAATAAAAAGCAAAGCAACAACAAAGGGAGCACTATTCACAACAATAGGATGGATTTTAGCAACCTATATATTCGCATTTTACATAACAAACATAGCATCATATGACGTAGTATACGGTAACTTTGCTAACATACTAATACTATTACTATGGGTCTACATTCTAGCATACCTATTTGTCATAGGAATGGTTCTAAATGTAAATGATTTTCATAAAAAAGGGAAGTGTATATATGAAAAAACAGAAGAAAAAAAATCAAAAAACAAACCAAAACAAAGAAAAGAAAAAACTAGTCCAAAAGATAAAAGAAAAGATTGATATAAAACAAATAAAGAAATACACAAAAGAAACAATAAAAACAACAAAAAACATAATACTAGACAACAAACTAGTATTTATCTATATCTTTGGAACAATATTAAACGGAATATTACTAAGAGCATTTACTATAGGAAATGCCTTAAGCCTAAGACCAGTCCTAGCTGACCTAGTAATAACCATAATATTTGCTTCATTTTACTTTCTAATAAAGAAAAAATATAGATTTACTTATCTAATAATAATAACAATAATAAGTATAATAGTTTGTATATCAAACATAGTATATTACTTCTATTACAGTTCATTTATATCAATAACATTCTTCTCATTTGCATTAGCAAATCATAATACTGGAGACTCAAATGTAGTAGGAGACCTAATAAAACCCCAATTCTTTGTATTTCTATGGTTACTAATATGTTTATTTATTGTAAATAGTAAACTAAAAAAGAAAAACGAAAACGATCTAACATTTAAAAGAGTAAACAAAAAAACAATCTTTAAAACCCTATACACTTGGGTAATAGTATTCTTTATAATATTCCTATCAACTCTAAAACCAGTTGATTTCTCAAGATTATATAGCCAGTGGAACAGAGAATACCTAGTATCAAGATTTGGAGTATACATGTATCAAGTAAACGACATAGTAAAAAGTATTGAACCAAAAATGGCAACATTATTTGGTAAAGATAAAGCCTATAAAGAAATAAACGAATACTATCAAGAAAACGAAAACAAAAAACAAAAAAATGAATACACAAACATATTAAAAGGTAAAAACGTAATAGCAGTCCACGCCGAAAGCATGCAAAACGTCCTGCTAAATCTAAAAATAAATGGTAAAAGCATAACCCCAAATCTTAACAAACTATCAAAAGAAGGATTATATTTTGATAACTTCTACTCACAAGTAAGTTTTGGTACAAGTAGTGATACAGAATTCACCATGGCAACATCACTTCTTCCAGTATCAAGTGGGACAGTATTTATAAACCACTCAGATAAAGATTACGTATCATTTTATCAATTATTACAAAAAAAAGGTTATTACACCTTCAGCATGCACGCTAACACCGGAGATTTCTGGAATAGAAACATTATGCACAAAAATCTAGGATATGAAAAATTCTATGACAAATCATCATACAAAATAGATGAAGAAGTAGGATTCGGTCTAAGTGATGAATCATTCATCAAACAATCCGTTGAATATATAAAAGACATAAACCAAAAACATAAAAAATTCTATGGAACATTAATAACACTAAGTAATCACACACCATTTGATTATAACGAATTATTCGGAAATTTTGATGTAACAATGACCAAAAACGGAAAACAATACCAATACATGAAAGACACAAAATTAGGAAATTACTTCACATCAGCCCATTATGCAGACAAACAACTAGGACTACTAGAAAAAGAATTAGATAAAGCAGGAATCCTAGAGGACACAGTAATAATGATATATGGAGATCACGATGCGAGGATATCAACATCACAATGGAATAGATTTTACAACTACGATTATACAACAAACGGAATCCTCCCAGATACAGACCCTAACTACAAAGAATTAGATTACTACTGGCAAGAAGAAAACAGAAAAGTACCACTAATAATTTGGTCAAAAGACGAAACATTCAAACAAGAATACGCAAAAACAGTAAGTACAACCATGGGAATGTATAACGTCGCACCAACACTAGGTAATATGCTAGGAGTCTACAACAAATACGCTCTAGGTGCAGACATAATGAATAAAAAAGATAATCTAGTAGCATTCCCAAATGGTAACTTTGTAACAAACTACGTATACTATAACGACAACAAAGAAGAATACAAACTTCTAAAAAACAAACCATTATCAGAAAACTACATAAAGAAAAATAAAGACAAAACACAAAAAATGATTGATATATCAAACGATATAATAGTATACAACTACTTCGGTAATAAATTCTCAACTAACTATGAGGAGGAAAAATGAAAAAAAGACGAAAACTAAAGAAAAAAGTAATAGTCATAATAATTATAATAGCAATAATAATCCTATCATTAAGTGGTTACTTCATCTATAAAAGTCTAAACAAAAATACAACAAATACTCAAAAAGTAGTAGAACAAATACCAAAATATGGCTACTACCTAGAAGAAGATCAACCAAAAATATATAAAGATCTTTTCAAAGAACTAGCAGAAGTCTTAAAACAAGATAAAGTAGATGAAGAAAAATATGCCAAATTAATCTCACAAATGGCAGCAATAGATTTCTATAACCTAGAAAACAAAACATCAAAAAATGACGTCGGAGCAACCCAATTTATAAGAGCAAAAAACAAAAATAATTTCATCTTAGAATCATCAGAAACAGTATACAAATACATAGAACAAAACCTAACAGGAAATAGAAATCAAGAATTACCAGAAGTAACAAAATCAGAAATAAAAAGCCTAAAACAAGAGCCATATAAATATAAACAAATATCAGATCCAAAAGCGTTTACAGCAGAAGTAAACCTAGAATACAAAAAAGATTTAGGCTACCCAAAACAAGTAACAATCAAACTATTACATACAGATAAAAAGCTTGAAATATATGAAATGAAATAAAAAATATTTGCAAATAACACAAATTGTGTTATAATTTAAGTACAACGAAGTGGGCAAAACCCACTTTTGCTTTGTTTTTAAGGAGGTAAACATGGAAGAAAAAATCAAAAACATCCTAGAAGAACCATTAAAAAAAATGGACATAACAATAGATACAATAACAAAAGAAAAACAAAACCTAAATATTATATTAGATAGCGAAACACCAATAGATTTAGATAGAATAGTTAATGCCAGTAAACTAATTAACGAAATTCTAGACAAAGAAGATCTAATAAAAGATAAATATCTATTAGATATATCAAGCAAAGAAAAAGGAGATGTAAAATAATGAATGGAAAAGAATTCCTAAATGCAGTAGCAGTCCTAGAAAAAGAAAAACATATCGATCGCAATATAATCTTCGAAGCAATGGAATTAGCACTTTTATCAGCATACAAAAAAAACTTCGATTCCCTAACAAATGCTAGAGTAAGTATTAACAGAGAAACCGGAGACATAAAAATATATTCCTATAAAACAGTAGTAGAAGAAGTCGAAGACGATGATATAGAAATATCACTAGAAGATGCAAAAAAAATAGATAAAACCCTAGAAATAGGAGACACAATTGATACAGAAATAACTCCAGATAACTTCGGTAGAGTAGCAGCAGCAACAGCAAAACAAGTAGTAGTACAAAAAATAAGAGAAGCAGAAAGAAATAGTCTAATCGAAGAATATCAAGACAAAGAAGGAGAACTAGTTTCCGGAGTAGTAGCCCTAGAAGATGAAAATAACTATTATATCGACCTAGGAAGAACAAACGGAATCCTTCCAAAAAAAGAACTAATTGGAAAAGAAAAAATAGTAATGGGTTCAACCATAAAAGCCTACGTAACAAAAGTAAGCTCTAACAACAAAGGAACAATAATCCTTCTATCAAGAAGTCATTACAACTTCGTAAAAAGACTATTCGAACTAGAAATACCAGAACTAGCAGACGGATCAGTAATGATTTATGGAGTGGCAAGAGATGCCGGTTCAAGAAGTAAAGTAGCAGTATACTCAGAATATGCTAACATAGATCCAATTGGTTGTTGTATAGGAGAACGTGGTTCAAGAATAGCAAACATCATAAAAGAACTATCAGGAGAAAAACTAGACATTATAAAATATTCAGAAGACAAAGAAGAATTCATAAAAAATGCTCTAAATCCTGCAAAAAACGTTTCAGTATACATCCTAGATCCTAAAAAACAAGAAGCCCTAGCAATCGCAGACGGAGATGACTTCTCACTAGCACTAGGAAAAAAAGGACAAAACGTACGTCTAGCTTCAAAACTAACAAAATACAAAATAGACGTAAAAAATAGTGAACAAGTAAAAGAAATGGGCATAAATATTAAAGTAGGTGAATAACATGAAACCAAAAAAAATTCCTATGAGAACCTGTGTTATAACACACGAAAAATATCCAAAAAAAGAACTTATTAGAATAGTTAGAACCCCAGAAGGAAAAGTAGAAATAGATCTAACAGGAAAAGCAAATGGCCGAGGAGCATATCTAAAAAAAGATAAAGAAGTAATTGAAAAAGCCAGAAAAAGCAAAATATTAGAAAAACATCTAGAAATAAAAATAGAAGATAATATTTATGACGAGCTAATAAGTAACTGTTAAACAAATAAAAATAAAGAAAGTGGTGATATACTATGATGAATTTAAAAGAATATGCCGTAGATGTCGATAAAAGCGTAGACGAAATAATAAAACTATGTCAAAAATTAAACATATCTATAAATAGCGAAGACGACATGTTAAGCGAAGATGATATTATTCTTTTAGATAACGAACTTACTACCGAAGAAAAAGAAGAAATAGAAGAAGAGGAAGAAGTAGTAGACGATGATGCTTTAGAAAAAGACCTAAGAATAGAAACAATCCAAGATAAAACCACCCAAAAAATGAAAAAACAACCAGCATCAAAGAAAAAAGACAACAAAGAATACCTAAAAGCTAAAAAAAATCTATACAAACATAAAGAAAAATTAAAAGGTAATAACACCAAAGACGAAAAAGTAGTTCTATATAAAGAAGGAATGACAGTAAAAGAATTAGCAGATATACTAAACGAAACCCCAGCAACCCTAATAAAAAAACTATTCGATCTAGGAGCCATGGCTAATCTTAACCAAGCACTAGACTTCCCAACAGCAGAACTATTAGTAATGGACTACGGAAAAGAACTAAAAAAAGAAGAGACAAGAGATATATCAAACTTTGAAGAATTCGAAATAATTGATAAAGAAGAAGACCTACAAGAAAGACCACCAGTAGTAACCATAATGGGACATGTCGATCACGGAAAAACATCACTACTAGATGCAATAAGACAAACCTCAGTAGTAAGTGGAGAAGCCGGAGGAATAACCCAACACATCGGAGCATATCAAGTAACAGCAAAAGGTAAATTAATAACATTCATAGATACTCCAGGACATGCAGCATTCACAGAAATGAGAGCAAGAGGAGCATCAGTAACCGATATAGTAATTATCATAGTATCTGCTGAAGATGGAGTAAAACCTCAAACAATCGAAGCAATAGATCATGCTAAAGCTGCAAAAGTACCAATAATTGTAGCAATTAATAAAATGGATTTACCAAACGCTAATCCAGAAAGAGTTTTAACAGAACTATCTGAAGCAGGATTAACTCCAGAAGAATGGGGTGGAGATACCCTAGTAAATAGAATCTCAGCAAAAACAAAAATGGGAATTGATGAATTACTAGATAATATTTTATTAGTCGCAGACATGGAAGAATTAAAAGCAAATCCAAATAGATATGCAACAGGGTCAGTAATCGAAGCAAGATTAGACAAACACATCGGAGTAATAGTAACAACCCTAATACAAAACGGAACCCTAAGACTAGGAGATCCCGTCGTAGTAGGAACAAATTACGGAAAAGTAAGAACCCTTAAAAACGATAAAGGAGAAAATATTGCTAAAGCAGGACCAAGTACCCCTGTAGAAATAACAGGATTAAACGAATTACCAGTCGCCGGAGATAGATTCATGGCCTTTGAAACAGAAAAAGAAGCAAGAAAAGTATCCGAAGAAAGAAAAGAAAGAGCAAAAGAGGCAAACACTAATAGATCAGGAATGACCCTAGAAGACCTATTTAGTAAAGTAAAAGAAGGAGCAAAATCCGTAAGTGTAGTTCTAAAAACAGACGTAAAAGGTAGTGAAGAAGCAATCAAACAATCACTATCAAAAATAGATTCACATGACATAAAAGTAGATATCATAAGAAGTGGAGTAGGAACAATTACAGAAAGTGATATAGTCCTAGCAAATGCATCAAACGCCATCGTAATAGGATTTAACGTAAGACCAAGTAACAAAACAGTAAACCTAGCAAAAGAATATGGCGTAGATATAAGACTACACAACGTAATATATAAAATAATCGAAGAACTAGAAGATGCCATTCTAGGAATGTTAGACCCAGAATATGAAGAAAAAGTATTAGGAACCGCAGAAGTAAGACAACTATTCAAATTCTCAAAAGTTGGAACAATCGCAGGATGCCTAGTAACAGAAGGAAACATAAAAGCAAATGATAAAGCAAGAGTAATAAGAGACGGAATAATTCTATACGATGGAAACATAGGATCACTACAAAGAGGAAAAGACAAAGCAAATGAAGTAAAAAAAGGAATAGAATGTGGTATAACAATAGAAAACTATAACGACATAAAAGAAGGGGACGTAATCGAAGCATACACCCTAGAAGAGGTAAAAAGATGAGCTTAAAAACACAAAAAATAGGAAGTTCATTCAAACGTGAAATAAGTAGAATAATCCTAGAAGATATAAAAGATCCAGAAATAAAATTCGTAACCATAACAGACTGTGATGTAACAAACGACTTATCCTATGCAAAAGTATATTTCACAACCCTAGATAGAAACAAAAAAGAAATAACAGAAAAGGCTCTAAACAGAGCAGCAAACTATATAGAAATAGAACTATCAAAAAGCATAGACATAAGAAAAATGCCACAAATAAGTTTCCATTACGACACAAGTATAGAATACGGAGAACATATCGAAGAAAAATTAAAAGAATTAAAAGAAAATAAATAAACAAAACAAAAATTGATATAAGAAAACATTAAAAATTCTTATATCTTTTTGGTACAAAATTACCGCTTCACAACAAAAACATAAATAATAACCAAACAAAAAATATACCAAATATTTTGACAACACCCATAAATTATGCTATTATTAGTATGTAAACAAGGAAACTTGTATATAATAAAAAAGAGGAACATTCAATTCTGTAAGTGAATGTCGCCTCTAAAAATTTAGTGCCGACACTCAATCAGAGATGAAAGAGTGTCATATTTTTATTGCTATTACCAATAAGGTAAGGAGTAATAAAATGATAGCAATAAGACGAAGAACTTTTATTATAAAGGTTCTTTTCTTCATTGTACCCCTCCTTTCTTTATCAAGATTGGAGGACGACACCCACATCAAATGTTCCTAGTAAAATTATATAATAAGTAGTTTTACAAAACAAGCGAACATACGAAAGTTTTTATTAAAATTTCAAAATATATTAATTAGCTTTGAGAGAGGATCTGTAACAATACAAACACCATATTGATTAAAAAATTGTTTAAGTTTAATTAACAAAAAAGTTAAAATAATAACCGCTTGCAAAAGTGGTTTTTTTGTTATAGAATAAATATAGATAATACTAAGGAGGAGCTAAAATATGAAAAAATTGCAAAATCAAGATAGCAAACATTCGTTCGGGGGGGGGGTCATTTTACAACCTATTAAATAAAGATATAAAAGAATTAAATACGGTAATCCTATCTTTATTTATAATAATATTTCTTGTGAGTGTTGGATTTATATCATATAAAATAACTAATTCTTATGCATTATTTTCAGATGAAATAACAGGAACAAAAACAATAGAAATAGAACCCCTATTTGAATATGAAAAAACATTTAATTATACTGGAAAACCACAAGAATATACAATTCCAAGAGATGGTTATTACTATATAGAATTAGAAGGAGCATCAGGAGGAGCTTCAAAAGCATATGCTGGATTAGGAGCAAAAACAAGTGGTTACATAAAACTAAAAAAAGGAGAAAAACTTTATTTTTATGTTGGAGGAAAAGGAACAACAGCCTCATCAAATGTAGAATACACATCAGGAGGATTTAATGGTGGAGGTTCTGCTAATTATCAAGCTGGAACAGGTGGAGGAGCAACAGATGTAAGATTAACAAGCGGTTCTTGGGATGATATGTCTTCACTAATATCAAGAATAATGGTAGCAGGAGGCGGTGGAGGCGGAGCAATATTTAATGATTATGTAACTGGAGGAAACGGAGGGACCTTATATGGAACCGACGGAGGAGATCTATCAGAAAACTTTTTAGGTGGTGGTCATGGTGGCCAACAAAAAACAAGTGGTCCAATAGGCTCAGGGAAACGAGAGGCCGATAGTTATCAATCGCAATATGTCGTTTTAGGAACAAAAGGACAACTAGCAAAAGGAGGAAACGGAGGATACGATTCTGATTATTCTCATGGCTCTGGTGCTGGAGGTGGTGGCTACTATGGTGGCTCTGGAGCAAGTGGAAGAAATGGTGGAGGAGCCGGAGGCTCATCATATATATCAGGTTATGCCGGAGTAAATTCAGTAAAAGAAATGACAACAATAACTCATACAAATCAAACAATCCACTACAGCGGTAAATACTTCATTGGTGGACAAATGATCGAAGGACAAAACTCCGGAAACGGATATGCCAAAATAACTTATACTCATAACAAACCTCAAAGAAAAAACACAAAACTTAATAACGTTAGATATATAAAAGATTGTAGTACAAGCAATAGTGCTAATCCAGGTAAGCATTGGATAGAAATAGAGGCAATAAAAGATGGAATAAACATAGCCAAAGGAAAAACAGTAACAGGAACATTTACCCCACAACATACAAATACTAGTAATTTTCAAATTCTAACAACCGGAGACATTGATAATTCAAATTATGTTGCAACAACTACATCTGAAGACAATAGTAATCAATGCATAACAGTCGATTTAGAAAACACCTATGATTTAGATGAAGTAGCAGTATGGAACTACTTTGGAGATACAAGAGTATATCACAATACAATAACTTCCGTATCAAGTGATAATACAAATTTCACAGAAATAGTTGATGAAAATGTCATACAAACATCAAATGGAATAAGAGCAAATGCCTATATAGATAACATAAATGGTTATTCAGCAAGAAATAAAATGACAATGTGGTTAGATGGACTAGCAAATACAGGAACAACAAGAAATAATACCACCACAACTTGGAAAAATCTATCTACAAATTCTTCTGGTTATACAGCAACAGTATCCGGAGCAACTTGGACAAACGATAGCCTATCTTTCGATGGAACCAACGACTATGTAGCATTTACAAACAAAGAATATACATTTCCAATGACATATTCAGTCATATATAAAACTAATAGTACAGACAGTCAAATAATATTTGGACATAACTTAAATAATGCCGCACTAGGACTATACCAAAATAACAAATTTATCACATCATTAGTAAGCGCAACAAATATGTATGACGCAGGAACAATAACCTTAGATAAATATTACAAAGTAGATGTAATATTTAGAAGTTTAACTGATAAAACAATATATGTAAATAACATAGAAATACCAAAACTATCTTCAACAGAATATTGGAGTTGGACAGAATCAAAATCATATATAGGAAAAAGACCAAGTGGAACATACTTTAAAGGTAATATAAAACTATTCCAAATCTTTAGTGGTGCACTAACAAAAGAAGAAATAACACACAACTACAACTACGATAAACAAAGATTTAATTTAGAATAAAAACAAATTTATTACTTTATAACATTTTAAAACAAATAAACAAAGTAAAAACAAAAAAAGATATAAGAAAACATTAAAAATTCTTATATCTTTTTTATTTCAAAACACAAAATTACCAGTTTTACAATAAAAATCAATTAGTATATAGTATAGTTAAAAAGGAGATAACAAATGAATAATATAATCAAAACAAACCAAATAAATATAGAAGATCTAATCTATGAAATAAGAGGAAAACAAGTCATGCTAGCAAGTGATGTGGCAAAACTATATCAAGTAGAAACCAAAAGAATAAATGAAGTAATAAAAAGAAATATTAATAGATTTCCAGAAAGTTTTTGTTTTAAACTAACTACACAAGAAACAGAAGAATTAAACTTAAGGTCGCAATTTGCGACCTTAAACAAAAAAGGAAATTCAATTGGAATGCATTATAAGTATTTACCATATGTTTTAACTGAACAAGGAATAATGATGTTATCAGGACTTTTAAAAAGTGATATAGCAGTAAAAGTAAATATTCAAATAATAGAAGCTTTTGTAAATATGAGAAAATATATAAAAACAAATATAACAATTTGAAGTTTCAACCTAAAACTTCAAGATAAAACACTCCTAAAAAACTAACTTCTCCTTCCTTCCTCATTTCTAATACAAAGAACAATTCCAAGCAAAATCATATAAGAAATAAGACTACTACCACCATAAGAAATAAAAGGAAGAGTAATACCCGTAATAGGCATAAGCCCAATAGTCATAGAAATATTTTGAATCTGTTGATAAAATAAAGCCCCACACATACCAGCAATCACATACTTATAACGAGCTTCCCTAGTTTTAGTTTTAATAAGCAAAATATCAAACCAAACAATACTAACAATAAGAATAACCATACCCGTAAAACCATATATCGAAGCAAAAGAAGCAAATATAAAATCAGTGTGTCCCTCAGGAAAATATAACAAAATATTACTAATTCCATGACCAAAATACCCACTAGAACCAATAGAAATAATAGAATTCTCAAGTTGCATACCAGAAGCATTACTCCAATCAAAAATCCTATCAAAACGATAAAACATACTACTTCCAAATATCTTTATAAATAAATCAGTTTGAAAAATATAAACATAAAAAAGCAAAGCCCCCAAAAGAAACATAATCAAAAAAGTAAACAAAAACCACCTAATCCTTATCTTAGAAGTAAAAAGCATAACAAAAGCAATAACAAAATATATCAAAACAGCTCCAGTATCAGGTTCTAAAAAAGTAACAAACGAAGGAATAAGTAAAACAACCAAAACCTTAACAAAAAGCAAAACCTCATCCTTAAAACCATTAATTTTATGCTCACTAATTATCTTAGCCAAAAAAAGAATAAGCCCAATCTTCATAAATTCACTTGGTTGAAAAGTTCCAATTAAAGGAACAGAAAACCACGCTCTAGCACCATTAGCCTCAGTACCAATAAAAAGAACCAAAATAAGCAAAATTACATTAACCCCATATATATAAGGAGAATACTTCAAAAACTTATCAGGTCCAATCTTAAAACAAATAATAATAAGAAAAGTTCCAATCAAATAAAAACAAGCTTGTCTTATAATCAAACCATAAGTATCTTCACTTAAAAAAGATGAAAAACTATATATTGAATTTATACTTATTACAAAAAATATTAATAAAATATATATAAAAGATTTATTCGCTTTCATAATACTATTATTAACTAATAATCAATTTGTTATACAAAACAATAAGTCATAACAAAAACAAAAAAACATATAATTTATTACAAAAGGAGGGTATATGAACAAAAAACCAGAAATTTTCAAACCAGAAGTAGGAAACATTAACAATAATAAAAAATCCTATTATTCATTCCTAGATGATAAATTAAACATAGAAAGAGAAGAAAAAACACCAGAAAGTCCCATAGATTTCATAAATAATTTATCAAAAAGTGGTTCCTATATATTTGGAAAAGACGTAGTAATAATAACAAAAACAGGTAGATATGAAACAAGAATAGCAGGAAAACTAGGAAACAGAATAATAACCATGGACAATAAGTCAATTAACATAAATGAAATAATAAAAATATATCAAAAATAAAAAAACTTCAGGCACTCTGAAGTTTTCTTCATCTTAATTTGCTTAAATACAAGCAATATACGTATCATCAAGACATCTAATAGCCCCAACACAATTTAAATTAATAGTAAAGAATGAATCTGTTGCTTGATAAGTACCTTCAGTATCTCCAGGTGCCAAAACCCTACAAGTACAACAACAATCCTCAGCAGCTTCAACCCTAAACACACTAGAAGTACCATCAACACCATTTAAAGTGTATGGCATAGTCCATAAAGTATTATTAGGACAAGTATAGAAAGTAATAGGTCTAGTATTATAAGCAGTATTATTATTTAAACCTAAATAAGGTCTATCACAAGATTTAACTCCATCATCAATACATTGACCTTGCTTTTGAAGATTAACTATAATACACAGAGTTTCTCTAAGTCCATTACAATTATTATCATTTGAGCACATAAATTTTACCCCCTTTCCCTAAACACAATCAACAAATGTGTCAGCTAAACATCTAATAGCACATATACAGTTACTATTAACTATAATATAAGAGTCAGTTCTCACATAAGGAAATACACTAGAAGTATCAGGATTATTAGCTAAAACCATTAAAGTAGCAGTACTATCTGTAACCTTTTCAACCCTAAATACACTAGAAGTACCATTCTCATCACCTAAACTATAAGGTGCACTAAACAATGTGTTATTTGAAGTATATAAAGTAACAGGTCTAGTATTATAAACAAAAGTATTTGAATTATTAACCCCACCTAAGAAAGGTCTATCACAAGAACTAGGAATATCATCAATTTTTTCAGCCTGATTTTGCAAAACATTTATAACCTCTAGAATATCATTAATACAACATGAGCTATTATTCATATATATCACGCCCCTTTTTTCTTTCTAATATAAGATATTCATAATGTTTTAAGAAATACACTACTAATACCTATTTACTAAATAGTATGAAAAAATGTTTTAATTTTGCTAAATTTATTGTATAATTACTATAGGTGATTTTATGACTTATGAATATTTAATAATTTTTTTAGTTTTTATCATAGTATTGCTAGCAATCTTAAAAATAAATAAAAAAGATGTAAAACTAGATATGAACAAACTAGTAGAATACCTAGGAGGAAAAGACAATATCTTAGATACCGAAGTAAACCTATCAAGATTTATAGTAACTCTAGAAGACATCGAAAAAGTAAACAAAGATGCTATAATAGAATTAGGAGCCAAAGGAATAGTAGAACTAGATAATCAGTTAAAAATAATCCTAGGACCAAACTCTAAACAACTAAAAAAATATATTGACGAAATAAAATAAAATAAAACAAATTTCGACAAATCTCGACATAATTATCTAATATTATATAAATAGGTGATAATATGTCGTTTTTTGATACAATGATTTTAGATGTAATAGTAATACTTTTCCCAATATTTTCAGTACTACTACTAAAAGCCTATTACAAAAATACTGGAAAGCTAAACAAAGATTTTTTAATAGATTTAGCAAACATAACAAGTCTTTTCTTACTAATAAAATACTATAACCCAGACATGACATATGACGAATTATTAGTAAACATGCCCTTAATAATATCAATATTATATAACAGAAAATACGCATCAATTGCAATAGCTATAATACTTATAGGATTTAACGCCCTAATAGGAAACAATATAATAATAACAGTAATAGAATACTTATTCTATATAATAATATTTGTCATACTACTAAAAAAAATAAAATCTCCAAACACAGTAATTCTAACAATAACCTGTATAAAAGGAGTATTTATGACCATAGAACAATACTATATTCTAGAAAATCAAGCACTAACAACAATAATAAAAGTAGCCATAGCACTAATAGTATTCTATCTCATATCAACCATAGTAATAAACATAATAAGTAAAATAGAAGAAACAATATCTCTAAACCAAACCCTAAAAGAATTAGAAAAAGAAAAAAATCTAAAAAACTCCCTATTTAAAATAACTCACGAAGTAAAAAACCCTATTGCAGTTTGCAAAGGCTACCTATCAATGATAGATTACACCAACAAAGAAAAAGCCAAAAAGTATAATGAAATAATCCTAAGTGAAATAGATAGAACCCTAGACATAATGGATAACTTTAGTGAATATACAAAAATAAATATCAAAAAAGACATAATGGATTTAGACTCTTTAATAACAGATACTATAAATAGCCTAAATCCAATATTTAAAGAAAAAAGCATAAAAGTAACATACAAATATGACGATGAACTATATATAGAAGGAGACTACAAAAGACTAAAACAAGTACTAATAAATATCTTAAAAAACAGTACTGAAGCCATAACAACAAATGGACAAATAACAATAACCTTAAAAAAACTAAAAAACAATATAAACTTAGTAATAAAAGATAATGGAGTAGGAATTCCAAAAGAAGATCTAGATAAAATAGGAGACTTATTCTATACATCAAAAGAAAAAGGATGTGGTATAGGAGTAGCCTTATCAAAAGAAATAATAAATCAACATAACGGTACAATTACCTATACATCAAAATTAGAAAACTATACAAAAGTAACAATCAAACTCCCACTAGAAAACAATTTACAATAAAAAGTGTAAACATTAAACAAAATAACAAAAAAATATTTACACTAAAAAAAATAAAATGTATATTTGTATTATAAGAGGTGAAGAAAATGAAAAAAATACTAACAATCATGGCAATATTTGTAATAGGATTAGGAATAATACCTGCAGTAAATGCAGAAGAATCAGACCTAACAAGCATTGCATCTATAACTGAAGCAATCGGAGGAAGTGATAAAGAAATAATACAAACAGACTCAGCAAATAAATACAAATTTTACTATAAATATGTGGCAATCGATAGTACTGATTTCTCAACATATGTAACAGCTAAATACACATCAGAAAATGCTCCAGAAACATCAGAAGATTACACAACAGCATCAACACAAGTAGCAGAATATGAAGGAGTTTTCAAAGGATTAATCCCAACAGTAACAGTAAGCGATTTACAAAGTTGGACACTATCTGAAGATGGAAACATTTCCCTTAACGATTTAAAATATGAATCAGGAAAACATAACGGATACGCACTAGCAGTCGCAGCAGTTAAAGATGGAGACACATCAAAAGTATATATAACTAGACTAATAAAAGAATCAACAAGTGAAACAACACTAGGAGAAATAACTTATACAGCAGAGGATCAAGCAGCATACCAACCAGATGAAGATGCTACCACATCAAATGAAGGTACTAATACATCAGTAACAACAAATTCAAATCCTAACACCGGAATAAGTGATTATGCCATTTACCTAGTACCAATATGTATAATCCTAGGTTCAGGAATCCTATTAAGAAGAAAATATTCATAAGACCAACCCGGTCTTTTTCTTTTTACCTTTAAAAAAAAACAATTTTAAGTTATAATAATATTTATCAAGAGGTGATTATAATATGGAATATATATACGTAGGACAAATAAACGGAACCCATGGCCTAAAAGGAGAACTAAAACTAAAAAGTAACTTCAAATACAAAGATAAAATCCTAAAAGAAAACTTTAACTTCTACATAGGAAAAGAAAAAACTCATGAAGTATTAAAAAAATCCAGAACCCATAACAAAAACGAATTACTAACATTTAAAAACAAAGAAGACATAAACCTAGTCGAAGATTTAAGAAATAATAAACTATACATAAACAAAGAAGATCTAAACCTAAAAGAAAATGAATATGTCCTAGAAGATTACCTAAATCTAGATTGTTACTATAATAACCAAAAACTAGGTACAGTAAAAGATATAATAGATTGTGGTAACAAAAACTATGTCCTAGTAATAAAAGGACAAAAAGAAATACTAATCCCTCTTAACAATAACTTTATAGGAAAACTAATAAAAAAAGATAAAATAATCCTAAAAGAAGTGGAGGATCTAATAAATGCAAATTGATATACTAACACTATTTCCAGAAATGTTTAATGGTTTCCTAACAGAATCAATAATAAAAAGAGCTATAGAAAAAGAAAAAGTAAAAATAAACATAATAAATTTTAGAGATTACACAACAGATCCCCATGGTAAAGTAGATGATACCCCATTTGGTGGAGGAGCAGGTATGGTCCTTCAAGTAGAGCCGATCTACAATGCCCTAGAAAAAATAAAAACAAAAGATTCCCATATAATACTATTAACCCCATCAGGAAAAACATTCAATCAACAAAAAGCAAAAACCCTAACAAAACATAATCACATAATCCTAATATGTGGTCATTACGAAGGCTTTGACGATAGAATAAAACAACTAGTAGACGAAGAAATATCAATCGGAGACTTCATCCTAACCGGCGGAGAATTACCTGCTATGATGATAAGTGATGCCATAATAAGATTACTAGACGGAGTAATAAACAAAGAATCATTAGAAAGCGAATCATTTAACGAAGAACTACTAGATTACCCAGTATATACAAAACCAAGAGATTTTAAAGGGATGAAAGTCCCAGAAGTATTACTAAGCGGAGATCATAAAAAAATAGAAGAATATCGAAAACAAGAACAAATAAGACTAACAAAAGAAAAACAAAAAAAAGAAAAGTAAGGTGATAACATGAAAAACCAAAAAAAATTCATAGTAAAAAAAGATGAAAAAACAGACATAATAACCTACATGGAATATGAAAAAATAAAAGGTCTAAACATAAAACCAAAACACAATAAAAACTTCGAAGACATGATAAATGTCGATGAAATGATCATCATAAATCCTAGCTTAATAAACAAACTAATCGATAAAAAATGTCAAAAAAACTTAGAAAGAATAATAAAAATGTTAAGTATAATCTTCGAAGATGATAGTGATGATGATACACCATTCATGTTAGCACTCACAGAAATAGAAAGATTTAAAAATCTCTTAATAACAAAATATAAAGATTACATGGAAGAAAAAGAATATACCCTGCAACTAAAAAAACTAGAATTACTAAAACAAGAAACCGAAGAAAGAAGAAGATATAAAGTAGAAAAACAACTAGAATACGAACAAGTAAAAAAAGGTAAATCAGCCAGATAGAAAGGAATAAAATATGAAAGATACAAAAGTAATATTCATGGGAACACCAAGCTATAGTATCCCAGTCTTAGAAATGTTAATAGAAAGTGCAAATGTAATCGCAGTAGTAACACAACCAGATAAAGAAATAGGAAGAAAAAAAATACTAACCCCATGTCCAGTAAAAAAACTAGCACAAGAGTGCAATATAAAAGTAATATCTCCAAAAAAACTAAAAGAAGAATGCCAAGAAATAATTGATTTAAAACCAGATATAATTATAACCTGTGCCTATGGGCAAATCCTGCCAGAAAAACTAATCTATGCACCAAAATATAATACCGTAAACGTTCATGCCTCATTACTGCCAAAATATAGAGGAGGAGCGCCAATCCAACACGCTATAATAAATGGAGAAAAAGAAACAGGAATAACAATCATGTATACAGATAAAGGTATGGATAGTGGCGATATAATAAAAGAAGAAAAAATAACAATAAATGAAAACGACACCTACGATATAATAAGTGAAAAAATGAGTAAACTAGGAGCAAAACTATTAAAAGAAGTATTACCAAAAATATTAAATAACACAGCACCAAGACAAAAACAAGACGATACGCAAAAAACAATTGCCCCAATTATAAAAAAAGAAGACGAACACCTAGATTTTAATAACCCAGTCCAAAAAGTCCATAACAAAATAAGAGGACTATCATCAGCACCAGGTACATACGCTTTACTAAACAAAAATAGAATAAAACTCTTAACATCAGAAACAACCAATATAACAACAAACAAAAAACCAGGAACAATAACAAAAATAGAAAAAGATGGAATATATATATCATGTCAAGACAAAGAAATAAAAATAACAAAACTCCAAGTATCAGGCAAAAAACAAGTATCAGTAAAAGACTATATAAATGGTATAAAAAAAGAAGAATTACTAGGACAAGAATTAAAATAGAAACTGAATTATAACCAAAATAATGAAGTTGTAAGATAAATGTAGACACAAAAAAACGGTCTACATTTTTTTGATATAATAAAATTGGAGGTAATATATAACAAGAATAAGAAAAGGGCCAAATAGATATTGGTCAAAAGATGATAAATTAAAAA
>ERZ857965.558-NODE-558-length-51225-cov-3.816123_pt1 | contig 51225 bp, 51 predicted proteins | sample MGYA00519758_ERZ857965 | MGnify/ENA primary metagenome ERZ857965 (study PRJEB31778, sample SAMEA3449381) | human gut metagenome | biome: human gut; feature: human-associated habitat; material: faeces | place: United Kingdom | collected 2010/2012 ... | reverse complement strand
TCTTGCCGAAGCCCACATCTCCGCACAGAAGTCTTTCCATTGCAACCGGTTTTTCCATATCCGCCTTTATCTCCGCAATGCATCTGAGCTGGTCGTCTGTTTCGACATATGGAAAGCTGTCTTCAAATTCTCTCTGCCATGGGGTGTCCGGTCCGAAAGCATAGCCCTTTTCAAGCTGTCTTGCGGCGGTAAGCTCTATAAGGTCTGCCGCCATTTCGGCAACAGCCGCCTTTGCCTTTGCCTTTGTTTTTTTCCATTCGCCGCCCGAAAGGCTGTTTATCTTGGGAACCGCGCTGTCTGAGCCTGTATATTTCTGAACTATATCCATCTGCTCTACAGGTACATACAGCATATCCTCTCCAGCATATTTGATATGCAGGTAGTCTTTTTTCTCACCGTTTACAGTCAGCTGCTTAATTCCCATAAACCTGCCTATACCGTGATTTTCGTGAACGATATAGTCACCTTTTTTGATGTCGGCAAAGCTTTTTATCTGCTGAGTGTTCTCACTCTTTATTCTCTTTTTTCTTTTTTTGTGTCTGCTTCCGGTAAATATATCCGCATCCGAGATCCATACCTTCCGGCTTTCGGGGAAGTCAATGCCGGAGGTCAGCTCGCCCGGCTTTACAGATACCTTTCTTTCAAGTCCCTCTCTTGAAAGAAACTCCCTCATATTGTTTACACGCTCGGAAGATGAGCAGACAATCGTTATCTCATAGTCTTTTTTGATGTAGGATTTAAGTTCCGCAACAAGCATATCCAGCCTGCCGTTAAACACCACCGGCTGACGGCTTACTACATTGTGAAGCTCTGCAAAGGTTTCAATGCCTTTGATTTTCTTGGCAAAAGGAGTCAGGACATATACATTTTCTCTCTCATATATTCTGTACAGGTCCTCCTTGTGTGAAAATATCCTGTAGTCATAAGGAACAGCCTGCCCTCTTTCAAGCAGAACTCTGAAATCCTCCCTGCGCTCCGCATCTCTTAAATCAAGAGCCTCGTAAATCCTGTCGGGGTCATCGGCTATAATCCGGCCGTCTGTCATATAGTCCCACAGATACTGCATATCGTCATAGAAATAGTGGAGATAGTTTTCCAGCATCTGAACGTTGTTTACCTTCTCTATATACTCTGTAATATATCCGAGTCTTTTTTCGAGGTTTTCTTTTTTGTCTGTTTCTCCGGCCTTATCGTATTTTTTTATCTGCCTGCCGTATTCCTTTCGGATTTTGTCCGCGGCCCGGCTGAATATATCTCTGTCGTTTACAAACTGGCTTGCAGGATATATTTCCACAGACTCGATATTGTTTAATGACCTCTGTGTATCGGGGTCAAAGGCTCTGATAGCGTCCACTTCATTTCCAAACAGCTCTATACGATACGGAAGCGCTCCGTCAGGCGTATATATGTCTATAATATCTCCGCGCACCGCAAACTGCCCCTGCGCATCAATTATGTTGTATCTCTCATAGCCCATATCAGAAAGCTGTTTCTTTACCTCTGCCGTATCCAGCTCTGTGCCCACCTGTATTTTCAGCACCTTTTCCTCATATATACGGCGCGGCGGAAGCTTTTTAACCGCAGCCAAAGCAGGGGCTATGACTATGCAGTCTTCCCCTGAACATAACGCTTTTAATATCCGCAGGCGCTCCACCAGCACATCGTGGTTCTTGGCCTCATATCTGAAAAAAGTTTCCTCCTCCTGCGGCATCACATATATTTTTTCGTCAATAAAAAAAGAAAGATCACCTGCAAGTCTTGCTGCTCTCACAGGAGATGCTGCAATTATGAGGGTCTGTCCTTTGCTGCTTTCGGAAATGCGGGCGGCAACCGGTGCCACCCTGCTTTCCGATATTCCCGATATATTGACTATACCTTTAGTGGTCATTTTTATCTTCTCCCACTTTTTTGTTTCTGCTATTATATTCGTTCATAGCCCTGTCTATGCCTTTCTGCACAAAACAGCAGCAGGCATCGGCGCAGGTGTTAAGCACCGGAGCAAGCTCTTCCGCTTCTTTTTTGCCCAGCGAGCCTATGACATAGTCTTTGAGATCTCCTTTTCGTTTATCTCCTATTCCAACTCTTATCCGAGGGAACTCATCGGAGCCCAGCTGATATATTATCGACTTCATACCGTTGTGGGTCCCTGCGCTGCCTTTTTTGCGTATGCGCAAAGTCCCCGCCTCAATATCTATATCATCATATATAACGAGGAGATTTTCAACAGGCACCTTGTAGTATCTCATAATTTCTCTGATTGACTCACCGCTCAGGTTCATATAGGTCTGCGGCTTTACCAGCATAACCTTGTGTCCGTCTATGGTACCGGTGCCGTACAGAGCCTTGTGCTTGAGTTTCTTAACGTCAATACCTGTCTTGTCAGCCAGAATGTCTATTACCATAAAGCCCATATTGTGCCTTGTGGTTTCATATTCTCTGCCGGGGTTTCCAAGACCTGCTATAACGAACTCTATTCCGTTGTCGTTTTGTTTTTTTCTGTTCCAGAACATATTAGTCAAAAAGTTTACTGATTGAGTTGTTTGTGAATACTCTTGTCATCGCTTCCGCAAACAGCGGCGCAACTGACAGATGAGTCATTTTTTCTATTTTCTTTTCTTCAGGAATAGGAACTGTGTTTAATAAAACGAGTTCGCTTATAGCTGAATTTTCAATTCTTTCGATTGCAGGTCCCGATAATACCGCATGAGTTGCGCAGGCAAATACGTCCTTTGCGCCTAAGTCCTTGAGTGCATTTGCAGCATTTGTAATTGTTCCCGCTGTATCTATCATATCGTCGATGAGTATGCAGTTTTTGCCTTCGATGTTACCGATTATGTTCATAATCTCGCTCTTGTTAGGCTCCGGTCTTCTCTTGTCAACTATTGCAATAGGTACATTGAGAGGCTCTGCCATATTTCTTGCTCTTGTAACCGAGCCGTGGTCAGGTGATACCACTACGATATCATCAAGGTCTTTTTCTTTGAAGTATTTTACAAGTATTGGAAGTCCAACCAGGTGGTCTACCGGAATATCAAAGTATCCCTGTATCTGCGCTGCGTGAAGATCCATAGTCAGAACTCTGTCTGCTCCCGCTGCAATAATAAGGTCTGCAACAAGCTTTGCTGTGATAGGATCTCTTGCCTTTGCTTTTCTGTCCTGTCTTGCATATCCGTAATACGGGATAACCGCGTTAATTCTGCCTGCTGACGCTCTCTTCATTGCATCTATCATTATAAGGAGCTCCATTAGGTTGTCGTTTACAGGGTCGCAGGTTGACTGTACGATATAGCAGTCAACGCCTCTTACTGTTTCCCACAGGTTAACGGATATTTCACCGTCACTGAATTTTGTTACTGTTGCTCTGCCTAAAGGTTTGCCCATTATTGAGGCGATTTCCTCTGCCAGCTCTAAATGTGAGTTTCCTGCAAAAACTTTGTACTCTGAGAATGCACCTGATTTCATTTCTTCTGTTACCTCATCTTTCGTTTTGTAGTTAGCAATATCATTTATTTTTCTTAAGCAGTCCGCTGCGTGAAGCCCAGCCTTCTTTGATTTCTTCTCTGGCTCTTGCAATCAGAAGCGAGTCCGCCGGAACTTTTCTGGTTACCGTGCTTCCTGCTGCAATGTATGCGCCCTTTTCCACTGTAACAGGGGATACCAGATTGGTATTGCAGCCGATAAAAGCTCCGTCCTCCACAACAGACCTGTGTTTATTAGTACCGTCATAATTTACAAAAACAACACCGCAGCCTAAGTTTACATTCCTGCCCACATCGCTGTCACCTATGTATGTAAGGTGAGCGGCCTTGGTGCCGTCCCCCATTGACGAGTTCTTAACCTCAACAAAATCCCCCACTTTGCATTTACTGCCTATATTGCTGTCAGGCCTTATGTATGCAAAAGGTCCGACCTTGGTATCATTTCCTATGCTGCTCTCAAGTACAACCGAGTTCTGCACTTCAGTTCTGTCGCCTATGTTGGAATCCTTAATTCTGGTTGAGGGTCCTATGCGGCAGTCTTTGCCTATGCTTACATTGCCCTCGAGAATAACGTCAGGGTATATGAAAGTGCCTTCACCTATGCGTGTGCCCTCTTCAATGTATGCCCTTCTGATATCCATAAAGATGACGCCCTGATTTGCATATCCGATGTTTCTTTCGATGCGCTCTTTTTCGAGCTTCTCATAATCCTTGTAATTCATATTAAAACTTCCTGTCCAGTTTGAGTATCATTTCGCCCGCCTTGTATATGTCCCCTGCGCCCATTGTCATAATAAGGTCTCCTGCCGAGGAGTTGTTGTAGACAAAGCTTGCGATGTCCTCTAATTTATCAAAGTAATATACCTCTTTGTCGGGATACTGTTTTCTGATTTCCTGCACCAGTCCCTTGGAACTTATATTATACACATTCTGTTCTCTGGCCGCATAAATCTCCGCAAGCACAACCTTGTCCGCATTCTCAAAGGAGGCTGCAAACTGGTCAAACAGCGCAAGAGTTCTGGTATATGTGTGCGGCTGGAACAGGCACCACAGGCTGTTGTGCGGAATTTTAACCGCCGCCGCAAGAGTTGCCTTTATCTCTGTAGGGTGGTGCGCATAGTCGTCTATTATCTTCCTGCCGTCTGCAGTCTGTCCCTTGATATCAAATCTGCGCTGCGTACCGCTGAAATTTTCAAGGGTTGAAACAATGTCCTCAACATCAACGCCCAGCATATGACAGCATGCAAAGGAAGCGAGAGAATTGAGTATGTTGTGTTCTCCCGGAATTGCAAGCTGTATTGATGCCAGCGCTCTGCCCTCGTGGTTTACTGTAAATTTCGGCAGTCCGCTGTTGAATTCTATGTCTGTCACATAATATGTGCAGTTTTCTGAAAATCCGAAAGTTATAACGTTGTCAAGATCCTTGACCACGCTGTTTACAAACGGATTGGCATTGTAGGCTATAATGGTGCCGTCCTCAGGCACAAGCTTTGAAAATCTGTCAAAGGATTTGACGATATGGTCTATATCCTTGAAGTAGTCAAGATGGTCTGAGTCTATGTTTAAAATAATCTCGATTTTAGGACAGAGGCTCAAAAAGCTGTCTCTGTACTCGCAGGCCTCTGTTACAAAATACTGCCCTGAGCCGACCTCTACATTGCCGCCTATCTCTGCGAGATTACCTCCTACAAGTATTGTAGGCGCCTTGTTTGCGTGTTTTAAAATCAAAGAAACCATAGAGGTTGTCGTTGTCTTGCCGTGAGTTCCCGATACAGCAATGCTGTAATCGTATTCGCTCATCAGTCTGCCGAGCATCTGCGCCCTTGTAACTGCGGGTATGCCAAGCTCTCTGGCTCTGGCTATTTCGGGATTGTCATCCGAAACTGCCGCCGTATAAACCACAAGGTCTGCTCCTTCAACGTTTTTTGCTCTATGGCCTAAGAAAATTTCTGCGCCGCTTGCTATAAGTTTGTCTACCATTTCGCTTTCTTTCATATCGGAACCGCTTACCTGAAAGCCTCTCTCAAGAAGGATTTCAGCAATGGCAGACATTCCTATTCCTCCGATTCCGATACAGTGTATTCTCTTGCAATCTGTCAAATTTATCATATAAACATCCTCCAGATGTGTATCTCCGTATTTTAATCAATTTACCTTGAATTATAATCGCAGAACCATTATACCATAAACGCAGTGAAAAAATGCTGTATTTTTAAGTTTTTTTATTTAAAAGAATACTGTCTAATTTGAATTGTCAGATTTTTGCGAGAAAAAGCTTGTAATTCCAGTATTTATAGTGGTATAATATATCATCAACTAATCTCTTGTCGTGAAAGGATGGAAATAGGAATGAACATAACAGATGTAAGAGTTCGCAAGGTAAATGACGAAGGAAAAATGAAAGCGGTTGTTTCTATCACTTTTGATGATGAATTCGTAGTACACGACATAAAAATTATCGAAGGACAGAACGGCCTGTTTATTGCAATGCCTAGCAAGAAAATGGGAGAAGGCGATTTCAGAGATATCGCACACCCTCTTCTTTCTGAAACACGCAACAGAATCAAGGATGCAATATTTGCAGAGTACGAAAAGGTTCTTGCCGAAAAGGAAGAAGAAGCAGAATAAAACTGTTTCCACACAAAAAGAGTTGTTGCACAGGTTATTAATCGCTGGTGATTATCTGTGCAGCAACTCTTTTGTTTTAGTCTACAAAAATGCTGCCTCCTATGAACTCTCTGATTATAGAGTTATTAACTATAATCGAGTCATCTTCAATGGTTCTGAAAAACCTTAAAAATTTAAGCATTCTCACTGCTTCAGAGTATTCTGGCTCATCTTCCTTTATGTCTTTGAGCAGAGGCTCTGCATATTTTTTGAGTACGGCAAGCTCATATATATGAACTGAATTAAACAGCACATCTGCCTGATCGTTATACGGAAAGATGTTTTTGTCCTCTCCTGCTCTGACCTTAGGCCATGAGCTTATGGTTGACTGCGCGCTGTGCCCTCTGTACTGATAATCCCTTACAAGTCTTCTTAGCATTCTCGCATCTGTTGTCGGTATCCTGTTGTGTCTGTCAATGTTAAGCTGAGTAAACGGACTTATATAAATTCTGAATTTCTCACCGTCGTCTATATACGGCGTCAGGTCACCGTTCAGCGCATGAATACCCTCAATTACAATTGGCTGTGTCTGCTTTATTTTTGTAATTCTTTTGCCAAATGTCTTTTTACCCTCCATAAAGTCAAACTCCGGCAGGTCAACCTCTCTGCCCGCAAGTAAATCATTCATATTGCTGTTAAACAGCTCTATGTCTACCGCTCCCAGATTTTCATAATCGTGCTCTCCGTATTCATCAAGCGGCGTATTGGTTCTCTCTACGAAATAGTCATCGGTTCCGAGGTAAAGAGGGTTTAATCCGTTTACTTTGAGCTGTATGCACAGCCTCCTTGCAAATGTGGTCTTGCCCGATGATGATGGTCCTGCAATCAGGACTATTCGTTTTTTGCGCCTTGTAATCATATCGGCTATTTCTGCGATTTTTTTCTCGTGCAGTGCTTCCGAAAGCTGAATAAGCTCTTTGTATTCGCCGTTTTCAACCTTTCTGTTTAGGTCCGAAACAAACGAAACACCCATTATTCTGCCTCTTACTGTAGCCTCTCCGAAAGCATCATACAGCTTGGCTTCTTCTTTGTATTCCGGAATGACATCAGGCATAGTCGGGTGAGGGAACCTGACTATGACACCTCTCCTGTATTTCTTCAGCTCAAAGTATTTGATATACCCTGTTGACGGCACCATAAGACCGTAAAAGAAATTGCTGTAGCCCTCAAGTGAATAAAATCTTACCTTGTCTGCTTTTTTATGAAGAAGTGCAAGTTTCTCAGGCTGGTCAAGCTCTATAAATCTTCTCTCCGCCTCGCTTACAGAAACCTCCTCCTTAACAAAAGGCAAATCTGCCTCTACGATATCTCTCATTCTGTTTTCGACATCAGCAACCTGCTTATCTGTCAAAACAGTATCACACGCTATTGTCGTATAAAGACCTTTACTGAGTGAATTTTGTATATCAACATTCACATCACCGAGAATATCCTTTACAGCCTTGAGATAAATAAGCGACAGACTGTACTGATAAATCAGATTGGCGGCCTGCGTGCGTATATCAAGAAATTCTATTATACACGGATTGTCGATAGTCTCCGTAAGGTCCACAAGGTCATTGTCTTTTTTAGCCGCAACCACGGTATACGGAAGTTCACCTGCATACTTTAAGACAAGCTCCTCAATAGCCATACCCTTGTTTATCTCTATTGTATCAAACTCGCCTCTGAGTTCTTTTCGTATTTTAATTTCCATAACAATCCCTTTCTAAAATTCTCCCTTTATATCATACTTAAAGCCCTAGCCCGATTTGTATAAACAAATCGCGGCAGGTCTTATGCAAAGACTCTATAAGCGCTGTTATAAGAGTCTACTGCCTGCCTAGCCAAGCATAGCTTGGGGCAAAAAGGCAACGCCGAATTATAATGGCAATCAGCATTGTAATACACGAGCTGCGTCGAGTGTATTTCAATGGTTTTTACCTTACAGCGAAGCTGTCTTTTAAATGGTAAAACCTCATTATATTATGCGAGCAATGTCGAGCATAATTCAATGATTCTTACCATTCGGCAACGCCGAATTATAATGGTAGAATCATTATAACATATTATGTATGCTTTTGGGCAGAATAGTATTCTGAAAGGAGTGATGGCTTTTGAAAAAGATAATACTGATACTCGTTATAATCGGGGCATTAAACTGGGGCTTTATAGGCTTTTTCGGCTATGATGTCGTATCGTCAATCTTCGGTCCTAATCTTGAGGTTGTCAGCAGAATAATATTTGCTATCGTAGGACTTGCCGGACTTTATTCTATAAGTTTTCTTTTCGAGAAAAAATCATAATGCCGTATCGGAAGCTGCACACCTTATATGTCCAGCTTCCTTTTTTGGTTGTTTTAGTTATACAGTCTGTCTTTTAATAAATCGCAAAGCCTTTTAGCCTCATCCTCGTGAAGAGTTATTCCCCTTGACATACGCAGATGTTCCTCATCCCAGTCTCTGATATCATACTTAGGGTTCCCCTTATGGTTCCAGTCTACTCTGTTTAATTCCTTTGTCCACCCTGTAGGGTGCTCCGCAATCACACCTATATGTTCTGTGATTTCAAATGTTACTTCGTTATTTGTTTCTGTCATCTGAGCTTGTTCCTTTCTATAAAATTACAGGTTATGCATATCCTTTCATTAATTATACCCTGTTTTATCCAATTGTCAACATATTTTTCTAGTTTATTCCTGTTTTACATATTTTTTAGTTTTTTGTATACAATCTCAATTAGTCACACTTTACTTTATTATATTAAATCCATAAAACGTATTGCTTTACCCTATAATAAATGGTATATTAACGGCGAAGGATAAGTGTGAGTATAGTATGATACAATGTGTTTTTTGAGGAGGAGTATTAATGAAAAAGATAATGAAGAAGCTGACAGCAGTTCTGCTTATGGCGGCTCTGGTGTTCTCCGTAATCGGAGTACCTGATACGGCCTTTGCGGCGAGCAATAAAATCACGCTGAAAAGCGGCGAAGCAGCCCCCAGCATAATATATGCCGGTCATTCCTACAGCCTTAAGGTACCGGGCGCCAATGTCAAATTCTATACTACCGACAAAAAGGTGGCAACTATAGGTCTGACTACAGGAAAACTCAAGCCCACTGCACCCGGAGCTGTAACAATCAAAGCCAAGAGCAAGAAAACCGGCAAAGAGGTCGCAAGAAAAACCTTTACAGTGCGTCAGAGATGTACTTCAGTTAAAGCATCTGATATATATCTTAATCCGGGTGACAGCGCCTACGTAAAGGCAAAGCTTACCCCGTCCACATCCACAGATGTGATACGCTTTTATTCCAACGACAAAGAGATTGTCACAATAGGCGCAACTTCAGGCAAGGCAAGAGCATATAAAAAGGGCGAAACCACTATCAAGGTAATTGCAAAGGCCTCAAATTCAACATCAAGTTCCAACAAGGCAAACAAAGCCACTAATATTAATGTCTATGTGGGAGCATATATCGACTCTGCGCAGCAGCTTGAAACCACAAGGATTAAGCTCGGCTTTAAAACAGATGTTACAGACTACGATATGAAAGCCTCTGATTTCAGTATATCAAACAACAAGACCAAGCGGAATTTCACAGTCAAAGATATTTCAGTCAGCGGCAATTCAGTCATATTAACTACAAACGACAAGATAAATGACGGCGGTACATACACAGTTAAATTTGATAAATCTTCGGCTCAGTTCACCGCAACAGACGGCAGAATTACCGGTATGGAAATATCACCGACTGTGGTTCCCGAAAAAACACTAACCGAGATAAATGTTAATCTGAAAGATAAAAACGGAGTTGTTGTTGAGAGTTATAATACAGCCAATAAGCCTAAATATGTGGATTTCTCCATTTCCACAAGTTCAGGCTTTGTAAACTATAACGGCAAGCTGTATCTGAATAATCTCCAGTCAACAGCTACAGCAAGAGCTGTATATCATACCTATAATTTTGAAAAAGATGAGTCCGGAAAACCTGTCGAAACAGGTGTGGTAGACACAGGCAATGTTACAATCACAGCCAGCGAAATTCGCGAACCGGATCCGACACCGTCATATAATCCGTACAATGTACAGATTACAACGGCGCTGATTAATAAGCCGGCATTCCTGACTATTGACAATGGTGCATCAACGCCAGTTTCTAATTTTGTTCCGGACTTTGACAGTCCGACAAATATGGTTTACGGTCCAAGCAATACTACTGTACCTCTGTACTTCTATATCACCAAATACGGTGAAGAGGTTGAGAATTACGGAGATTATACAGTAAGCATATCAAACGACAATGTTGTTGAGCTTTACCCTGCCGGTACTGCAGATGTTAATACTGCAGCAAAGGTAACTGAGGTTGCAATAGACAACATCACAAAAAGCGTAGATGTAAAGGGAAACAGAGCAGGAACATCATATCTCTTTGTAAAAAATAAGAACGGAACTGTCGTTTCCACTCTATATTTACTGGGTGGCGACAAGGCTCCACAATATGAGTTTGGATATTTAATGATGCGGCTTTATGCAGATAATTTAACTTCCGGAAGCAGCACAGACAGTATATCCGTATGCAACGCCTATAATTACTCAAGTGAAAAAACTTCTGATTTTATAGGGGTTACCATAAGGAGTATGCTGTACGGACAGCCTATGGATTATAAAGGAAACCCGGAAGTACACTTCGGAATCCAGCTTAAAAGCGTTGATGGCAATACCAAGGTTAAAGATATAACGGGACCGATTTCGGAGTATGAACTTGAACCGGGCGAAAAGGATGACGGCATAATAGAGATAGACGCCGGCAAATGCTCTAACGGCTATGTAAAACCCGGAAAATATACCTATTTAGTAGATCTTTACACTATTAAATATTATTCCGACGGGAAGCATACATACGATAAAACCATAACAAATAAATATATTGATGTAACTGTAAGCGGAATTGATATTGATAAATTTAATCTGTCCAGAAAAGTAGACAAAATATCCTCTGCAGACCTTGCAAAGATAACTACAAAACAAGAAGACGGCACCGCCAAATATGACTGGAAGTCACTCGTAAATAATGTATATGATTTCTCTGTTGATGCACCTGTGTCTACTAATCCAGCGGTGGTTTCAGCAGAGGCACATATAGATACTAAATACACTGACGCTACCGGCACTACTAGCATCGATGTTATTGTATTTGAGTCAATTACATTTAAACTTTCACAGGATATAAACGGGCAGAAGGCTTATACCTACTACACATACTCATTTGTGACTAATAATAATTACGAGCTGGCATCATTTCCTATAGCCATTACTGCAGAGGGAGAAACCAATGACGGCTCCAATACCTCTGCCGGTGAATAACCACCTCTAACAAGTTAATTTAACCCAATCAAACTAATGGATATGCCATCCCCCGGCATATCCATTTTATTTTAGTATTTAGAAATAACTCCTCGGATTCTTTAGCGAACCGTTTACCTCTACCTCGAAGTGACAGTGCGCGCCTGTCGAATTTCCTGTGTTGCCGACAAGAGCTATATTCTGTCCCCTGTGCACCTTGTCACCTACCGAAACAAGCAGACGACTGCAATGCGCATAGGTTGTCACCATACCGTTCTGATGATTTATCTTAACATAATAACCGTAACTGTAATTGAATGATGCTGTAACTACCGTACCGCCGTCTGCGGCATATATGCTGTTACCTGCCGCGCAGGCAAGGTCGACACCTCTGTGCAGTCTGCCCCATCTGTAGCCAAAGCCTGATGACTGATATCCCGCAGGGCAAGGATTAATCAGATTGCCTGTTCCCACTGTCGACGGCCGTTCTTTGGTACCCACAAGCACCACCTTTGTAACAGGTTTCTTAACAACCTTTTCTTTGAGAACCTCTCTCTTTACTTCCTTACCGTTTTCTTCCGTAACTGCTGCGGTTATTTGTTTTTTACCGTGTTTGCCCTTGGTCTGAACTTTTGTATCACCTCTGTATAATTCCTTTGTTTTCACTCTTTTGATTTTATATCCGGTTTTTTCGTCGTAGGTTAATGTTTTTTCGGTTATAACGGTTATCTTAGGCGTTTTGTATACTACCGAAACCTTTGCTCCCTCTTCAATCGTACCCTCTTCCTTATTCAGTTCCGGATTAAGCTCATAAAACAGCCTTTCTTTCATTGCAAAGCTGTCTGTTATGGATTTAACTGTATCTCCAAGCTGAACCGTATACCTTACCTGGCTTTCACCCTTGTCAAGTATTCTGATGGCATTGTTCCTGTTCATCAGCCTGCCTAAAGTCGTATCTATCTGCTTTATCTTTATCTTCTGACCGTAGTATACCTTGTCATATTCATCGGCTTTTTCAGGCTCCACATATTTATCTCTGAGAGCGCTCAGTACTTCCTCCGCAGTCTGCTCACTGTCTACTGTAACGGTTCTCCTGCCATCAACATAGATAGCATACGCCGTAGCCTTCGTATCCTGCATATATGTGAATTTCCTCAGAACCTCGTCCATATTGTCGACAGTTCTGTCTATGATTACAACCTTTCTGAAGGTTATATCCTCTTTGGGGTCAATCTGTACATCAACGCCATACTCACTGGTAAGCCCCTTTGATGCGATATCCAGCACCTTAAGAGTGTCCTCCTGATTCTTGACAAGCCCTAAAACCCTGCCGTTATATGAATATTCATAACCTGTCACATGGTTAAATACTGAAACCGTACATATGGTCAGAATAACTATGCCTGTGAAATATTTAAGGCACAGCATGCGGTTTTTCCATATGCGCAGGCACAGTCTGTTAAGCGCTCTTTGCAGCCTGACGGCCTGAAACACAATATTATCGGCAAGCACATTGATTACAAAGTCGCATCTGTTTACCGCAGATGCCGCAATCCCGGACAGCCCTCCGGTTCTTGTAACCGAAAACCATTGCCCTATAAGTTTCCACATAATTCTGTGACCCTTTTTAATCCACGCCACATCCTTTGCAAACTGATCCTCAACAATGTCTATCCAGTAGTCCACCTTGTCCTGCATCTTTGCCATTGCTTCCGAAGCCCCTCCCGGAGTGGAAACTGCAAACCAGTCTGCAATTTTATTAAACATCTTTTTTATCCGCGCTGATTTTGTCTTGTCATATGGCTCTTTATTAAATTTTTCTTCGCTTTTTACTTCTGGTGATTTTGCCATTCAACAGCCTCTTTCATTCTCTGCGAAAAACACCGGCACCGCTCTCCCGTATCGGTTATTCCCGTGTCCTTGCACAAATCGCATTTGTATCTTACATCCATATAGTCATGTCTGTAATTGTTATCCGTAAGCAGAAATGCTTTTTCTGCCGTAAGGTTATCTGCCTCTGCTCTTAATCTCTGTATCTCAGCATCCCTGTCACTGCCGCCAAGTCCCACCATTGCCTTGGAGATTGACATACTGCAGTTTTTGAGCTGATCTTCAATCTGTTTAATTCTCGGTATTTTACTGTATATTTCATGCCGTCTTGCTTCGGCGTCTTTTTCTTCTCTGGTTTTTATGTATTCATAATATTTGAGCACGCGGCTCATTGATATTTTTTTGCCTGCGCCCTCTGCAGGAGTTCCCTCAAGCTCTCCCGCCTGCTCGTGCCAGTTCTGAAGAACCTTGTTGACATAATTAAGATTAGGGTTTGAAATCCCACTGCTTTTGCCGCAGGCCTCAAGCACTCTGTCTATGGAAAACTCCATATCATCAAACCAGCTGTCCATAAGCTTCTGTTCTTTTTCAGTCCAGTTGCGGTCAAAGCCCATAGCCTTGAAAACTCTCCTGTAAAGATAGTTTCTCTCATCGCTCTGCGCCAGATGCTTTTCGACCTGCTCTGCCGTTTTGAGTCCCTCTTCCGCCCAGTTTTTAACTACCGCGCCTACATATCTGTAATTGTCCTTGTCTTTGTTTTTGCAATAGTTATATGCATAGAGAATAACCTCAGGGTCTGTGTCAAGCTCTGTCAGCCATTCCTCTATAGCTTTCATCTCTGTGCCGTTTAAAGTCCTTACTACTATCTGCTCTATGAGCATATATAGGCCTTTGAGCTCCTCATCTTCAAGAGGGCTTACTTTTTTTTCGGACACAAGCGCTGCCGCATTTCCGGTTTTGGAGGCTGTCTTGAGGGAAACGAATTCAACGTCATAGCTGAACCTGCCTGCGCCCTCTTTTTTGTGCTTGATTACAGCGCCCTGACTCTCCCAGTAGTTCCACGCCTTGAGCACGTCCTCCTCTTCAACGCCGACAGACTTTGCTATAGCCTCATTTGATATATCCGCTCCCATTTTGGCATACATAAGAGCGAGAATATATATCTTGACGTAATCTCCCGGCGCCTGAGTCATATATTCATTTATAAATATGTTTTCTATGCCGGTATCCTTGAGATACCAGTTTTCATCCTGCTTTATAAAAAAAGCCATAATATTTACTCCAGTGTTTTTTTAATCTCTGCCGCCAGTTTTTCAAAATCAATGCTGTGGCTTTCCGCAGCCTCTCTGAGTGTTTCGTTACCTGAAGCCGGACAGCCTGCACAGCCGAGTCCGTTTGCCGCAAGCACCTCCTCAAGCTGAGGATATGCATCAAGAACTTCGCAAACCATCATTTCATCTAATATCTTATTCATAATTTCCTCCGCTTCTGGCCTTGTCACTGAATTTAGTGAACTGAGGCTGCCACGTCAGCTCCACGGTTCCTGTGGCGCCGTTTCTGTGCTTTGCGATGATTATCTCGCATATATTGTACTTCTCCGACTCCTTGTTGTAGTAGTCGTCTCTGTAAAGCATCATAACGATATCCGCATCCTGCTCTATTGAGCCTGATTCTCTCAGGTCGGACATCATAGGCCTCTTGTCAGTACGCGCCTCCACACCTCTGGAAAGCTGTGACAGCACGATTACAGGACAGTCCATTTCTCTTGCAAGCTGCTTGATCATTCTCGACAGCGCCGATATTTCCTGCTGACGGTTGTCGGACTTGCCTTTGTATTCCATAAGCTGCAGATAGTCTATGACTATGAGGTCGAGACCCTTTTCGGCCTTGAGTCTTCTGCATTTGTTCTTCATTTCCATTACGGAAATTCCCGGCGTGTCATCTATTACTATGCTGGCCTTTGACAGCGTGTCTATTGCAATTCCAACTCTGTCCCAGTCCTTTTGCTCAAGAGCGCCGGTTTTGATTTTGCCAAGCTCTGTCCTTGACTCAACCGCGAGTATTCTCTCGCCCAGCTGCTCCTTGGACATTTCCAGACTGAATATGAGAACAGAGGCGTTGCCCTTGACAGCGGCGTTCTGCGCAATATTGATGGCAAATGCCGTCTTGCCCATTGAGGGTCTTGCCGCAACTATTATCATATCAGATTTCTGAAGTCCCGACAGCATATTGTCTATATCAAGAAATCCTGTCGTAAGACCTGTGATTTTGCCCTCATTTGCCGCAAGCTCACTGATCTTGTCTACATTTCGCCTCAGGACTTCCTCGATTGGAGTAAAGTCTCTGACCTGACGCTTCTGTCCGATTTCAAGTACGCTTCTCTCCGCATAATCGAGTATCTCATCTACATCTATACTGTCGTCATAGCCCTTGTCTGTAATATCCGCAGACACGTCTATCAGACTGCGCAGAGATGATTTTTCTGCAATTATTCTGGCATATTCGCCTGCGTTTGCAGTGGAGGGCACATTGAGCGTAAGCTCGCCTATGTATCCTCTGCCTCCCGCCATTTCAAGAGAGCCTCTTCTTTTGAGCTCCTCTGAAACGGTAATTGTATCCACAGGACTGTTTTTTTTGTAGAGTTCTTCTATTGCCTCATAGATTTCCTTGTTTATTCTGTTGTAAAAATCCTCAGGTCTGAGCATTTCGACAGCATTCATCATAGCCTCATGGCTTATCATGGCTGCTCCCAGAACACTGCGCTCTGCATCCTCATTGTGAGGAGGTACTCTCATCGACATTGCGTATCCTCTATTCTGCTACTGTTTTTACTTTAAGTACTGCGCTTACCTCGTGGAAAAGCTTAACCGGCACTTCAAAATCTCCAACCTGCTTGATAGGTGAGTCAAGCTGGATTTTTTTCTTGTCTATGTCAGCTCCCGACTGCTCTTTAACAGCCTCTGCTATATCTGCCGATGTGATTGAGCCAAAGAGCTTGCCGTTTTCGCCGCCTTTTGTTTTTATAACGAATTCTTTTGCTTCTATCTGAGCCTTAACCTCTAAGGCGGCAGCCTTGTCAGCCTGATACTGCGCTTCCTCCTCTGCCTTTTTCTTTTTGAGAGCTTTCATATTCTTATCGTTTGCTTCTATCGCAAAGCCTTTAGGTATAAGGAGGTTTCTTGCGTAACCGTCGCTTACCTTTACTACATCTCCCGCTTTACCGCTTCCTTTAACATCCTGTAATAATATAACTTTCATTGTCTATTCCTCCGCTAATATTTCTTTTATCTGCTGTATCGCTTCTTCCGGGCTGATTGAAACCTGCGCGCCCGCCGTAGTCAGATGGCCTCCGCCTCCGAGCCGCTCCATTACGGTCTGAACATTCACATCGCCCAGAGACCTTGCCGAAATCACCGTCTGACCCGTAATATCGGGGCCTGCCACAAAGCTTGCTTTAATCTCTTTGATTGTAAGCAGCTCATCTGCAACCTGCGCATTTATAATCTGTGAATCGGTATGAGGCTGCCTTGTAATTGAAAACGCTATATTGTTTTCAAAATGAGCGTCTGCTATACCTCTTGCTCTGATTTTGAAGGTTTCTGTATCCATTCTGAAGAAGCGCTTTACTTCTGTTGTATCTGCTCCGGCTCTACGTAGCCACGATGCAGCCTCGAAGGTACGCACACCGGTCTGCACTGCAAACCTGTTGGTATCTATTGTCATGCCGCCAAGCAGCGCCTCCGCTTCAAGCTTTGAGATTGTTTTTTTGGCTCCGGCATACTGAAGCATTTCTGTTACCAGCTCGCTTGTAGATGATGCATAAGGCTCCATATATGCAAGGGTTGCATTGTCTATGGCATCCTCCGAACGCCTGTGATGGTCTATTATGACGAGGCGCTCGCACATATCCACAAGACCCGGGCACTCTGCAAGCACTGCTCTGTGAGTGTCAAGCAGCACCACAAGTGACTCATCGTCAAGCAGATTAAGCGCTTTTTCTGAGGTTATAAATTCGTAGGTTTCTGTTTCTTTCGCCTGTTCAAACACCTCTGAAAGAGTCTCATTGTATTCGTTTATAACTATATATACGTCTTTTTTGATGTCTTTTGCCAGTCTGTGTATTCCGAGAGCCGAGCCGAAAGCGTCCATATCGGGAAATCTGTGTCCCATGATAAGAACGTTTGAGGCCTGCTCCACAAGGAGCTTGAAGCCGTAATATATAATTCGTGATTTGCCCTTGTTGCTTTTTTCGACGGCTTTCATAACTCCGCCGTAGTATTCAAGCTTCTGACCTCTTTTGATAACAGCCTGATCTCCGCCTCTGCCCAGCGCCAGATCAACGGCCTCCTGCGCAAAGGTGTCGTTCTGCGGATAGTTCCTGCCGCCTATGCCGATACCGACACTTAGGGTAACCGGGAAATCCGCTTCTGTTTCGATTTCTCTGATTTTGTCAAGCACCGAGAATTTATCCCGCTTGATGAAATCATAATATTTGTATTCAAACACGCAGAAAAACATATCCGGCTTGTATCTGGTTATGGAGGCGTCTATTTTGGTTCCCCACTGTCTGATACATTTATCTATATCCGTATCAAGCCTTAATTTGTCTGCATCCGGTGTGACATTCTGAAGCTCGTCGTAATTGTCTACGTGTATAATTCCTATGCAGGCTCTCTCATTGTTGTAGATGGCCTTGAGATTTTCGTAATTGGTAATATCCTTGAAATATATTGCAAGGTCAGGTGTTTCACCGTCGCAGAGCTTGCGCACCACCAGCCTGAAAATCCTGTCGTTTCGGTTAAGCTGCAGGGTTTCTCCGCTGTCCGCGCTTTCGAGTATTGCAGAGTATTTGATGCCGGCAATGGTGAATATATCGGCGCCCTCCTGCTTGTCATATACAAACACCTCGCCTATATCACTGCTGGCTGCCGTAACCTTACCGCTTCCGTTAATAGTGCATACAGGCATTCCCGCATATTTACATATTAACTTTTCCAGTTCGAAGTTTTCCATTATCTGCCCCTCACTCTTCCTTTGAGGCCGAATACCAGATCAAAGAAGCCAAGCAGGTAAAGACCCATAACTCCTAAATTCTGTGTCATAAGCAGTATTACCGCAATAAGCGCAACTGCTTTCGGCCATTTTTTCATATAGACAAAATAGAATATAAAGCTAATGCCCTGATATGCAAACGCCATTCTGAACAGATAGTCGATGTTTGCATAAACCATCTGACCTGCCGAAAAGTCCGTCAGAGTCAGCAGGTACGAAAGAAGATATATTCCAAACCAGCATAAAAACGCCTGTCTTCTCATTGAGAATTCTCTTACGGGTGTCATCTTGCGTAGCTCAGGGTCTTTTTTGCGAAGCCATCTGTACAGTATAATATATTCCAAATAGGATATTATCGCTCCCCATATTATAAATGATGACGGGAACATTTTAACAACGCTGCCGTAGGCCTTCTGTAAAGTCGAAGCTCTCTCTGCTTCCGAAAGCTTATCCATTCCCATAGACTGCATTATTTCATTGTTTGCTGCCAGTGTCTTTGACAGAGCTTCAATTGCGCTCTGCAGCTGCTCGCCTACCGACTGTCCGATAAGTCCCGATATTGCGATTACTATAAGCTGCCCGACAGCCGAATATATTATTCCTGCTATTACCACTCTGTATGGATCTGCTTTTGAAACAATTCCCCTCGCTATTGCAGAAATGGGAAAAAGTATTCCAAACAGAAATGCCAGTGTAAGATACATATTGCTTCTCCTCATATATAGTCCATTATATTATATCACATATCTGCCGGTTTTGATAATCAAAAGTGCATATAAGGCAGAAGTAAGGCAATAAAAAGTCGCAATGCAGGGCATATCGACAGGTAAAAGCACTATATATAGTAAAATATATGCGCCTTACGGCGCTGTACACCATTTGTAGCATATATGTCGGAAGTATTGAAAGTAGAGATATTACCTGCACACCCCCGTCAGAATCCGTTCATATGTCCGCCCGCAGCTGCAAAAAAGATTGATTCGTTCAGGGGTGAACGATGTAATATATATATTAAAGCAGGCTGACATATTATTGGCATTTACTATTTCGCGGGGGATATTATGAAAGAACACAACAACAAAATCGACATAGCAAAAGACCTGACTTTTCATATTTCAGATGTTGCATTTGCAAGATTTAAAAGCTTCTGCAGCGATGTACTCGGAGCAAGTGTCGATGAAGTACCATCTCAGGAAAGCATCTTTATGAGGCAGAATTTTGCCATAGTCTTTTTTGCAACAATTTTATTCTTGCTGACCAACGGTTTTTACCTTGTCAAAAACATAACATTAAATACTATGCTGGCTCTTGATATGATGCCTCTCTATATGATGACGGCAGCTTCTCTTGCCATGCTTATTTTCGTAAGAGTCAACAAAAAATATGACTCACCCCTGTCAAGATTTGCCCTGCTGGCATTTTATACGGTTGTCATTGCAAGCGTTACTGTTTTTATGGTTTCCTGCAATTTTCACAAAATCGGTCTTTCGATTTCGATGTGCTATCTGTTTGTAATTATGATTGCGCCGACCTACAGGCGCTCAGACACTGTATTCATATGTATTCTGATACTGATAAGCTGGTGGCTTCCCGGACAGCTTCCGTATGCGGACAACTATGATATGTTCAAGCATTTTCTTCTGCGATTTTCAATTCTTGTAGGATTTATCGCCATCCGCTCCATCTTCCTGCGGCAGTCTGCCAACGAAAGATATGTCAAGGAAATGAACAATTCTTTTCTCAAGCTTGCATATAACGATATAATGACAGGTACGCTGAACAAGAAAGCAATGGAAGCCTACCGCACATTTATTGCAGAGAGAATGTCACCTGAAAAGGTCAGCGTGATAATCTACGACATCGATAATTTCAAATCATACAACGACCATTATTCTCATTTGAAAGGTGATAAGGCTCTTAAAGCTGTTTCCGAAAGCGTTGTCAGGGTACTCGAAAAGTCCGACAGATATTTGTTCCGCTTCGGAGGCGAAGAATTTGTCGTTATCCTGCCTGATACAGGTGAAGAGGAGGCTCGCCTGATTGCATCCGAGCTTCTTGAAGCTGTACGTGCCGCCGCCGTTCCGAGAAATGACCTGCCGAATCATAACATTGTTACAGCCTCCTTTGGAGTTGCCTGCGGAGCAGCGGAAGAACTCAACTTTCTTTCGATTATGGCAAAGGCGGACAAGCAGCTTTATCTCTGTAAAAGCAACGGCAAAAACTGCGTTGCGGCAAGCGGCGTAATATACAGATAGTTAATTGACAATATAATATAAAAAGCCCCCGTCACTTTGATATGCTACCTCCTGGGTAGACAGTTGAAATAAAAAACTGTTTTAACTAGGAGGTTTTGTTATGTCCAAATTCAGTAAAGAAGAAAAAATGAGCGCTGTAAAAAGGCGACTGGAAGAGAAAGAATCATACGCAAGTATAGCCGGTTCAATAGGAGCAGATAGAACAATAATAAAGACATGGGTATTAAATTATGAAGCTATGGGCGAAGATGCATTCATAAGATCTTCAAACCGCCACTATACTCTTGAGGAAAAGAACGAAGCTGTAAAATTCTATCTTGAGGGAAAGGGTTCTCTTTCTGCAACCTGCAAAAAATTTAAAATTCCGAGTGCAGGAACTCTACGCATGTGGATAAAGGAAGCGAGAAACGAAAGGTTTATCTCAGCGCAATACTTGATCTGTATGACCGTAGAATTGTCGCATATGTAATCGGCGACAGCAACAGCAATCCACTTGTATATGATACTTTTAAAAAGGCTGTGTCATCTTATCCGGATGCTCATCCGCTGTTTCACAGTGACAGGGGCTTTCAGTATACCAATGCCGTATTTCATGAAATGCTTACAGAACACGGAATGACTCAAAGCATGTCCAGAGTTGGTAAATGTATTGATAACGGCCCGATAGAAGGCTTCCGGGGGATTTTAAAGAGAGAATGTTATTACGGAAAGAGATTTGAAAGCAGAGAAGATATTGTTGATATGATAGAAAGCTATATTTATTACTACAACAACAGAAGATACCAGAGACAGCTTGGGGTTGTGACACCTATTGAAAAGTATGAACAGTATCTTTCAGCAGCATAAAGGTATCCGAAACCATACCAGTTCCGGATACCACAAGTTACCAATTTTTTATTATTTCGATTGTCCACTTGACGGGGTGCAGTTCACTGACGGGGGTGTATTGTTTTTAGTGTGTGTAATTGTCGAAGTAGCCCTGAATGTATATGATAGGAGTACCCTTATCTCCGGAGCCTGATGTCAGGTCGCACAGCGAACCAAGAAGGTCTGTAAGTCTTCTAGGAGTAGTCCCCTCTGTAACCATCTGTCCCACAAGGTTTGCATCCTTTGTCTTGATGGCATCCTCTATTGCATCTTTAAGTTCATCTCCGCTCAGGTCAGCAAAGTCATTGTCTGCAAGGTATTTGAGCTTAAGCTCGTTAGGCTGTCCCTCAAGTCCCTTGGTATATCCCGGTGATACAACAGGGTCTGCAAGCTCCCATATCTTGCCTACAGGATCCTTGAACGCGCCGTCGCCGTAAACCATTACTTCCACAGTCTTGCCTGTTCTTGCCTTGATTTCAGCCTGAACACCGTCAACAAATTTCTGGCAGTTTACAGGGAACAGCTTAACCTTGTCCTCTGTAGCCTTGTTTGAACCTAAAAGACCGTAATCTGAATTGTAGCCGCTGCCGTTTACGGACTCTGTCATTATATCGTCCATACCTAATACTACAGTCGCTCCCGCTTCTTTAATCAGTCTCTTTGTTCTTGCTCTTGTGTGTATGTCACAGCATAAAACCTTGTCTGTGTACTCAACAATAGTTCTAGGATTATTTGAGAAAATTATCTCCGCCTCTGCGCCTTCCTCTTCGATAAGGCCCTTGTAGTAGTTCACATAGTCAACTGCTGTGAAAGTATGGCAGGATTTGCCGAACAGTCCCTCAAACTCTGTCTGTGTAAGCACGTCTGAATAAGGGTTTATGCCTTTTTCGTCAAGCTTATCTATGTCAAGAATATGGTTGCCCACCTCATCGCTTGGATAGCTCAGCATAAGCACGATTTTTTTTGCTCCCTTTGCAATACCTCTGAGACAGATTGCAAATCTGTTTCTTGAAAGAATAGGGAACACCACGCCTACTGTTTCTCCGCCCAGCTTAGCCTTAACATCCTGCGCAATATCCTCAGTTGTGGCATAATTTGCCTGCGCTCTTGCAACGATTGATTCTGTAACGGCTAAAACATCTTTTGTGCCGATTTCAAATTCGCCCGCGTCTACAGCGCCTAAAAGAGTATCGACTACAATTTTTCTGAGATCGTCGCCCTCTCTGATAATAGGGGCTCTGAGTCCTCTTGATGTTGTTCCTACAAATCTTGTCATTTTTTACCTCCAAAATTTATCTGCTAAAGCTTTACCGCAGATATCTAAATATCAAAAGGCGGAAATAATTTCCGCCGCTTTTTACTGTCTGCCTTTATTTTCCCGGCTTGTATGAACTCTTGAGGTCCACTATTCTGTTGAATACCTTTTCGGTGTCTGTTGTCAGTTTTTCATCTGCAATATAGTAGCCGTGTCTGAAGAACTGGAACCTTTCTCCCGGCGCCGCCTCAAGTATTGACGGCTCTGCATATGCAGTCACAACCTCCATTGAGTTTTCGTTGAGAACATTGTTGCCCTCTTCATCTGTAATCATCAGATAATCATAGTTTCTGATTTTAATCGGAACTGCTGTCTTTGCGTCAACCCAGTGAATGGTTCCCTTGACCTTGCGGCCCTCAAAGCCTGCGCCTGATCTTGTTTCAGGGTCATAGGTGCACAGAAGCTCTCTGATGCTGCCATCCTCATTTTTGACAACCTCATTGCAGGTGATGAAATATGCGCCCTTAAATCTTACTTCGTTTCCCGGGAAGAGTCTGAAATATTTCTTTGCAGGAACTTCCATAAAGTCTGCGCCGTCAACATAAAGCTCTCTGCTGAAAGGAACCTTGCGGCTGCCCATTTCAGGAACGTTTCTGTTGTTTTCCATTTCGCATTCTTCTGTCTGGTCTTCAGGATAATTGGTTATAACTACCTTAATCGGATCCTCTACAACATTTCTTGATGCAACCTTGTCCTTGAGATCCTCTCTGATGCAATGCTCAAGCAGTGAAACATCAACTGTGCTGTTTGCCTTTGAAACTCCTATTCTCTCGCAGAAGTCCCTGATTGACTCAGGTGTATAGCCTCTTCTTCTGAGACCTGCAATGGTCGGCATTCTAGGGTCGTCCCAGCCCTCCACTGTACCGTCGTCCACCATAGCCTTGAGATATCTCTTGCTCATAACTGTATTGGTAAGGTTAAGTCTTGCAAATTCAATCTGCTGCGGCGGATTAGGCCAGTTGAGCTCCTGAAGAACCCAGTCGTAAAGAGGTCTGTGATCCTCGAATTCAAGTGTGCATATTGAATGTGTGATGCCCTCTATTGCATCTTCGATAGGATGCGCAAAGTCATACATAGGATATATGCACCACTTGTCACCTGTGTTGTGATGGGTTGTATGAGCTATTCTGTATATAACGGGATCTCTCATATTGATGTTAGGCGATGCCATGTCTATTTTTGCTCTAAGCACCTTTTCGCCGTCTGCATATTTGCCCGCTTTCATCTCTTCAAAGAGCTGCAGATTCTCCTCTACGCTTCTGTTTCTGTAAGGGCTTTCCTTGCCCGGCTCTTTGAGGGTGCCTCTGTATTCTCTTATCTGATCTGCGTTGAGGTCGCATACAAACGCCTTGCCCTTGTTTATGAGCTCTACTGCGCATTCGTACATTTTATCGAAATAGTCCGATGCCCACAGGCGTTTGTCCCATTCAAAGCCCAGCCATCTTACATCTGCTTCGATTGAGTCTATATATTCAACATCTTCTTTTACAGGGTTTGTATCGTCATATCTTAAGTTGCATTTGCCACCGTATTTTTGGGCAGTAGTAAAGTTAAGGCATATTGATTTTGCGTGTCCGATATGAAGATATCCATTCGGCTCCGGCGGAAATCTTGTGTATACCTTGTCACCATTCTTACCTGTTTCCAGATCTTTATCTATGATATTATGGATAAAGTTGGAGCTTTCCACTTCTCTGATTTCTTTTTCTGACATATTATTGTCCTCCTAAGTTTACTTCCCAAACATTTGACACTATATTATATCACAAATTATAATAATTTACCAGTCACATTTTTTATTATATCCATTCTTTGCTCCGTCCACTCAAATCTCTTTTTGCTATTAATTTGCTCATATTTGCCTCTGTTTTTGCCTGTGTTTGTTGTGCTTTTTAACAAGTTTGCTCAATACCTTTCTCCTGTTTGCCTAATTCAATTTATTTTTACCGGTTTCGTTGACTAAATTTATTTCAGACGTTATTATAGTTATACTAACCGTTTAACTATTGACGAAAGTTAATAGCATCATAACTACTTTTGCTAAATATCGAAAATTCAAGCTAACACTAAAAAAGAGTAATTCTGCAATTACTCTTTTTTAATACCCCTTTTTAATTTCCTTTTATATTATCCTGCGGCCCTAATGTATAATCAGTCTTGAAATCTCCATGGTAATCACCTTGAGCATCACTCCGCCTGACATTATGTAAAACCATATTTCTCTTGCGGTCTGTGATTTTGCCGCAGGCGTTGCAACGGCTGCGATTATGATTATGAGCGCGCCGATACATCCGATAATTACAGGCAGACTCATCAGCGAAAATATGCCGGGATCGCAGCTTCCGTCAATGGTATACTGAATGGTTTTGTCAAGACCATCCCTTGCAGCCGCAAAGCAGCATATGACAAGTCCGAATACAAGCAGAAGCAGGCTTCTTCTGCCCCAGCACTGGATTTCGGCTCTGTTAAATACAGTATAGGCGATAAAGCCCAGCATAGCGATTATCATAATTGTTGTTGCAGCTGTTACTGCATTTCCAAAGTACAGTTTCATTGTTTTACCTCTCTTTCTTTCATTAAAAAAAGACGCACTGTCAGACCTCATTTAAGGTCAGCACTGCGTCTTGGCGTCCGGCTTATTTTTTTCATAATATATCCTTTAATATCTATTATGCTTTCACTTCTGCATTTATATATGAATTATGCTGTTATTTAAGCATAACATATCACAGGGCTTTAGTATACACATATATTTACTTTCCCCTGTTTCTCTGTCCCGATTTACAGGTATATAAGCTGATGAAAAGCAACTAATTAAAAGAAATTTCTCCTTGACTTTTTTTAAAACAAACCATATAATTACAGACAAACGAGTAGCGAACTAGCGTAAATCCAGTTTAGTTACTCGTTTTTATTTTTAAAATTACATTTATCTGCAAAAGTGTGTAGCTTATCAGCGTAAGTCCAGCTTATTATGATAGGCGCACACTTTTTTGTGTGCAAAGGAGGTTTTTAATAAAATGGCGGAAAGCAACATAATGAAGGATATGCAGGTGAATAAACTAATGATCCGGCTGGGAATTCCTATGATTTTATCCATGGCTCTGCAGGCTGTCTATAATATTGTGGACAGTGCATTTGTCGGAAATATGAGGGCAGGCAGCGAAGCCGCACTAAATGCAGTCACACTGGTATTTCCCGTTCAGATGCTTATGGTGGCGATTGGAATCGGTACAGGTGTGGGCACAAACGCACTTCTTGCCAGAACACTCGGTCAGGGTAATAATGAAAAGGCCGCAAAGGTTGCCGGAAACAGTCTTTTTCTCGGAGCAATTATCTATGCAGCCTGTCTGCTGTTTGGAATATTCGGTGTCAAAGCATATATTTCATCTCAGACATCAGATGAAGAAGTACTTGCAATGGGAACCAGCTATCTGACCATCTGCTGCGTGGTTTCTTTTGGGATTATATTCTTTTCTTTATTTGAAAAACTGCTGCAAGCGACAGGACGCTCGCTTTATTCCACTATCGGTCAGGTTGTCGGAGCTGTTATAAATATTGTTCTTGACCCGATTATGATTTACGGTATAGGTCCTGTTCCCGAAATGGGTGTGGCAGGTGCGGCCTATGCCACAGTAATCGGTCAGATTGCATCAGCAGTACTGCTGTTCATCTTTCATATAAGGCTTAATAAGGAATTTGAGCACGGAGTAAAATATATGAAGCCCGACGCCCGCATTATAAAGGAGATTTATGCGATTGGACTCCCTGCAATCATTGCGCAGGCTTTAATGTCCATTATGGTGTATATAATGAACCTTATTCTGAAGTTTGACCCGTCGGCTCAGACTGCCTACGGCCTGTTCTATAAGGTTCAGCAGTTTGTTCTTTTCCTTGCTTTCGGACTGCGCGATGCCATTACGCCGATTATTGCTTTTGCCTATGGCATGAGAAGCAGGCAGCGAATCTGCGCCGGAATCAGATATGGGCTTGTTTATACGCTTGCTCTTATGATTATCGGGGTGGCTATTACAGAACTATTTCCCGAAGCGTTTGCAGATCTGTTCAATGCAGGGCAGTCAAGAGAATATTTTATCAGCGCGATGAGAATAATTTCCGTCAGCTTTATTTTTGCAGGCATCAACATAGCTTATCAGGGAATATACCAGGCTCTTGACGGAGGCATAGAGTCCCTGATCATTTCACTGCTCAGACAGCTTGTTATCATACTGCCGCTGGCAGGAATATTCTCCGTCTTTGTCAGAAACGGTCAGATGGGCGCTTCTCTAATATGGTGGGCTTTTCCAATTACAGAGGCGCTTTCCTGTCTGTTCGGTTATTTATTCTTAAAGAGAATTGAAAAAAGCAAGGTGAAAATTTTAAGCCAGGAGGAAAACAGGTAATGTTAAACAGAATTATTACAATCAGCAGGGAATTTGGAAGCGGTGGTCACTTTATCGGAGAGGAAATTGCAAATAGGCTTGGAATTGCCTGTTATGATAAGAATATCATTCTTCAGATTGCCGAAGAAACCGGTCTGTCACCGGAATATATACGGGAGAATGCAGAATATTCTCCTGAAAAAGGGCTTCTCGCATATGCCCTAGCTGGACGTGATGTCAGCGGTAAGTCGTTAGAGGATATTGTATATGAGGCGCAGAGAAAGGTTATTTTAGAAATTGCAGATAAAGAATCCTGCGTGATTATAGGTAGAAATGCGGATTTTATTCTAAACGAGAGAAGTGACGTGCTTAATGTTTTTATCTACGGAAATACGCAGGAAAAGCTGCGCAGAATCAGTCATTTGTACAATGTCAGCGAACAGACCGCAGAAAAAAAGATAGCAGATGCAGATAAAAGGCGCATGGCAAACTATAACTTCTATACCGGTCAAAAATGGGGAAAAGCTTCCAATTACACGCTGTGTCTGAACAGCTCGAAGCTCGGTTACGACAGATGTGAAGAAATAATTATACAGTGCTTTAATCAGACCTCTGATTAAATATTGATACAGAAAAATCCGTCATAGGTTTAAGCCGGCTTTCAATACCACTTTCAAGTCTATGACGGGTTTACAACGCCTCTGACCTCATCTATATACGCTCTGATGTATGCAGCCAGCATTGTTTCAAGAGGCTGTCTGCCATAAAGCTCGTAATAGTCGTCATCAAAGTCATCAAAAGGATACATATCATACATATCCTCATACTCAATTTCATCAAGCCTGCTGATGTCAATATCATTATCCGCTATGAAATCATCGTAAAGCCTCTGATATTCGGCGGCTCCGATTTCGGCAAGGCTTTGGCTTACATACGGTGCTTCCTCGCAGTCGTTATAGAAGAACTGGCACAGACCTCCGCACTGCACCTCCATATCAAATTCAGCCACAGTGTACACCACCCTCTGCGCATCGTTAAACGCCTCAAAGTCATCTCCAAGTCCGAAATATGCCTCTTCAACAAGGTCGTAGTCCGAAAGGTCCTCTATGTTCTCAAGATAACCCCCTCCGCAGCCAATGGCCGCAGTCAGCATAATCATTATCACTGCAACTGCAAATAGTCGTTTTTTCATTTTATGTTACTTCCCGTCTGCGCCTTATATATCTTACGCGTTTATGTATATATTATCTGCTGCTACGGCATTTTGCAAGCCAAATCCGGAAGTTAAAGGCAGAGCCTAAAGACCCTGCCTGTATTTGCTTTAATTAAAGTTTTTAAACCATCAGCCCTATTATGTAAACAATTGCGCCTCCAAGCAGCATTGTTGCCGGCAATGTAACAAACCACGTTGTAAAAATATTGCCTGCAACTCCCCACTTAACCGCAGAGGCTCTTTTGGCTGAGCCTGCGCCCATTATTGATGTGGTTATTACCTGAGTTGTGCTGACAGGCGCGCCGAGAAATGTCATAAGCTCAATTACGAGCGCCGATGATGTCTGCGCCGCAAAGCCCGATGCCGGAGTCAGCTTTGTCACTCCGCTTCCCATTGTTTTCATAACTTTCCAGCCTCCCAGAGAAGTACCGAGAGCCATAACGACTGCGCAGGATATCTTAACCCAGAACGGCACGCCGCTTCCCGCTTCAAGAAGCCCGCCTGTCACAAGGGACAGAGTTATAATTCCCATTGTTTTCTGAGCGTCATTGTTGCCGTGGCTGAATGCCACAAATGCAGATGAAAAAATCTGAAGTTTTAAAAACAGCTTGTTAACCTTGCCGTTTGACCATTTTGCAAAGGCTCTGTAAATCAGCTTCATACATAAAAATCCGATTATGAGGCCGAGAACAGGTGAGGTAAACAGCGGAATTATAACTTTGGTCACAACGCCCGACCATATAATGTGCTGCGCACTTACCGTATATACGATTACCGCGCCTACAAGACTTCCGATTAATGCGTGTGACGAGCTGCTCGGTATGCCGCGCCACCACGTAAACAGGTTCCAGATTATAGCCCCTATAAGCGCGGCCAGTATTACATACTGCTCAAGCTTCACGTCCACAAGTCCCTTTGATATGGTACCTGCAACCTTTTCACTTACCAGCGCTCCCACAAGGTTCATAGCCGCAGCCAGAAGTATTGCTCTTCTCGGAGTCAGAGCCTTGGTATAGACAGCCGTTGCTATGGCATTTGCCGTGTCGTGAAATCCGTTTATAAATTCAAATATAAGGGCGGCTGTAATTACCGCAATCAGAACTGTACTAAGCATTCTTTACCATCACACCCCTTACGGTATCGGCAAGATGCTCGCAGGCATCAAGAGCATCCTCAAGTCCCTCGTACAGATCTTTCCACTTGATTATCTCCACAGGATCTTTTTCTTCCTTGAACAGCTTGTTTAAAGCTCTTCTGAATACTGCATCGCCTATGTTCTCAAGTCTGTTTATCTCAACTATTGCAGCCTTCGCCTCTTCATTCTTTTTAGGGTGCGGAAGCTCATCAAAGAGAATTTTCACCTGTTTTGTCGCATCTGCTATTATGTTGCCCATTTCAACAGCATCGCCTCTCAGCGCCTTTATCTCATAAATTGTGAACTTGCTGGCAATATCCTCCATATAGTCTGCAAGGTCGTCCATCTGGTTTGCGATTGCAAATATATCCTCTCTGTCAAAAGGAGTCACAAAGGACTCGTTAAGCTCCTGCAATATATCGTGACATTTGCTGTCACACTCCGACTCTGCCATTTTCATTGCAGCTATAGTCCTCTCAACATTGCTGTAGTCGTTTATTATTGCGGCAAAATCCTCTCCCATTCCGGTAAGAGATGCCGCAAAATCCCTGAACATTACAAAAAATATGCTTTCTTTTCTGCTTCGTATAGCCATTATACAATTTCCTTTCTTTTATCTCAGGCTATACAATATATGGGCTTTGTTAAGTCTATTGTTAGAAGAATGTTAAAACTGTGTAAAATTATTTTGATTTCCTCTGAAATTATACGCTTTATCTATTCCTGCTGTTGTAATCTTCCCTTATCGCTGCCTGCCAGTCTGACTGCATCTTACCCTTTTCTCTTATATTAATAACAGTTTCGCTCAATACACTGTATACCACCTCAGTGCCCTCTGAATCCGCAACATAATCTACCGCATTGTCTTCTTGTATTCCCATCGCTCCAGCAGTATGAACAGCGTCTATATTTGCTCCGACAAACAGAAACTCCCAGCCGTATTTTTCTTTCTGCCTGCTTATCATCTTTTTTACTTTTGCAAGATTATATCTGCGGCTTGAATTTTCAAGTCCGTCGGTTATTATTACGAATATCGTTTTTTCAGGTACATCATCGTTTCTTGCATATTTATGAATATTTCCTATATGATGAATTGCTCCTCCCACTGCGTCAAGAAGCGCTGTGCAGCCGCAGGTAAAATAATCTTCGTCAGTCATCTCTCTGATCTTATCTATTGCAACTCTGTCGTGCAGCACTTTTATCTCATCGTCAAACAGCACTGTCGATACCACTGCGCTGCCCTCTGCCTGCTTCTGCTGTTTAATCATAGAATTGAAACCGCCGATTGTATCTTTTTCAAGCCCGCACATTGAGCCGCTTCTATCGAGTATAAAAACCATTTCCATTAAACCTTTTTTCATAAAAAACACCTCCGCATATATATTTCCAAGTAATTTTTTAACTTACACTCAGATTATATTATGCGCAGGTGTATTTATGGTCGCACAACAGGCGACATTTAATTAAGGGTCTTTTCGGTGTATTCAAACAGTATTTCATTAACCCTGATGATATTATATATATCATTCAGAATACAGAACTCAACAATTATATCGAATCTGCTTGCTCTGGTCAGAGCATACCCCGCTCTGCCTATAAAGTCTTTCATCTGGTCAAGATTAAGCCTGAGAGCAAAGCCAAGCGCTATTGCGGTATTCTTGCCGGGGTGATAATCTTTTGCATTAATTATCTTGTTATAAGCCTTGCGGTCAATATTGGCTGCCTTGTAAACCTGCGGATCTGTCATATTTTTTATTCCCGCAAGCCGTATAAGTTCCTCTGTAAAGCTTCCCTCCAGCATACTGTCTATATCTTCAAGTTTTGCTTTTTTGCGTTTAAGGCACAGAAAACTCCTCTTTTTCTCGTTTCGGTTATATTCCACAGGAATATCACTTACCGAACAGCATGCGGACTCCTCCATCATAATCTCATCTGCCATATTGCTGTCGATATATTCCTCAATCCTGTCACGCAGCTCCCCTGAGGCATTCATCGCCTCATCGCTGAAAAGCACCAGACAGATAAGCATCTCACTGTCTGCAAGAAATTCTTCAAACACAGAATTGGCTGTTTCCAGAGCAATGTAATTGGGAAATCCCTGATTGCCTGCCGAAAGCAGCGGAAATGCAATCGAGTTCATTCCTGCATCCTCTGCAATCGCCAGCGCCTTGCGGTAGCAGTCAGCGAGGATATGCCGCTCTCCAAAGCCGCCTCCGCGCCATACGGGTGTAACGGCATGAATAACAGCCTTTGCGCCAAGCTTTCCTGACGGAGTCATAACCGCATCTCCGTATTCAAGCTGTCCGAACTTTTCTCTGTATCTGATAAGCTCCGGACCTGCCGCATTGTTTATGCGCAGGTCTACTCCCCGCCCTATTACCGGGCTTGGACTTGACGTGTTTACAATAGCATCTGCATTTACTTTTACAATATCGTCTCTGACAATTTTAAGCGGCATAACTTTCTCCTGTATATTTATTCTTTTTTAATTCTATGCCTTTTAGACAGTTTTGTAAACATTAAAAAACCGGACACATCAAAATGCCCGGATCTAAGCTTTCTCATATCATTTTCTTCCAAACAGTCCCTTTTTTTCATAAGGCTCGCTGCTTATACCCTCAAGCTTGTAGCCTGTAGGCGCTATCGCATCCTTTACCGCTGCCTCTTCAATAGGGTCTTCACTTATGATTACCGTTTCTCCCTTTGAGTGTGACGATGTCACCTTTTTAACATTGAAAGCCTTGCGTATTGCATCGTTCATATGTGACTCGCACATACCGCACATCATACCGTCGATTTTTAAAGTTGTCTTTGTCATTTCAGTACTCCTTTCATTTTATTGAAATCACTTTATATCCTGCTGTTTCTACAGCTTTTTTGAGTTTTTTACTGTCCGCAGCGCCGGCAAGTTCAACAACTGCCACTCCATCCTCGTGGCTTACCTCCGCGGATTTTACTTCTCCGAGAGCTTCAAGGGCATTTCTGACGGTGGCTTCACAGTGAGTGCACATCATACCCTTTATTTTCATAGTGCATACATCGCCTGCACCTGTTTCTGAAATTTCACTGCTGTGGCGGCGTTTTTTGTCATGTCCCGCATCATATATCTTATACAGGTTGAGTCTTAACGCATTCATTACCACGCAGAAGCTGGAAAGACTCATTGCCGCAGCTCCGAACATCGGGTTAAGCGTAAGTCCCAGCGCTGCAAAGCAGCCTGCCGCCAGCGGAATTCCTATAGCGTTATAGAAGAATGCCCAGAACAGGTTTTCGTGTATATTCTTCAGAACGCCGCGGCTTAATCTGATTGCCGCAGGAACGTCCGCCAGAGTGTTTTTCATAAGAACCACATCTGCCGCATCTACTGCAACATCCGCACCCGCTCCTATGGCAATGCCCACATCTGCTCTTGTGAGAGCCGGAGCATCATTGATACCGTCGCCGACCATAGCTGTCTTACCGTATTTTTTGAGGCTTCGTATAACGTCCTCTTTGCCGCCGGGCAGTACGCCTGCGATTACTTCATCAACGCCTGCCTGATCTCCTATGGCTCTTGCTGTACGCTCGTTATCGCCTGTCAGCATTATAACCCGTATGCCCATATTACGAAGCTCGCTGATAGCCTCAGGACTGTCCGCCTTAATTGTATCAGCTACGGCTATAATTCCGGCAAGCTTTGCCTCTGACATAAACAAAAGCGGTGTTTTGCCCTGCTGCGCCAGAGTCTCCGCTGCTTCCTGCAGCTTGTCCGGTATGGCTGTTTTTTCTCCTATGAATTTAAGGCTTCCGCCTGTAAGGCTCCTGCCTGAAAGCTTTGCAGTAAGACCGTTGCCCGGAAGCGCTTCGAAGTCCGTAACCTCCTGCGGAGTCTTGTCAAGCTCCTGATACTTTTCCATAACGGCTCTTGCCAGCGGATGCTCGCTCTTTGCTTCAAGAGCCGCCGCAAGATCAAGCAGCTCGTCTTCGCTGAAGCCCTCTGCCGCAACAATATCCGTCACTTTCGGCTGACCCTCTGTGATGGTTCCCGTCTTGTCAAGCGCAACAACACCGATTTTGCCTGCATTCTCCAGCACCTCTGCCGTCTTGAACAGAATACCGTTTCTGGCTCCCATACCGTTTCCGACCATAATGGCAACAGGTGTTGCAAGTCCCAGCGCGCACGGACAGGATATAACGAGGACCGATATGCTTCTTGCCAGCGCGTATGCCGCAGACTGTCCCAGCAGAAGCCATACTATTAAAGTTACTGCGGCAGTTGAGATTACCACCGGTACAAACACACCTGAAACCTTATCTGCCGCCTTTGCTATAGGGGCCTTTGTGGCTGCGGCATCGCTTACCATCTTTATAATCTGTGAAAGTGTTGTATCCTCACCTATTCTGAGCGCCCTGCAGCGTATAAATCCCGACTGATTGATTGTGGCAGCAGACACCCGATCGCCTGCCGCCTTGTCAACAGGTATGCTCTCTCCTGTCAGCGCCGCTTCGTTTACAGCGCTGCTTCCCTCTATTATAATACCGTCTACCGGTATGCTCTCTCCCGGTCTTACAACAAATATTTCGTCTTTCTGAACCTGAGCCGCAGGCACTGTAATCTCGGCTCCATCACGAACGACAGTCGCCTCCTGAGGCGCCAGCTTCATAAGGCTTTTGAGGGCATCTGTGGTTCTGCCCTTGGATTTTGCCTCCAGCATCTTGCCTACGGTTATAAGGGTAAGGATCATGGCGGCAGACTCAAAATAGAATTCGTCCATATATGTCATAACCGCCGTCATATCACCGTCAGCCTGCGCCCTGCTCATGGCAAACAGCGCATATACGCTCCAGCCAAAAGATGCGGTGGCTCCCAGCGCAACCAGAGTATCCATGTTAGGCGCTCTGCCTGCCAGCGCTTTAAAGCCGCTTATGAAGAATTTCTGATTTATAACCATAATAATTCCGCAAAGCAGAAGCTGCACAAGTCCCATTGCCACATGGTCGCCTGTAAGCCATGCCGGTATCGGAAAATCAAGCATCATATGCCCCATTGAAAAATACATGAGCACTGCAAGAAATACAACCGATGCTATAAGGCGTTTTTTGAGTGCCGGTGTTTCGTGGTCTGAAAGCGCGTCCTCGTCTGCCGACTTTACCGCCTCGCCCTTGAGCGATGCTCCGTAGCCCGCCTTTTCTACGGCGCTTATTACAGTCTGCGGGTCTGCACTTCCCTCAACTCCCATTGAGTTTGTAAGAAGACTGACCGCACACGATGTCACCCCCGGAACCTTTGATACGGCCTTTTCAACTCTGGCCGAGCATGCCGCACAGCTCATTCCCGTAATGTTATATTGCTCCATATTCTATCCCGCTTTCTCTGACTTGTATTATTATACTTCCCATATTCCTTTGATATATGTTATTTCATCAGCTTTTGTATTGTAGCAACCAGTTCGTCAACAACCTCATCTCTGCCCTCGTGTATGTCTCTCACAACGCAGCTTCGTATATGATTTGCCAGAAGCTCTTTGTTAAATGCGTTCACCGCCGCGCTGACCGCCGCGGACTGAATAAGTATGTCATTGCAGTAGGAGTCCCTCTCAATCATCGCCTGTATGCCTCTGACCTGTCCTTCTATGCGTTTGAGTCTGTTGAGCAGTGACTTCTTCTGTTCCTCTGAACGTATTGTCTGTTTTTCGCCGCAGCAGCATTTGTTCTGTTCCATATTATTGCCTCCTTGATATACCCCTGTCCCGTATTTTCAGGATATACCCTCTATGGGTATTTGTCAACATAAAATTTTTTTATATTTTTTAGTCTGCCTGTATTGCATTTTTAAATTTACAGTGCTATATTATAGCTATAGGTTAGCTTACGCTAACAAATTAACTTCTATATTATACACTACTATACACTAAGCAGAGGAGGTTTTTAAATTGAAACATCTAGGATTATTTACAACAGGTGTTCTGTTTGGAACAGCAGGAATCAAAATTCTCAGCAGCGACGACGCAAAGAAGGTATATACTCAGACTACGGCTGCGGTTCTGCGCGCTAAGGACTGCATCATGCAGACTGTAACCTCAATCAGAGAAAATGCCGAGGACATTTACGCAGACGCTAAGGAAATAAACGAGCAGAGAGCAGAAAAAGCTGCCTGCAAGGTTATCGATGATGCCGCAAAAGCTGAATAGATTTCAGGCAGATGCAGATGACTCTACCCGTTCATCTGCATTTTTTTAATATTATTAAGTTATTGGAGGTTGGGAAAAGTATGAAATGTAAAATTCTGCACGAATCAAAAGGCCGTATCAGAATTCATCTGATGTGCGGCAGAATGACTCTTGCCGAAGCGGATATTTTAGAATATTATCTGCGTAATTTCAGCAATATATCACAGGTTAAAGTATATGACAGAACTCAGGATGTTGTAGTTCTCTACAAAGAGGACAAAGCCTCCGTTATAGAGGCTATGGCTTCATTCTCATTTGCAGATGAGAATGCGCTGGCGCTGGTTCCCGAGCATACCTCAAGAGCATTAAATCGCGAATTTGAGGACAGGCTTGCGATGACGGTAATGCGTCGTATTGTTTCCAGGCGGTTTCTGCCGATTCCCGTAACGACAGCGCTCGCCATAATTCGCTCAATCAGATATATAAAAGAGGGACTCAAAGCCCTGCGCGACGGCAAGCTTTCCGTTGCGGTGCTTGATGCCACAGCAGTTACGGTTTCAATGCTGCGCGGTGACTTTGCAACAGCGGGCTCAGTTATGTTTATGCTGCATATCGGCGAGATACTTGAGGACTGGACACACAAGAAATCAGTCGCAGATCTTGCAGGCGCAATGGCTCTTAATGTTGATCAGGTATGGAAGCTTGAGGGTGACACCGAAGTTTTAACACCTGTAAGTGAAGTCAGCAAGGGTGACAGCATTGTTGTCCGCACAGGCAATATGATACCTCTTGACGGCAAGGTTATCTCAGGTGAGGCAACCGTAAATCAGGCGTCCATCACAGGGGAGTCGCTTCCGGTTCTCAAAAATTCGGGAAGCTATGTATATGCCGGTACCGTCGTGGAAGAAGGCGAATGTATAGTGTGCGTTGACAAAGCATCCGGCGGAGGCCGCTATGACCGTATAGTCAAGATGATAGAGGAATCAGAGAAGCTCAAGTCAACGGCAGAGGACAAGGCTTCACGTCTTGCGGACCGTCTTGTGCCTTACACTCTCGGCGGTACAATCCTTACATATCTTCTCACCCGCAATGTCACCAAGATGCTTGCGGTGCTGATGGTGGATTTCTCATGCGCTCTTAAGCTTTCAATGCCTATTGCGGTATTGTCTGCAATGCGTGAAAGCAGTACTCACAACATCTCGGTAAAGGGCGGCAGATTTCTTGAAACTGTATCCAAGGCCGATACTGTTGTATTCGACAAGACAGGTACACTTACATATGCAACTCCTACAGTTGCCGATATTGTAACTTTTGGAGATTACAAAGAACCGGATATGCTCAGACTTGCAGCCTGCCTTGAGGAGCATTATCCTCACTCAATAGCAAACGCTGTTGTTGAAGAAGCCAAGGTACGCGGACTCTCACACAACGAATATCACTCACAGGTTCAGTACGTTGTGGCACATGGTATTTCCAGTATGGTCAACGATAAGAAAGTCCTGATAGGAAGCGCTCATTTCGTATTTGAGGACGAGGGCTGCACTATCCCGGTGGGAGAGGAAGATAAATATAACAGTCTGCCTCCGGAATATTCACATCTGTTCCTTTGCATAGCAGGCAGTCTTGCAGCGGTTATCTGTATATCAGATCCGCTCAGAAAAGAAGCTGCCGACGCTGTTGCCGCGCTTCACAAATGCGGTATCAGCAAGGTGGTTATGATGACAGGCGACAACAAGGATACTGCTCAGGCGGTTGCACAGAAAGTCGGCGTCGATGAGTTCTTTGCAGAGGTACTGCCTGAGGACAAGGCCGAATTTATACGAAAAGAAAAGGCCGCAGGCCGCACAGTTATAATGATTGGCGACGGCGTAAACGATTCGCCTGCACTTTCGGAGGCCGATGCGGGAATCGCTATCTCCACAGGAGCTGCCATAGCAAGAGAAATAGCCGATATAACTATCGCTTCCGACGATCTCTTTGAGCTTGTTACTCTCCGCAGATTAAGCGAGGCTCTTATGGACAGGATACACCACAATTACCGTTTCATTGTCGGCTTCAACTTCCTGCTGATAGTAGCAGGAGTTGCAGGCATACTGCCGCCGACAACCTCGGCACTGCTTCATAATATGTCTACGCTTGGCATCAGCCTCAAGAGCATGACAAACCTGCTTCCGGAAAGCATTGCATCGGAGCAGGAAATGCAGTAATCTGAAACAGGATAAACAAAGCCCCTCTATGACAGACATCTGATGTCACAGAGGGGTTTTTATGTATCTAATATTCAGTTTTTACGCTTCTGTTTTTTCAGGCTGTTCATTCTTTGGCTCTTCTTCATCTCTGACAATTCTCATAACACTCATCCTGTTTTTAATCCTCATTTTTTTGAATATATTATAGATATGAGTTTTAACCGTACTCTCCGAAATAAACAAGGCCTCTGCGATTTCCGCATTGCTGCGTCCCTCGTAAATCAGTTCAACAAGCTCTTTTTCCCTGTCCGTCAGATCATACTCCTCTTTGACTTTCTGGAGTCTGTCCTCAAGGCAAAACTCAGGAGCCTTGTCGCCATTGCTGAAATATGCAGGAACAAAGGCGCGTCTGTAGACAAGATATATCATAACAATATTTATGACAAACCAGAATATGATAGTCAGATCCAGCGGTTCTCTGATGAACCTGCTGTTTCCCCAGTATACGGAAGTCTCGCCCCAGAAGTATGAAGCATAGTTCCATGTCAGCATCGCCGTAATTATAACCATATATACTGTCAGATCTCTGTCGGAGCGTTTGTATAAAGCCGCAACTATGTACGCAATGCTGCCTATAAGCATCATAAATATCAGAACGATATCCGATACCAGCAGAATCCATTTGATGGTATACATAAAATCAACGCTGAACACAATCGTCGATATACACCATACAGATGCATATGCTATGGCATAAACCCTTGCCATCTTGTAATAGCTCTCAAGTATATCCTCTTCCGTAAGCTTCTGCTCAACGGAAAGCCACGATACAAACAGTATTGCTATTATACAGTCACCCAGCCTGAGAAGCTCTATATTATCATACCCGGCTATGAAATAATCGGTATAGTATATAATCATATCATATATGCACATTACAAGGAGGCAGGTCGAAAACAAAAGCATAGCATTGTTCAGGCTCGTATTGCCCTTTCGTCTTGCCAGTATGCTCATTGTAAAGCTGGATATTCCAAGGAATATGGCTATAAGATAACATATAATAATAATATGGTTCATTGTCTGCTCACTTCTCCCATCAGGTCAGTTGATTTTAATAACTTACATTGTAACATAATTCTCAGGTTTTTTCTATAGTGCAAAACCTCCGATTTGTACAGTTTCTAATCACCCAGCACCTTGCCGATGGAATCGTATATAACAAGATCGGCCTGTGAGTCATAGCCTGTTTCCGATTTGTTAATCAGAATCATATTGCTTCCTCTGAAATACCTGATAAGCCCTGCCGCAGGGTATACAACAAGAGAAGTTCCGCCTACAATAAGCGTATCGCAGGAAGCGATGGCGTTTACCGCACCATTTATGACATCTTCGTCAAGCCCCTCTTCATAAAGCACCACATCAGGTTTGACAACTCCACCGCATCTGCTGCATTTAGGAATTCCTTTGTCGCAGTTTGCTTCATTCATAATATAGTCAAGGTCGTAAAACTCCCCGCAGTCCATACAGTAATTTCTCAGTACCGAACCGTGCAGCTCATAAACCTTATGACTTCCGGCTTTCTGATGAAGCCCGTCTATGTTCTGTGTTACAACTCCCTTGAGTTTGCCCTCCTGCTCCAGCCTTGCCAGCGCCAGATGCGCTTTGTTAGGCTGGGCATCGGGATATATCAGATTCTTTTTGTAGTAATCAAAAAACACTTCCATCTTGTCTGTAAAAAAAGTATGGCTCAACATCTGCTCCGGTGAATATCCGTATTCACTCATAGCGCTGTAAAGTCCCTTTTCGGATCTGAAATCAGGTATATTGCTTTCGGTGGAAACTCCCGCTCCGCCAAAGAATACGACGCTTCCGCTCTTATCAATTATATCTTTAACTCTCTTGTCCATATGCTCATCCTCCTAAATCACTTATATCTATTTTACACCCTATTTCATTTTCGTCAAATATATCTGTCCCACTGCTGCGGTTTAGTATATAATATATATTGAAAATCTGAAAAACGGAGATTTGTTCAAATGAAAAAAATGATTATTGCAGGAGCAGGTCAGATGGGTATGTCTGTTTCCCAGCTTCTGAACGAAACAAATATAAGGCTTGCGGCGTTTGCAGACAACAGTCCGAATAAGTGGAGAGACGGTGATATTCCCGTTGTTTCCTTTGCCGATGCCATTGCTGTGAATCCCGATATAATTCTTATCGGTGTTTTAGATGATGAAAGAGCCATCAGTATGAAAGAGCAGTTTGATGCCTTAGGCTACTCCGGTGAATATATATTCCTGAGCGACATATATAATACCTATGATATGAGAAGCGGCACATTCCGAAGATTCATACCGCGCCTTGACGGCGTTCCCGGAGCCATCGCAGAGCTTGGAGTCTACAAGGGTGACTTTTCACTGGAGCTGCGCAGGCAGTTTCCGGGCAGAACTCTTTATCTGTTTGACACCTTTGAGGGCTTCAACGCAGATGACATAAAGATTGAAACAGCAGGCAGCTTCTCACAATCAAAGCCTGGGGACTTTACAGATACATCAGCGGAATATGTACTCGGCAGATTTGACGATACATCGGATATAGTCTTAAAGAAAGGGTATTTCCCCGATACTGCCGCAGGTCTTGAAAACGAGGTATTTGCTTTTGTAAGTCTTGATGCTGACCTGTATGCGCCAACGCTTGCAGGCCTTGAGTTTTTCTATCCGAGACTTTCACATGGCGGCGCCATCCTGCTTCACGATTACGGCAGCAGGAGGTTTTCGGGTGTTTTTCAAGCAGTGGCAGACTACGAAAAAAAATACGGAAAACTGCTGCTTGTGCCCCTGTGCGACTTGCACAAATCCTGCATCATACTTCATCCATAAACAAAAGACGGCAATGCCGTCTTTTAACAGTTCTTGAGATATTCGATTTCTTCTCTGGTAAGCTTCCTGTAATGCCCCTCTTTGGTCCTGCCCAGTCTGATTTCGCCTATGGCTATCCTCTCAAGCTCCTGAACATTATTGCCTACAGCAGCAAACATTTTTCTTACCTGACGGTTCTTGCCCTCATGGATTTCAATTTCAACTATTGCAGATCTTGCCGTCTGTTTTATGACATTGACTCTTGCAGGAGATGTCACAAAGCCGCCTATGTCAACGCCCTTTCGAAGCTTTGCGATACGCTCCGCCGAAAGAACTCCCGCCACTCTGGCTCTGTATTTCTTGGTAACCTCGTGCTTAGGGTGAGTCAGTCTGTATGCAAGGTCGCCGTCATTTGTCATAAGTAAAAGCCCCGTCGTGTTATAGTCCAGTCTGCCCACAGGAAACAGCCTTGCATCTATATCGGCAACCAGCTCCATAACTGTCTTACGCTCTTTGTCGTCTGCCGCCGATGTGATATATCCCATAGGTTTGTTCACTGCAACATAGACCATTTTTTCCTCCGGCCTTATATATGAGCCGTTGACCTCCACCGTATCATCGGGCAGCACGTCATATCCCATTTCTTTTACTGTGATGCCGTTGACCTTGACATTGCCGTTGGCTATAAGGTCGTCTGCTTTTCTTCTGCTTGCAATTCCTGCGTGAGCTATATATTTATTAAGTCGCATAATATTTCCTCCGTAATACAGCTATTTTAACATATAACCTCTGCAATTAAAACAACAGACTGTGTGTTTTTCGTGATTATGTTTGAAATTTTCAATTAAAATGATATACTGAATATATCATATTTGAGGGGGTTTTTCAGATGATAAACCAGTTTCAGAAAAGAATACTCATCCTTGCCGTAAGGGCGGGGGAGCTTATGATGAAAAGCGGCGCCGAAATCTACAGAGTAGAGGACACCATCACCAGAATATGCAAGGCGGGCCGTATTTCATATGTAGATGTTTTTGCAACGCCTACAGGCATATTTGTCACTCTTGACAACGGCGACAGGGAAAGCGATGTTTTCACCTACATCAGGAGGATTAAGGGTTCCAATACCGACCTCAGCACGATTTCTGAGGTAAATAAATTTTCCAGAGAGTTTACCACTACGGATTTATCAGTAGATGAGGGCATGAAAATCCTGTCGGAAATAGAGCGCAAGAAGCCTTATCCGTTTCCGGCAAGGTTGCTTGGAGCTGCGCTTGTAGCTGCGTTTTTCTGTGTAATATTCGGAGGCGATACTGTTGATTTTTTTATCGCTGCCGTAATAGGAGCCATAAGCTGTATAATCTCAACACTGCTTGGCAAAATAGAGCTTAACTTCTTTATCAAGGGCTTCTGCTGCTGTTTTCTTGCCACGTTTTTAGCCCTGCTTGTGACAACGCTAGGCTTAACGGAGGATTTCAGCAGTATCATAATAGGGACTCTGATGATATTTGTTCCCGGAGTTGCCATAACCAATTCAATTCGTGATTTTCTTTCGGGCGATATGCTTTCGGGTGTAGCAAGACTTACGGAGGCTCTGGTGGTCGGCGTATCCCTTGCCGCGGGCGCAGGTCTGATGCTTGAGCTCTGGTCAATGCTGGGAGGTGTTATATAATGGTTACCTCATTTGTATTTGCACTGTTTGCAACCTTTGGTTTCTGCATACTGTTTCATGTGCCTCTCCGCTGCATGCTTCCTGCTGCTGCCATAGGCGGCATCGGCTGGTTTGCATATCAGCTTCTTATGGAGCTTGGACTTGGCATAACCGCTTCTGCGTTTCTTGCATCCTGCCTTGTAGCTCTGCTTGCAGACATATGCTCAAGACTCATCAAAGAGGCTGCCACCGTGTTTGTAATACCCGGCATTCTGCCGCTGGTTCCCGGAGCCGGCATATATTACACTATGTTTCACTTCATACGGGGCAATATGGATAAGGCTGCCGCATGGGGCACCCGCACTCTGATGATTGCAGGAGCCATAGCCTTAGGACTGCTTGTTATAGCCTCGTTAATACGAATTATTGTAAACACCAAAAGAAATATCAAAAGATGGAATGATAAAAGAAAAGGCTCTGCTGTGTAACAGAGTCCTTTTTGCTTATGAACATTCATGTATTACCGTTCCCGGCGGATATGTTATCTCACTGCCGTTATAGATCATAAGGGCAATTCCCGTATAAGGCTCAACATCAGCAGATACACCCACGCTGTATTCCGCATTTTCTGCGGCATCGTCAAATACCGTAATATTCCCCGGCTCCATATTCAGAAGATTTTCATCTTCGCCATTCAAAAGACATACGGTTATTTTAAAATCGTTTTTGTTATGAAGTGTAAATACTCCTGCCTGCGAGGCTATCTTCTGACCGCTGTATACGATGTCAGAGTCCTCGCCTGCGGTAACGCTGCAGGACCACGCAGCCAGATCCACGCTCTGCTCAGAACTGCCGCAGCCGACAATAAACATCATAAGGCACAAAAGTACAATGCAAGGTATTCTTTTCATTCCAAATCCCTCCTTTATGTAACTGTATTGTCAGTATATCATACACTTAATATAACCGCTATAATCATTTCATCAGATACACATACTTTTTAATAACATTTCCATCTTCGTCCTGACTTTCAATAACATCATATGAAGTTTCATTTTCTGCATCGTTTTCTATATTCTCTATACCCATTGGTTCATCCGGCACTGTCAAATCATTATAACTATTACTAAGCACTTTTAAAATAATTATTCCCAAAATCAAGAGTATCAAAATACCAATTAAAATTCTTTTCATACCTCTTCACCTAATAAAAAAGAGCAGCCTTTTACCGCTACTCAATCATTTTTTAGCCATCCCTTTCAGATACGCCAAAGCAAATCCTTTATCCTCGTTCTTTATACCTGCCCATATATCTAATAATTCTTTTTGTTCTTTAGATAAATCCGGATATTCGCCTGTCTTTGAGAAAAACTGTGACAAGGTAATTCCTAATCCATTACATATCTTTTCTATCGTATATACAGTCGGCATGCTGCCACGGTTAAATAAATTTGAAACAGACGATTCCGCTATACCTGATAACTTCGCCAGCTGATACCTAGACAGACCTCTCTCCCCGATTAATTCCTCAATTCTGTCAACCAGATAATTTTTATCCGACAAAACAATATACCTCGTTTCAGTAAATCTTGTATGTATATTGTATTACCGAAATAACATAATTATTAGATTTTATATATCGAAGTATATACTTCTTAATTGAGTAGCATGTTTGCTGATAAAAGCCTTTCTGTGCGAAAGGCCTTTATTACATATTAAACTATTTCATTTCTACATTCTCCGCAACTTTTATTGCCTCGTTATAGTCACCATCGCCGTCTATAACTATGAAGATATCGTTATTGATAATTCGTGTTACCGTATATGTCCCCTTATCTGGATTTTCCCCATAAATTTTATCACCATTTCGCATTGTTTTTATAAGCTTTCCCCTTATATGCGTTTTCACATTATAGTCTATATCCTCAACATCTATATCCATATATAAATTATCGGCTTCATACCGATACAATACAGTGAAAAAGTCGCTTGCTTTATGCCCGTTGCAGCATTTAAAGCTATATTCTTCAGGCATGTAGTTTAAAACAACTTCTCTGCCCATAAATTTATTAAACTCATTAAGTTGACTCTCATCATCTATGTATACAACGCTTAGTGGCTCTCCATTACCCAGTCTTTCTGTTTTTATATCAAGAGGAGACATGGAAGATACACTTTTCTGAACTATATATTTGCCGTAACCGGTATCTGACAAAAACTCCTGTGCAAAGAAAACACTTGAAATAACAAATACCAGAAACACCGCAGCAATCTGCCCTATTCTTTTTATTGTCCGTTTTCTCCTACTCTTAACCAGCTTATTTATATCAAGTTCCGGGGCATCATAGACTTCACGATAATATTCTTCTTTTGCATTCTGCACTATCCGGCAAAACTCATTATGTATATCTATTTCATTTCTCTGTTTCAAATTTCCCACCTCCGGTCTCAAGTTTCAGAAATTCTTTTTTAAGAGATTTAAGTCCCCTGTAATATCTGGTTTTCACACTGTTTACATTGATATTGAGTATCTCAGATGCCTGCACAAAACTGAAATCACAGACAATGCACAGTTGCAGAGCCGTTTGGTATTTATCATCAAGTTTGCTCATTGCCTTGCATATATTCATTTTGTCTAATTTACCGGTTATATGCTGAAGAATATCCTTTTCCAGATCTGCTATTTCAAAATCAAGCGCTTTAGTAAAATCAAACACTTCTTCAATATTAAACAAAATCGAATTTATTTTCTTTACCTTTCTGAAATACATATTAATCTCATTTGATGCAATTTTCATTACCCAGGATTTTAATCTTGCTTCATTTCTAAGCATATGTGTTTTACTTATTGCTTTTTCCATTACAGTCTGTGCAATATCCTCTGCATCCCTGTAATTATCTAGCCTGGATAAAACAAAATAAAAAACATCAGTATATAGTTCTGCAATTCTATCATTTATAGGTTTGACCATTTATTTCTATACCCTGTTATTTCAGATACACATAGTCCTGCTGTATATCGTCACCATCATTTATAACAACTTTTATTCTATATTTACCTGTTGATGTTATACCAAATTTCGGAGAATGAACAATTTCTCTCCCCTCTACAGACTTGAATGCTGTAGAACCTGAAACATTTGCATATTTACCGGTGCTTGTGTTCTTTTTCTGCAAAATAGCAGTGGACGATATTCCTATTTTATCAGATTTGGCTCGAATAACAGCCATGGCTTCGGTAGATGATGTCTTTTCAAAAGTGACAGTAAAAGTTTTAATTGTCACCGTTTGTACATCATCTTTTATTTCACTATCATTACAAATAAGGCCTTCTCCCTCTACCGGAGCAATTTCAAAAGCCTCTTCATCTGCGCCAATAGTTCCGGTACTTCCAAATGCAGCTATCGGCATTATCATAACACAGATTACTGTTAAAAATAAGATTAATTTTGTTTTCATATCAGTTCCTCCATATAAATAAAATATCTAATCATATTAATTAGATGCAAAAACTGAAAAACAGTTTCATTTTTGCATCTAAAAAACAGAAAATTTTTTTAGGTTTCAAATCAATATATAAGTTTTAATTTATTACACAAATCTCCGCTTCTGCATATTACATATATACCCTACAATATATAAAACAACTGCTGCAAGCATAATCCATATGTATTTCTGAATAATCATATCTCCTGTCACAGATAGCATATCATAGCAGTTCAGTATTCCTATACTTACCTCTCCGCCAAACAAAGAGTCTGTCCAGTATATTGCAACTCCTAGAAATGCCGCGGTCATAGAGCTGAATAAATACATAAATGAATACATAATACCTACATAGAAGCAGCAGCTTATGGCTATCCTTATATATTCAAGCGCCATATTCTCAATCCAGATTGAGGCTATCATATAGCCCGCTCCGACTATCACCAGATAAAGCGCCAGCCATATAAGTATCAGATTGTCTTTCATTCTGTGATTTATATAGTAAACTTCATTCCCCTCCCCCTCTATGAGGTCTATAAATGAAAATCCTATACACCATACCGAAAGCGCCGGTACAAAATACTGACTGAGTATTATAAACCGTTCCTCCACATATACGATTTCATCATATTTTTTCATTGTTAATATAAGTATCAGAGGGATGAGAACAAAAATTATAATCAAAGGCACTACAGCCAGTCCTCTTATACTTTTACGCTGAAACAGAAACAGACTGTATTCTTTTTTTAGATTTTTTCCAGTACGCATATGTATCCATCCTCTATTCTCGCTGCGGCAGTATCACAGCTCTGGACTGCATCCGAAAGCAGACGGTATCTTACCCTGCCCTCCTGCTCAAACTGCCTCTCTATATAGTATCTTCCCTCTATTTCATCAAGCTGCGCGCTGTCGCACTCAAACACCTTGCCTTTTGCAAGTTCTTTAAGTTCCCCGGTGCTTCCGTTAAATCTGACACTGCCATCTTTCATAATAACTATGCCATTGCATAACGCATCAACATCCTCAACTATATGGGTGGAAATAAGTATGAGTCTGTCCTTTGGAAGCGAGGATATTATCATTTTAAACCTTAATCTTTCCTCAGGGTCAAGTCCCGCGGTAGGCTCATCAAATATCATAATATCAGGGCTTCCCAAAAGCACCTGCGCTATTCCGAGTCTTCTGGTCATTCCGCCTGACAGAGCTTTGGCTTTCTTGCCGCTCTCATCCGACAGATTAACCATTTCAAGCACTCGGTCTATCTCCTTTCGGCGCAAATCCCTTGGTATATCCTTTAGCACACAGAAATGGTACAGATTTTCTTCTGCTGTCAGTTCTCTGTATGCACCGAATTTCTGCGGAAGATATCCTATCTCAGACATGTATGTTTTGTTCCCCCGTATACTATCTCCCCTGTATTCTATCTCACCGTCAAATTTATACAGGTTGGTAATACAGCGTATCAGGGTTGTCTTGCCTGCCCCGTTTGGTCCCAGCAGACCGTACACTCCGCTACCTAGGGAAAGGCTGAGATTATCCACAGCGTTTTTCTTTCTGAAGTTTTTGTTTAAATTTCTTATCTCAAGCATAATCTTTTCCTTTCGTATTATCCGTTATTCCTTTCCCCAGTATCCGCCCTGATTTCTATAGAAAGCAAGGCTTTTTACTGTTTCAAAGTAGTTTCTTGTAATTATCTGTTCCTTGCTTACCGCATCGTCCTGACGGTTCATATTCGGAGTTATGAAAATCTGACACTTTCCATATCCGCCTTTGGCTGCCGCCTTTGCCACTGTATCAAGATTTTCATCGTTCCATCTGGAAAGAGGCGGATAAACTATCCTGACACCATACCTTTCAGTTGAAGTATACAGTCCACTGACAAGTGTGGCTCCGTTGCTTTTGCCTGCAAAGTGACCTTTCTCTATTTCCTCAAGGTTTGAATATACCTTTTTGAAGCTTTTTATATGTATATCAAAATCCGCATCCTTTTCGAGAAACAGAGCATTCATAATCTGCCCATCCCTTGTAATGCTTCTGAAACCCGCAACAGGATAGTAAGGGAAACTTCCTCTCAGATTAACTCCCTGAGAGCACGAATAATATGCCTCATTTGCTCCCCTGTATTCAACCGTTATCTGTTTCGTATTTCCGTCATTGCTATAAACAGTGAGAGCATCTTTGTTTCTGTCATATTTCATACTTCTGCCGCTCTCATCGCATACAGCCTTAATGTCATAGCTGTGGGACAGTGTAAATTTGTATTCTTCAAGATGCTCTGACACCTCCATTGTAACCTTTGCCTTTAGAAGCCTTCTTGTATCAAGTTCCATGGTGTAGCGGTCAACGTCAAAACCGCCGTCTTCATTTTTAAGTTTATAGCCTGTCATTTTATAGTAGTGCTGGTCTGCCATAGCAGAGCCTGTACTGCTCAGCCCCATATCGACTCTTGATGACGGAAGCGCATATCCTATGAAGCAGCATATACACACAATCACGCATACGACATTTCTTAAGGTAAGCTTTTTGCTGCTTCCCGCTATCAGGTAAATTGTAATCAGCAGCGCGCTCCAAAGCAGTATCAGACATATCCGATAGGTCATTTCAGAAAAACCAATGGCAAAATTAGGTATAAAGTCAAGCCCCGGCACCATAATATTAAACATATCAAGCAGGTCAAACAGGTTCACAGCATAATCGGTAATTATCATAATCATATTGGCAATCTCGCCTATCATATATGACGATGCAAATATCACCGCCATTATTACCGCATACGCCGCTATTCTTTTTTGTATCTTTGAGATGGCGAGAGCTGCCGATATTCCTATAAGTCCTATCAGAAATATGTTAATAAAAAGGCTCTTAGCTATATACAAAGCTGCCACTCCGTTTGCTCCGGCAATATCATCCACAGCAAATCCCGCATTGGTAACCAGAATGTCGACACCTGCAAACATGGCGTAATTTACAAACAGAACACTTACCATTACCATAAAGCCCGCAAATACGTTCCTGCCGATGCCGCCTTCCGCTGTAGCCGTAATACTCTCATTAATTCCCACTCTGTACTGCTCCGACAGAAACTCATAGCCTGTTACCAAATACAGTATGAATATCTGCGGACACAGAAACAGTATCTGTCGTGTAGGGTCAAGACCATTACTGGTCTCAATTACAGAGCACTCATACCTGTAAATGCTGATAAGATTGTACAGCGTATATATGAGTATTACAATCCACAGCAGTTTGTTCTTTTTAAGTCGTTTAAGTTCTTCAATGTATAATTCCATAACTATATGTTCCTTAATATATATTTAAATGCCAATCAGTCAAAGCCATTTTACTTATAGCTTTTCAATACAACAAACTTTAAGATTATTTGTTTTTTAAAATTTATATGCTATACTGTTATTACATTTATTTTGAAACGGTTTTGCATTTACGAGATATAATTTCTATGTACTCTTTATGTAAACCGTTTCTTACCTTTAATAAAATATTGCGATTTTATTAATGAGTGTTGCTTTGAGCCCCATGAGCCTCACAACCTGTTGTCCTTGTTCCATAAGGGTTAAGCAACAGCCTAAAGTACTTCTTTGTAGTAAACTCTGATGAAATAACATCTGAAGTAACATGTTTTCCCGGAGCAACAAGAGTTGATGTGTCTCTCCCATAAGAGCTTTTTGGATCGCTTGCATTAGCGTAAGTTGCATGGATAAAATATACACTATGCTCTGAATCACCCTCATTATAACTTATGGTTTTGCCTTTTAAAATAAAGGCTATTTTAGAAGATGCGATACCCTCGCTAAATTTCCAAGGCTCACTTGTAGTTAAGTTTGCCCTATTTACCCATGCAAAGCAAGGCATCATGCTGCCTATTACAATACATAATACCATTATTATTGATAGAATATTTCTTTTCTTAATGCTCATACATTTTTTCCTTTCCCAGCTTTGACTGTCAGCATTTATATATAAACTAGATGCAAAAACTACAAAATGGTTTCAGAAATAAAAGCTTTTTTGAAAATTCTTTAACCCCATACCTATATTAAGTAATTTAATACCTGCGCCGGCTTGCTCCGTATATCGAGCTATATATCCAACATAAAAAGAGCCCGCAGCATGGGCGGATATTTCCGCCAATACTATAAGCTCTCTAAACAGCTATCATATATTAAGTTTATCAGAAATACATTACTTCTTTCAAGCCTCCGCGCAGTCTGATCCACTTCCTGTACCTGTCCGGAATCTCACAGAGATACTCCGGTTTGTCTTTGGGATAATATGCTGCAATCTCCCCATTCTGATTATATGTGAAAACATAGTCCTTAAGTTTAAGTTCATCTCGTTTGAAGGAGTCACCAAAATTACATTCACATTCAGATAACAGATTATCTTTAAATTTTCGAATTTCAATCTCTAAAAAAAATGCTTCGTTCTTTTTGGCGTTCGGAAAGGGTCTGCTGCCATCCTTAGGCTGTGCGAAAACAGATATACTGCAGTCTTTTTCTCTCCATATTTTCCCTAAATGGCTCGTCGATCCTGTGAGATCTTTTCTGAAAAAGAATTCTTCATTGCCGGTTCTAAAAGTATATGCTGTTGATAAGGGATATTTATTGCCATAACCATATTGCTCTGCAATTCTAATCCCTGTATCGTCAAAATAGAAGCAGTCACCCTCTTTAAGAATCGTTTGCTTTCTCTTGACACTTCTTCCCAGTTTATCATTAGTCAACATAACTATAACAGGCACCGGGGTATATATGCCTCTTGCTGCTGACACATTTTTATAGAACTCCTGTCTCATAGTTTCCTTTGTGCTGTTCAATTCACTGCATATTTCCCGCATTTCCTTACTGAATATATAATCCTGCATTTCCAGCAGCATATCATGCAGTTCGTTTTTGTCCGGCATAATGCTCCTCCTGTTATGTATAGTAATTTGTCTTACTGCTCCCTGTAATTCTCAAGTATAAGATGAAAATTACTGTATCTGTTCAGAGAATTCGTCCCCTGAAAAATAAAGTCCCATGTCTGCTGTAAATTTCTCTTTACGGTAAAATCACTGTCGCTGATAAATTCAACAAATTCTTCAGTATTGTCAATATACTTATCAGCAAATGCATCGGCAAGCTCAATTTTTTCATCATCGGATAAATCATCACTTATATTATGCAGAAGATGCTCCAGATTTCTTGACATATATAATGCTATATACGGTATATCTTTAATAGTATTTGTTCCCTTGAGACGCATTACCGCCGCTTTCTTTTTTCTGTTCCTTAATGCGATTTTATCCGGTTCACGGCATATTATACTGTTATTTTCATATCGTATTCTGTCAGTGCTGCCCTTGATAATACAGCT
>ERZ857965.542-NODE-542-length-52665-cov-4.049458_pt1 | contig 52665 bp, 61 predicted proteins | sample MGYA00519758_ERZ857965 | MGnify/ENA primary metagenome ERZ857965 (study PRJEB31778, sample SAMEA3449381) | human gut metagenome | biome: human gut; feature: human-associated habitat; material: faeces | place: United Kingdom | collected 2010/2012 ... | reverse complement strand
TCATGGCTTCAAGATAATTATACATGATATTTAACCTCCAAATTATTATTTACTTGTATTCTCTATGCTTTTCAAGTTTTACGCTTGCGTTAGTGTTTTCTTTATATTCTTTATAACGTTTTTTTGCCTCTTTGTATGTGTATTCAGAGCATTCACATTCCCAACCGTAACCGTAATTAGTCATTATGTCCCACCTGTCAATCGTTTTTCTTGTATTAGTGTTTTTCATTTGTTTAACCTCCATAAAATTGCATAGCATATTATCAATTACTTTATATTGATTGCATTGTGCAGGTTTTTACCTCTATTCTCCGCTTGTTACGGCGGAAGAATTCGGAAAGTCTGAAGCGGATCACCTGGATGAATGTTGCTTTTATAGTGTTCATAATTATTAGCTCCTTTAATTATATTTTTTAGTTCCCGATTTGTCAAGCCGTTTTATGGGCTTGACTTTTTCGGGATTTTGTGTTATGATTAGTTATTATCTGATTTAGTTGATGTGTTGTTTTTAGGGTCGTTTAACTCAATGTACTTGATAATCTCAATTATCTTTGTATCGTCAAGTCCTTCAGATCTGAGCTTATCAATCAGATTAACAACTTCTCTTCCAGTCATTTCATACACCACCTTTTCACCACCTTTATAATATAATTGGTACTTATATTATATCGGATTTTTATTTTACAGTCAAGGGATTTTCTTTTCGTTTTCCTTTCCTTTACTGTAATTATATTATAACACATAGTACGGTAAATGTCAATGAATATATTGTATTTATAAAATTAAATATTTATGAATATGGAGGCACCTATTTCTTATGGATAAAAAATATATAGAGCGTGAACAAACTTTTGATAGAAATGAATACAACAAAAATTATAACAAAAAAATGTATAAACAATTAAAATTTGATGTTAAACCCGATTTTTACGAATTATTTAATAATTATTGTACAGATAATAATATTAGTAAAGCTGAATTATTACGATGTGCAGTAATGGAATATATTGACCGACATTAAAATGTAACATATAATGTACTATAATCATAGCAATATAATATACTTTAATATAATAAAGTATTTACGAAAGCGTCGGAGCTAATATCCAAATATAATCAGAACGTGTAATATTGAAATGTCAATAGGCATAATAGTGTATTGTGTATATTGTATAATCAGACTGGAAGCGGATAAAATAGCCGTGAATGCTGCTATAATGCGCTGTACGGCGTTTTGTTTATAGTGGTATAATTACCCTAACAGGTGTATTAAAATGGTGTGTGCGTGATTTATTGTTGTTTGATATAATTATATTGATAAATGATAATTTATTATTGATATTTAATAATTGACGTTTATAAGCATGTAATCTTTTGACTTGAATATCAAAAATACTGTTGACATCAACTTTAATACCATTGCGTTTACAATTTAGTAATAATTATGTGATTTGTTAGATATATTTGTATTGTGATATTGCATAATTTTAGGTGTGAAATTTGGTTATTTTGCAAAATGTGGGTGAGAGTCTGGAAGTGTGAATATTACTATGGTGTTAGTGAATGATCTAGAATAGTATTGAAATGTTATTGGATATTATCGGCAAAATTTGTTGATTATTTGGTTTAATTAGGTTGGTTTTTGCCGGTAAAATAGCAATTTTTTAAAATATCTCTTATATACTTTTGTTTTCTCTTGTTTTCTTTAGTTTGCTTGATTATACTTTGATTTGGTTTTAATTAGTTAACAGTGTTAAATAATTAGCAATGTTAACGAACCACTAAAAATGACTATTAGTCATTATTTGATATGTAACCGCAACCGATACCGATATCAATTCGGCATACAAAAAAATAATAACTTATAGCAGCTTCAAGAAATGTTACTAAAAAACAGCTCTGAAAATTCATTAAGAAATGTTAGCAAGAATGTTTCTAAAATATGTCTGTCTATGTTGCTTTTTGGGGAAAAACGGCATAGAATCGGCAGTACAGAGGGGGTATGTTTACATTTGAAATTGCAATTTGATTGTCCAGAAAGCCTATAGTAGTTCCACTCAACTCACACGTCTAAAAATCCAAATTAACACTCAAATCACTAAATTACCAAAAATCTCACCACCAAATCTCTCACTCCAAAAATCATTAAAAAATCATTCGGCATTACTCTTCGACAAACTTCCCTATCCATCCCACTTCCAGACCAATAAAAATAATTTTAAAAAACACTTACCTCAATCTCAAAAATCTATATCCACACCACACTTTCAGACAAACTACAGAACACTCTACACTCATTTTACCATCTCAAACAATAAATTACCCTATCCACGCAAACAGCTCTCAAATCTAATCACAGAGCCTAATGTAAGTATCTCAAAAATAACATTTCAATACTATATATCTATTCAGAATCAACTTAAAGATATAATTCATTCACTTCAAATCACACGTCAAACACTTCAAAAACCAACACAAAATCTAAATCGCTCAAATACTGATAAAATCTATGCTTTCTCCGAATACTATAAAAATCAATCAAAAGTATCAAAGATCAAACCTATATTTAATATATCAGAAGTATCTCGAATCAAGCAAACATCATAAATTCATAGAAATAAATCGAAAGTCATAAAAATTAGATGTTATTTTTCATATCGTAAAAGAAAAGAAAAGTAACAAAAGAAAAAGAAAAATAATTACAAGTTACTATTATATTATTCACTCTTATCAAAAAGACTCAAAAGAAAACATTTCGCAATAAAAATATATACTGGACGAAAAACTTGTTTTTCGGACAAGCGTATAGCCCCAATGAAATGGGGCGGTTCTGGATTATGGAATGAATGTAGCGTAGCGAAATGAATGAAATAAGACAGAAATACGCAAGGGGTTAAACAATACAAATAACAACAAGTATATTTGTATGTTCTTGATAAAAACAAAAGTAAATAATAATATCATCTTGACAAAATGAAAATGTATGGTATAATAAAAAGTGAATAATTTTGTGTAAGACATAAAGGAGATGATAAAAATGAAAAGAAAACATAAAAGAATGTTGCAAAAAATTATTAACGCCCAAATCTATTCTTTATATCTGTCTATTTAATGTTATCTGTCTAATTACGTTCCAGTAGAGTCCACACTTTCTGTGGAGTAAATTCACTATTTTTTACATTTACTCCACAGAAAGTGTGGAGTAAATGTAAAAGCACTCCACACTTTCTGTGGAGTGCCTAATTTTATAAAACGAAAGGATTTGATAATTTTTGGATTATTTTTATAAAGTTCCCATTGATCTGACTGACTACTTTGATAACGACTATAAAAGAATTATGGTTAGGCTGTGCCTTGAAAGATATTCTAATATAGAGGGGGTATGTTTTACATCGATAAGTTTGATTTGCGAAAAGTGTGGTTACTCTGTTGACAGACATAATAAATCTTTTTCAACTTATGTGCGTAAAGTTTTAGTATCCCTTATTGAAAATAATGAACTAACGCAGATTTATGGAAAGAGCATTGATGCTGTATCGGTAGTGGGTCAGGTTGGCTTCTATCTGGAGGATAAATTCTACAATCTACCCACTAAAATGTTTGCCAAGCTCTCTTACGATGTTTTTGACACTATTATTGGTATTGACTATCCTCTGAGCAAACCTACTCTTTTAAAGGTATATACCTATATCAGAGGACGTATTATTGAAAATGAGCAACAAGCTTATGGTTTCTATGGAAGTATAGAACGTGCCGTGAAAGATTTAGACCTTAATCGTAAGACAGTAGATGCTTGTTTAGAGTTGTTTGTAGACCATAACCTATTCATCAAATATACTACAGGCAGTTGTTACATAGACGGTGAACCGAGGAATGTTCCTAATATATATGTACTTCCCGATGACCAAGCTGAGAATAACATTAAGGCTTTGCTGGAAGAACTTAAACAGAGATACGGAGTTGAAGAGTTTGCCTCTGTAATTGCTCCTGCTAAATAATAAGTAAGTAATAAGATTTATTGCAAAAATTGCTTGACAAACTAAAATTTCCAGTATATACTATACTTAGGAGCAGAAAAGACTCGGTATTAAAATACTTAAGCAAAAGGAGATAATAATATGGCAAACAAAATTAAGATTACGGACAATTTCTATTTCACGGCAGATTCAGACCAGTATATTCTTGTGGAATGTGGTGAACGTGAAAAAATTGATCGTAAGACAAGAAAACCTACCGGTGAAATTGGACGATATGAAGATATTCTCGGATATTATTCATCTATAGAAGCTCTTATCAGAGGTTGTCGTAAGATTATGGTCAGAGAAAAGGTGTCCGATGGTAGTCTTGACACTATTGATGATATTGTTGGCTATATGAATAACATCAATAACAGGCTCGATGAAATTCTATCTAAGATAGAAAATTATTGATACGATACTAAAATACTCAAATCTGCACACGATACAGACACTTTACGTCTTTATAGGTGAAATTATACTATCAAAGTTAAAGTGGCTGAAATCAGTTCAGATTAGTTCAGAATTATATGCTTATATTTTGCTGACAGCTCGAAACATATTTATTGAAATGGGGCTTGGCTTAGAGGATATAAGTGATATGGTTCTGAATGAGATGTAAGTAGCAATACTATTATAATGTAAATAAAAGGAGATAATAAAAGGTGATTGAAAATTCAGTGGCAACAGTTGAAAATGCAATAACGGTAGGTAATCACACCTTACCTATTAAAGAATATAACAATGTCAGAGTGATAACATTCAAGGACATTGATATGGTTCATGAGAGACCTGATGGAACTGCAAGTAGAAACTTTCGTAAGAATAGAGAATACTTTATTGAGGGTGAAGATTTTTATTCGATAGACCAACCCGACGAAATTCGTCGCCTTGGTTTTACGAGACCACAAGGAGGAACTTCAGCAAATATAGTTCTTATTACAGAATCAGGTTATCTTATGCTCGTAAAATCATTCACAGATGACCTTGCTTGGAAAGTACAGAGAGAACTGGTTAATACTTATTTTAGAGTAAAAGATGTTGTAACGATAATGGGAGCAATGACAAGAACAATACAGGATATTTCAGCAAGGATAAATCAGTTTGAAGTATTAACCGATAAAGTCACTGTTCTTGAAAAAGAAATCAAGAAACTTGCACCTACACCATTAAACTGTTCTTCTTGGAAGAGAAATATTGCTACGCCTTTAGTATCGTCATTGTCAAAAATTATAGACCTTCCTATTGCAGAAACATATAAATTTATTTATGATGATATGGCTTCTACATATGGATTTGATAAAATTCATGCTATGACTCAGTTTTGTAATAAGTATAAGGTTGATAATGTGTCGACCATTGATGCAGTTGCAGATGTTCCAACTTATACGGAAATGTTTGCAAAAAGTGTCAATAAGTTTTTAGATATAAATAATCCTGTTTCAGACACTTCTGATACAAACACAAAATCAGAAGTAAATAATAACATTAACACGACGAATTCAGTTATAGACTACTCTACCCTTACGGTAGAAGAAATTATAAAGCCACTTGTTGACTTGTATCACGATACGTCTGTAAATAATGCCTATACATATAGGAGAGTTTATAAAGTTATGCGTTCCGATAGAAGTTGGAAGGCTCTAATGACACGTAGACATTGTAAGAGTAAGAAGAATCTCGTGACTAAGTTTGCTGATATTAGACGTGATTTTGCCAAGGCTGTAAATCAGCTTATGGAAACTGGCACTGTGGAAGCAGGTGGCGCAGTATGAACTTTGCCAAGGAATTTGCTTCTGTAGGGCTACATTATGATTGTTCTACTTGCGGATTTAGAAACTGTTCAAGCCGAGGTCTTTCCTACTGTTGTGACAACTATTTCCCTAAGAATATGGGTAAAATTATGGATAGTATTTCTTTCAATCTTCGTATGAATACTGATAAATCACACGATAAGAGACTTATAAGAAGACCTGTTGATGATAGACACAAGATGACTTGCGATGGTGACACCTTAGATAAATATTATGTTAGTATGATAAACGATACACTATCTGAGATTAGAAAAGGTAAGACAGCTTATTTATTTCATTTGTCACAGATATAGGAAGTTATAAAATTTGAGAATATTGATTTTACATATGATATTGTGGGCGGTAATTTTGCTGTTAGGTTAAGAAAGGAAGATAATAAATGAACAAAGAACAATTTATAAAACTTATGACAGTTGTAAAAGAAAGATACTACTCATTGGAAAACATATACGACAAATTCAATGAGTTATTTGGAGATGTTGGTGATAGATTTATTGACAACACATCGTTATTCCCTATTATAAAGACTATTTCTGATATTATCGGTGACGATGAAGGTTGGATAGAATGGTACATATACGAGAAAGAATGGGGAACTAAGGAAGATATGGGAGTAGCTGATGGAAATGATAATGATGTACCTTCTGAGACATTGGAAGATTTGTGGGGACTGATACAGAGCGACAAGAAAATATGATAAAAACAGATTTTTATTTTAGGAGATGATAAAAGTTGGCACTAAATAAATTATATTATGTTTATGGTCTTGATACGGCTTGTTTTTATACTGATGAAGAAAATGAAATCGAAAAAAGGCTTCTTAAAGCAAGACACTTGAAAAACAAATTAAAAACTAAGTATGACACAGCTGAAAAAGTTAAAATAGCAGGCAAAGTTGATACTTGGCATTTTTTAAATGAATACATAAAAAACGCTAAATCTGACTTAAAGAAAATACTACATAACAATATTGATATTACAAGAACGGCAAGAGACGATAAACTGTTTGATAAAGAAAGGAATCCTTCAATTAAAAGACGAGTATCTATATTTGATAGTTCATTGACAAGGTATTTTGGACTGAAAGAACGTGAGTTTAATACTGAGATCGTTATTGTAAAGGTGTTTTTCTTTGATGTTGCTGAAAGCATAGTTAAACATGGATTCTATATGAATGGTTATAAGTATACTTTCTTCTCGGCATCGGCAGGTCAGATACGCACTAAAAAGCTTGTTGCTGTAAGAGAAGATTTACTTAATACTTATTGGAACTCACTCACGGCTGGTTTAAGCATTGACAGAATAAATAAAAAAGGTTCTATCTGTATCAACAAGTTTTTAGCATATCTAGCTCTTTGTAACTCGGCGACAGATTTATGGGAAGATTTCAGCATTGATGACTGTATTGTTGTTGATGATTTTGAGAATATAATCAATGGTACAGTGGATTATATTGATGACAGAACCTATAACATTGAACGAGTAACAAAAGATTTAGAGTTTACTCAAACTGATGGCGTAGGTATGATACTTCCTGAATTAACAGATAGAAATTTTATGGTGCGTTTGCCGTGGATAAAGGGATTACTTGCCAAGTTTGATTTTGTAAGATTTATTAAAGAAAACAAAGCTACTGGTGTGGTAACAGATATTTACGGACAAAAACACGATATATTAAAAGAAAATATAAAAATTATATTCACTAAGAGTCAATTAAAGATGTGGAAATTCTTCGATAATTGGAATGAATATAAGGATAATTTTAAGAAATATCATTGTACTGCTGGAATATGTAATCGTGAAGAAGATATCATTTCGGACTCAGTAATCAACTATCAGATGATACAAACACTTTCAGATATGACTGATGAAGAAATACACTCGCTTGCAAAATCAAATGTTCAAGATATTGAAAAAATGGCAAGTGATGTAAAGACGATGCTCAAGGTGTTTGGCGTTACTGATTGGAATTGTGATAAGACTGGTTTTCAGAGGTGCTTAGAGATATATCCTGAATTACTTTCTGATTTACATTGTAGAAATACTCTTAAAGAAATAAAGAATAAATTAGAAAAAGATTTATGGTCAGCCCGTTTTGATATGGGGGGTAAGTACACATTTGTAATTCCCGATTTATATGCTTTTTGCGAATGGCTGTTTTTAGGAGTTGAAAATCCAAAGGGACTTTTAAAAGATGGAGAAGTATGTTGTAAATTGTATAGCAATGATGAGAAACTTGATTGTTTGAGAAGTCCTCATTTATATTTGGAACACCCGATAAGAATAAATTGTACAGATATTGATTGGTTTGACACAAGGGCAATTTATATTAGCAGTCACGATCTGATTTCAAGGATTGTACAATGTGACTTCGATGGTGATAAATTACTTGTGACTAATAATAGAACACTTATTGATGCTGCTGAAAGAAATATGAAAAATATCGTGCCATTATTTTATGATATGCGCAAAGCTTCGCCTGAGCCTATAACGCCGTCAAATCTGTATAAAGGATTATTACTTGCTTATAACGGTGGTAATATCGGTTCTCCAAGCAATGATATAACAAAAATTTGGAATAGCGGTAAAATAGATGATGAAAGGTTGACCGTTGTAAAGTGGCTTGTGGCAGAAGTAAATTACACTATTGATTATGCAAAGACGTTATACAAACCTGTTAGACCAGATAATATCAACAAAATAATAACCAGTTACACTAAAGCTAAAGTTCCACATTTCTTCATGTTTGCAAAGGATAAAAAATCTGACCAAGTTGAAAGATGTTCTTCTTGCACAACAGATAGAATTATCAAACTGTTCCCCAAGAAAAAACTTAACTTTAATTTTAAGCAAGAGAACATTGGAAAATTCGATTACAAGGTATTGATGAATAATCCTGATGCTGAAATAATACCTGAAATTGCAAATACATATAAAAAAATATCATCAACTCTTAATTTCAGAAATTTAGATGATAAAAAATATAATAATTACATAGCGGTATTTGATGATGCAAAGCAAAGAATTTTGGATATGCCTTATGATAAAAAGGTTATTATTGATAACATTGTTTTTGATTTGTTTGGCAAAAGGCATACTCCGTTAAAGAGAGCGTTTTGGTTCTTATTTGGAGATGAAGTTTATGAGAATATAAAAAAGAATTTGGAAGACGGATTAAGCTATTGCCCTCGCTGTCATAAAAGGTTTTATAAAACTCATAAGAATCAAAAGTATTGTTCTAAATGCCAAGGGTATGTTAAGCAAAATATTAAAATCATTACTTGTTGTGATTGTGGTGTTGAGTTTGAGATTGGCAGTAAAAACACTAAAACTATTCGATGTGATGTGTGTCAACGTCTAAAAGATAATGAGATAAAAAGAAATTACTATTATAAAAATCGAGTTTAGAATTAGCAATTTATTGAAAATTATGCCCACAAATCGCATAATAGCGTGGTTGTGGGCATTTTTGTGTGCAAAAACGAATAAATTTGCATACCCTATTGGAAAGAAAAATCTATCAATCTATCAAAGTTTCTTTTCGTGATATAGCAAAACTATTTCAGTATATACTTTATCACATAATAAGTCAAATGTAAATTGACAAATTAAACAAAAATTTATTATGAATGGTGGTTAAAAATTTGATCGCAATTTCAAAAGCTGAAGCACAGGAACTCAGAAAAATACTTCCTAATGTAGAAATCCACAAGACCCTTAGAACTAAATCAGGTCGTGGAAAGTATTATCTCGTTGAAGAAAAGAGAAATCTTATTGCTTTGGCGAAGCTTAGAAATGCTGACGTAAGGTCAATTACTGAGTAACTAACTATCCCCTACTGTCCCAGAACCCTACCTGCTATATCCACAAGCCACTGTGGTTCATCTCCTTTTACAAACTCTTTTCATAAATATATACCTCCTGAAAATATATTTTATCTCCTTTTCTATAGTAGGTACGGTTGTGGGACAGTATAAAATTCAAATATCCTATGCGAAAGCATAGGGCTGTCAGGTGACAGTAACTTATTTTTAAGGAAATTTAGTTTATGGAAGAAATTCATGTTGCAATACCCAAGGAAGCAGAAAATCTTACACTCCCCTCGCCAGAATTGATTACTTTTTATCGTAATCTTGAAAATCGTGTGTTATGGCTCGATTCAGACGTAGATGAATATTGGCTTGAATTTTCAAGAAAAATTATTGAATGGAATAGAGAAGATAAAGGTCTTAGTTCTGAACAGAGAAAGCCAATAAAACTTATGTTTTTCTCTTACGGTGGTTCTCTTGATGTTAATAACGCATTAATTGATACTATAAAGCTCTCAACTACACCTATATATGGTATAAATGTTGGGCAAGCTTGTAGTGCAGGCTGTTTTATTTATCTTGCTTGCCATAAGAGGTTTGCTTTTCCTAATGCAACTTTTTTAATTCATCAGGGCGAAGGAAATGGATTTTCAGGAACTTATGCACAGGTTGTCGCAGCCGTAATGGAATATCAGCGTAAGGTTGAGGAACTGGAAAGATATTTAAGAGAAAATACAGAAATTCCAGATGATATTCTCTCAGAAAATATTACTACTGAATGGTTTCTCAGTGCAGACGAAGCTTTAGATTACAAGGTTTGTGATAAAATTGTAACAAGTCTTGATGAAATTCTGTAATGGGGTACAAATATGAAAAAATTTTATGATACTTGTTCCCTACTGGAATTAGCCAACTCATCTGATATAAATGCAGCCGATATTTGTCTATCGAGTGTTACATTGCAGGAGCTTGAAAATATAAAAACTTCAGCAAACAAGGATAGCGAAACAAAATATCGGGCGAGAGTTGCTGTTCGAGCATTAAAGGATATTCCTGATGTTGAAATAATAGTGGTCAATAAAGATGATTATAATTGCCTTGAAGAAAAGGAACTTGAAATTACAAACGATAATCTGATCATTGCGTCTGCTTATAGATACTCACAGGAACACGACATTGTGTTTTATACAGAAGATTTGCTTTGCGGATTTATTGCTAAGAACTACTTTGGGCTTGAAGTTCAGAGTGTTAAGACCGATGATAAATCTGATATGTATAAGGGATATAAGGTAGTTCACGGTAACACAGATATTATCAATAAATATATGGAAAACATAGATTTGAATGACTGGTCTGTTAATGAGTATCTTATTATAGAAAATACAGATGACGGCATATCAAAGGAAATGAGATTTGACGGTGAAAAGTTTGTTAATCTCAAATTGCCATCGTCTAAATTTATTAAAGGTAAAAATTCTTTACAGAGATGTGCATTAGATATTCTTATGAATCCTGAAATTACTGTAGCTGCTGTCTTAGGTGGATATGGAAGCGGCAAAACATTCCTTGCAATGCAGATGGCACTTTATAATGTACAGGAAAAGGGTAATCAATCTAAGATACTTGGTGTGCGTGAAACTCTCGGTGAAGGTCAAAGTATTGGTTATCTTCCAGGTACAAAGGATGAGAAGGTCGGTAATTTCTTCGCTCCGTTAGCACAAAGTCTTAATGGTGGAGAATTTGAACTTGAAAAACTCAAAATGAGTGGTATTCTTGAGGTTAATGTACCTTATTATATGAAAGGCACTACGTATAACAATACTGTTATAATTTGTGATGAAGCCGAGGATTTATCTGAAAGTCAAATTAGACTTATAGGTACAAGGCTTGGTGAAAACAGTAAAATTTATTTTGCTGGAGATTATAAGCAGTCTATTGTAAATAAATCACAGAACAATCCACTTGTAAAAATGTGTAATGAGTTTAAAGGTAAACATAATTTTGCTTGTATATATCTTGGTGAAGATGTTAGAAGTGAAACAAGTAAGATGTTTGCTGAGTTATTTGAAATATAGGAGATTTATAATGGCTAAGATAACAAAGAAGTATAGCTTTAGCAAGGCTGAAATTACTTTTGAAGATGGAAAGTACACAATAACTGAAATTGGCAAGGACGATAGTACCGATTATAATTTATCTTCTGTGCTTGACAGTTTTGTTGGTCTTTCAGGTGTATCACTTTCTATTGGAGTAGATGACGAAGTTCCTGAAATATCGGAGGAATAACATTTGACTGACTATAAAAGATTTGATGGCGAAACAGATGATGCTTTGATTCTGAGAATTTGCCGAGATAAAGATATTATTGGTAGTTGGGAAGATGTTTGTGAAATTCTAAACAATTTGCTTGGCGCAAATTATCGTCCTAATACATATAGAAATAGATTTCAGAATTATGATAAATTTCGTCAGGCTGATTTAGGAACAACTGAAAGTTCTTTACTTGAAGAAATCAAGGAACAAAGGAAAGAACTTGAAAAAGAACGTATTAAGTTTCGTGATGAACGTAATGAATATAATCGCATTATAAGAGAGGAAGCAAGAAAAGAATCGTATATTGACATGGTAAAACGTATGCTATCTGATTACGCTCCCAAATCATTAAATTATACTACTCCTCCATCTTATAAATCTGATACAGATATGGTTCTTGTAGTTTCTGATCTACATTGTGGAATTGAAGTAAATCATTATTTAAACCACTTTGATTCTGATATTTTGGCTGATAGGTTTGTTACTTGTCTTAGCAAAGTTATAGAAATACAGAATAGGCATCAGTCTGAAAATATTACTGTACTTATTTCAGAAGTAATAAGTGGTCTTATTCATGAGAATTTACGATGTGAAAATAATGAAAATATAATCGAGCAGTTTCTTACTGTGGCACAGTATATTAGTGATTTTCTGACTGAACTTTCTAAGCATTTCAATAATGTCGAGGTACTTGTTATGCCAGGAAATCATAGTCGGGTCACACCCAAAAAGGAAAGTAGTCTAAAGGGTGAAAATATAGACAATTTACTTATTCCTTATTTGAGTGCTGTTCTACAGAATATAAGTAATATTCATTTTCATAAGAACAATATTGACGAAAGTATTGCTATGTTTTCTGTAAGAAATAATACTATTTATGCTGTACACGGAGACAAAGATGCTCCCAATAATGTAGTTCAAAATCTTACAATGCAGTATGGAATTTGTCCTAAGCTTATTTATATGGGTCATCGCCACAAGAACAGTATGGAAACTATTTATAATACAAAGGTCATTTCCGCAGGTTGTTGGTCTGGTGTTGACAACTACGCTATTGATAATAGATATAATACACGTCCTGAGACTGTACTGTCTGTTATTAATGAAAATGGTCTTGTATGTAACTATGATATTAAGTTAAATTAATTGATTTGAAAGGAATATAAAATATATGACAAAGGCTGAATTTATTACAAAGGTTAGAGAACACTCGGAGCTTTCTAAGGCACAGATTGATGAGGTGCTTACAGCAATTCTTGATACTATTGTTGATAGTGTTGCAGCTGGCGAGAAGGTCAATTTCGTTGGCTTTGGTTCTTTTGAAAAGCACAAGAGAGCTGCGAGAACAGGCGTAAATCCCTCTACAGGAAAGCCTATTGAGATAGCAGAGAAGAATGTGCCTTCATTTAAGGCAGGCAAGATGTTTAAGGATACTGTCGCTGAAAGCAAGTAATTTTGAGGTGGTTTTATGCTGAAAATAAAGTCTCATAATACATATCCTACAACAGAAATGTTAGTTGGTGATATTCTTAATGATGTCAAATGTAAACTAAACGTGTCTGTAGTAGCACAGGGAGATATTGTGAAGCCGATTATAAAGGCAATGATGAATATTGACGATATAGATATTCAGCTTCTTGACTATGATTTCTACGACTATGGCGGTGAATATTATATTGATATCGTTTGGAATAATAATATTCCTGAACTCTGGGTCGAGAAGGCTTGGGATGATGAAATCAGTAGATATCTTGGTGGTGAAGCTGATTTTTACTATGTAGCATCTGATACCAGCACAGATATGTATAAGTATCTTAATGGTCTTGGAACTGTGTTCTCTATTGAAGAATAATTAAATAATAAATGTTAAGACGGTGGGTCGCAATAGTGGCTCACTGTCTTTTTATTGCGAGTTGGTCTAATGGTAGGATTAGGGTCTCATAAACCTTAGATTTACGTTCAAGTCGTAAGCTCGCACCCAAATTGGCAGTTCTCGATAATCTGCTGTTAGTAGCTCTGTCTGCGGACAACTGAGGTCAAAGTAGATATGCGTATCAAAATGGCTAAATCAAATATGAAGTGAAACCAACACTCTTTAAATAAATGGTAAAAACGGAAAATATAAAACAATAATAAACTTGTTTGTAAGAAAGATGCTTGCATTTTCCCATTTTCACTACCGTTTGTGAAGTTTATTCGTCCAGTCGAGGGTGGAATGACGTTAAACTCTACCCTACCATAATGGTTCTGAGAAAATAATTATCAGAATTATGTTTGCAATAACCCCGATGAAAACGGTTGTCAACCTTTTGGGACATGATTATAATGAATGTTTATGGAACGATAGTTTTATAAGCAAGTCAACTTTGTATATGAAAGTATGCAAGATGAGAGGGAAATCCTCAAATTTAGTTGTGGTGCTAAGAGTTATCGCTTCAAAATGCACAGAGCTTATCGCTGTGGTAATAGACGCTTCTGTGAAGAATAAGCCTTATACTAACGAGTGGTATCGCAAAGTCACTAAGGTAATCCAAATCAACACAGTCTGTTTTGATGCTTGAGAAATCAGGCTATAAGGTAAGTCGCTGGTAAAAGTAGCCATATGACAGTATTGGGAACAAATCTTTTCTTTTTTGATGATTTTTTAAAAAAATTTCAAATGCTGAATGACTGGTGAAATTTGTGTATAACCAATTACACACAAGCTTTGAGAGAAATCTACGGTAAGAAGCTATGGGGTCGCTACCTATAGTTCAGCCTTATCGTCTTGGTGGCTGAAAATTGAAGAAGATAATGGAGGTACGGCGAAGGTCGTATTGCAGGCATAATTGTGGGAATTGTTTTTCTTACTGAAAACAAATAAAAATATCCCGTTCTGTGTTGGTGTACAAAACGAGATATATGATAAATGCTTGAGATAATCACGAATAAACAATACTGAAAGGATAGTTATAATGCTTGAAGTTTTACAATATATTTTTAGTAGTTTTTGGATATGGTTGGGTTTTACGATAATTATATCTGTAATTATGTATGCATTAAAAAACCTTGTTCTTGCAGCTTTAACTATTATTTGTGGAATACGGAAAAATAGAGCAAATTAATGGTCCATATTTATATCCTTGCAACAAGTGTTATAAAAAGAAATACCAAATGTGGTTAATCCTAACACTTTATTTTCGTAAATTGCTGATTGATTTACTGTATCTGTAATCAGCTTTGCTATTTCCTTATTACAGAATTCAACGACTTTAGGATTTTTATCAATATTATCATAAAGAGATTCGTCAAATAGTTGATTATCCATTTTAAAAAGCAATCCTAATCTAATTAAATTGTCTAATGATACTGAAATAGTATGAACATCATACAAATCATAATCTGTAAGATAAACATTGCTATGGAGAACTAAGTCATTGGATTTATTAACTATACTAAACTCTTTTATAGGCAGGGAAAATTGGTGTTCGCTAAAACTTTTAAAAATAATTGCATCAATCGGATCCATTTGTCGAATTATATCGACATGTGCTGGATGTGCCTGTGCTGAAGTCTTAGCATAAACAGATTTTGCTAAAAGATTAGCATACATATCTCTTAATACTTCATTATCTATTGATACTGATATAGCCTGAAGTGCAGGGACAAATACATAATTCGGCGGTGTTACTATTTCTTCATCAGGTATTTTCTCTAATTTTTTTTCTAATAATTTGGCTGTTTCTTTTACAGAATGCTCTTTGTTTAATATCCAAATATCAATCGGTGAACATATCGCATTAATTAATCTGCCAATTCTTGATATTCCCTTGACAGGTTCGGCAAGTGCTTTACCCATTTCTTGAGCGGCTGGTTTAACCGCATCGCTATAAACGTCTTTGACTATTCCGTCATTATTAGTCACGTTGTTTAAAAGATTTTTTCCTGCATTAATTAAATTATTTGTTTCCATATATTATTCATCCTTTCTGTTATTGTAAAATTGTATTTTATCCATCTTTAGAATAATTCAAATACTATGCTTGGTTTGTATGTAATATCTTAAGATATCTATAGCATATCACTTTTGCATAATATTTACAATAGTTTTTTGCAATTAAAGGCTATAAAAAAAACTGCAGATAATTTGTTAAAATATTACAAAATAATAGATATTTCCATATTGGTTTTCCAACTTAATGTGGATGCCATAATCTTGTATTACAAATGTAAATTGATTAAATGAATATAAACGAAAGGAAGTGACAAAGTGGCAAGAGCAACAGTATATAACCACATAACAACTGAGGAAAAGATAGCAGAAATCAATGAAAACAATACTTGGCTTATGAATGAATTTTTGGAGTATCTTGCCTCTGTTGACCGTTCTCCTAAAACGCTTAATGCTTATAGGAATGATTTACATATATTCTTTGTGTGGAATATTGATTTTAATAACAACAAAGATTTTATAAAATTAACTAAGCGTGAAATAGCAAAATTTCAGAATTATGCTATAAATGAATGGCATTGGAGTCCTAAAAGAGTTCGCCGTGTAAAGTCTGCTTTGAGTTCAATGAGTAATTTTATAGAAAATATTCTTGATGATGAAGATGAATATAAAGATTTTAGGTCTATTATTAAGAAAATTGAATCCCCTGCAAATGAAGCCGTGAGAGAAAAGACTGTTCTTTCAGATGAACAAGTTGAACTTTTGCTTAATACTCTTGTAGAACGTAAAGAATATGAAAAGGCTTGTGCAATAGCTATTTGTGCATATTCTGGAATGAGAAAAGCCGAGCTTCTTCAGATGCGAATGGAATATTTTGATGAAAGTCATCTTGAATTTGGCTGTCTTTATAAAACTGATAAGATAAGAGCTAAGGGCAGAGGTCAGTTAGGCAAGCAGATTAACAAATACATAATGAAAAAGGTTGATAAATATATCGACCTTTGGAGAACTGAACGAGAAAGATTAGGCATTGAATCAGAATGGGTATTTGTTAAGAAATGCAAAGATGGCTGTGTTAAGCGTGAAAGTGTTGATAATTGGACTGATGAATTTTCTGAAATTGTTGGAGAAGATTTTTATTTTCACTCTTTGAGACATTATGTATGTTCTAATTTGTCGGCAAATAACCTCCCTGCTGAAGTAATTCGTGAATTTTTTCAGTGGGAGTCGGTCGAAATGATTAAAATATACAACGATAACTCGGCTGTTGATGATTTCGATAAATATTTTTCTGTAGATGGTGTAAACAAACAGGAAAATAGCAAGGGATTTTCTGATATAAAATAACATCGTCTCACAGCAGACACCTTAAAAGACATAGTGGTTTACCCACACAATACAAAACAAAATGTCGGAATAGAGACTATAAACCTATTCCATTGTAGAAAGATACTACTAAAAACCGTAAAGGTTACTGCACCTAAAGCAGTTTTATATAGGGGTTACGGAAACCGTCTAAAAACCGAGAAAGCACCATTCATCACAAAATGGTGCTTTTATCACGTCTGATATTCCGTGTTAGGAATTAAGGATGACCAAAATTTATGGGTAGTGACCGACCACTGAGGTGAAATATGAATATTATAGTTAAAAATCGTGGAATGGGTAAAACTTGGGATATTGTTAAGAGGTCTATCGAGACTGGTTATCCTATACTTTGCTTCTATAAAAGTGATGAAATACATTATCGAGATATTGCAAGACAGCAAGGGTTTGACCCTAAAAAATTAAAGGTTATAGTTTGTAATAACATTGATGAAAATTTTACTGGACAAATGGTTGATGAATTTGGTGAATTACAGAAATACATAATTGATGAGGCAGAAAGTTTCTTTATGAATTTACTTGTGAGATACACGCACGGACAAATTAAACATATAGATACTATTTCTATTAATTACGAAAATATTGTTAATGTAAATTATAATAAAGAGAAAATTAGAGAAAGCATTTCTTATCTTTTAGACCTATATTCAAACACAATCAAGGATAAAAATTGTGATTATGGTAAGGCATTAAATATACTTAAAAATGTTGATATGCTCAGAGGTCAGATTAAGGAATAATAAAGAATTGGAGGTGGGATAATGCCGAGTAAAAAAAGTAATGCTGGTAATGTTAAAGCAACTAAAAAATCTTTAGAAAGCAAAACAAATATAAATTCAGATATAAAAATCAATAAACTTACATTTGATGAGCCTAATAGAACTGAATTTTATTGTTATGCTTGTGGGAAAAGCTATAAAAAGCAAGATGGAAACTTTTGCAAATCATTATCCCCTCTCTTTGCGAGTAATAATGGTTTTGTACATATATGCAAAAAATGTACTGATAAATATTACTATAACCTCGTAGATTTATTTAGTGGTAACGAAGAAAAAGCAATGGATAGAATGTGTCAACTTTTTGATTGGTATTATTCCGATGAAATTTTTGCTGCTACAAGAAAAATTTCTGCTGATAGGTCAAGGGTTTGTGCATATCCAGCAAAAGCAAATTTACCACAATATAATGCTCGTGATAAGAGTTATATAGATACTATTAAGGATAGAGAGTGTATAACTCTTGACACGACTGACGATATAGAAGAAGCCAAAAATAACGGAGAACTTAAAGTTGCTAAAAAAACTATTTCTTTTTTTGGACTTGGCTATACCGCAGAACAATATAGATTTTTGCAAGACCAGTATGATGATTGGACGCATCGTCATGAATGTCGTACTAAGTCACAAGAAGAAGTATTCAAAAATCTGTGCATTGCACAATTAAACATACAAATAGCACAGCAAACAGGGGGCAAGGTAAAAGACGCTATGGATTCTTTTCAGAATTTGCTTGGTACGGCAAATCTTAAACCTTGTCAGACTAATGAAAATGCTCTTGCAGACCAAAATACATTTGGAACTCTCATAAAAAAATGGGAAAATGAAAAGCCAATTTCTGAACCTGACCCTGAATGGAAAGACGTTGATGGTATAGTAAGATATATTCATATTTATTTTCTTGGACATTTATGTAAAATGATGGGTATTAAAAATTCCTATTCTCGTATGTATGATGAAGAAATGGAAAAATATCACGTTGAAAAACCTGAATATGAAGGTGACGATGAAGCATTATTTGATGCTGTTTTTAGTCCTAAATTAAATAAGGATGATGATAATGGCAACTAATAATGTAAAAAAGACTGATAAAGAACTTGCAAATGATAAAGCACAAAGAGTTATGAACGGTGTAAACATATGGTGTTCATATTATAGAGCAAACCCTCATAGATTTTGTGCCGATTATTTAAATATTAATTTGAAGCTTTTTCAAAAGATTTTACTCTTTATGATGTTTTGGAGCAATTATTTATGTTATATTGCTTCGAGAGGTCAAGGAAAAACCTTTTTAATAGCTATATTTGCTTGTTGTAGATGTATTCTTTATCCTGATACTCAAATTTGTGTTTGTGCAAAAGCACGTTCTCAAAGTATAAATGTATTGGAAAAAATCACTACTATACTTATACCAAACTCAGCAAATTTACGATTGGAAATAAAGGATTATTCAACTAAGGGACAAGATGCTTATATTGAATTTAGAAATGGCTCAAGAATAAAAGTTGTTACAGCTAATGATAATGCACGTTCTAACAGAAGTAATATAATTATCATTGACGAATTTCGTATGGTTGATTTAGATATTATCAATAAGGTAATTCGTAAATTCAATACTGCACCAAGGCAACCTAAGTATTTGAACAATCCTGAGTATGCTCATCTTGCAGAAAGAAATAAGGAATTTTATCTTAGTTCTGCTTGGTTTAAATCACATTGGTCTTATGAAAAAGTTAAAGCTTATTGTGCGAATCTTGTAAATGACGAGAAACGTTATTTTGTATGTGGACTTCCTTATCAACTTGCTATAAAGGAAAATCTTTTATCGGCAGAACAAGTTGCCGATGAAATGAGCGAGTCAGATTTTAATGAGTTAAGTTGGCGAATGGAAATGGAGACCGAATGGGTAGGTGATGACGAAGGTGCGTTATTTGCCTATGATGACGTAGCTAAAAACAGAAAACTAAAAACTGCGGTCTATCCACCTAATTTTATATTAGGCATATCAGATAAAAAAGTTAAAATACCAGAACTTGCCCATAATGAAAAACGCATAATGTCTGTCGATGTTGCATTATTGGCTTCAACAAAACACGATAATGATGCTGCTGCAATTTTTATAAATAGTGCTTTACCTAATTATGAAAATAAGTATATAAGTAACATTATTTATACTGAAAATCACGAAGGGTTACATAGTGACGATTTGGCTTTAATGGTAAGACGATTATTTGACCAATATCATTGTACAGATTTGGTTCTTGATACAAGAGGTGTTGGTATTTCAATTTACGATACTTTGTGCCGTGATATTTATGATAATGAATTGGGGATTACTTATCCAGCTTTATCTTGTTGTAATGACCCAATAATGGCTGATAGATGTGTTGATAAAAACGCCCCTAAAGTTATTTGGGCGATAAATGCAACAGCTCAATTAAATAATGACATGACATTATTACTTCGTGAACAATTCAGACAGGGCAGAATAAATTTACTTGTTTCAGAATTTGAAGCCGAAGAAATATTACAAGGATATAGAGGGTATAGTTCTTTATCAGCAAATGAAAAAGCTAAAATGATACTCCCTTATATAAATACTACGCTTTTAATAAATGAGTTGATAAATTTACAGTCTGAAATTAAAGGTGTTAATGTAAAAGTGAAGGAAAGATCAGGAATGAGAAAAGATAGATTTAGTTCACTTCAATATAATATATATGTAACTATGTTATTAGAGCAAAAACTTGTTAGAATCAAAAAGCCTTGTTCTCTCTCGTCTCTCCCCTCTTGTGTATCAGCAATAGACTTCTAAAGGAAAGTAGGTGAAAATGTAATTGAATAAATCAGAAAAAGAAGAAAATTTTGATGTAATAATAGCATCAGAAAAGCCAGAAGATAACACAGTAATTCTTACTACCTCTGAAATGGGCAAACAATGGCTTGAAACAGCAATGCGAAATTATGATGCTGAAAATAAAATGTATTCTGCTTATCTTAATGATTTGGCATCAGGCATACCTATTATAAACAAAGAAGTCCTTGATGGACTCGCTGTAAATCCACAGAATGATTTAAACAAGGTCAAGAAAATAAATGAAATTGTGCGTGTTTATGTTAATAAAGACTGGATTATAGGTAAGGTTGCAGAAGTTATTGATACTAATGTTAATTCTGAATACAGACTATCGTATAAAGACTTTACATCGGATAAAAATAAGCTCTCACAACTTAATGAGTGTAAAGAAATAATATCATCTTTTAATGATGAAATTAATTTAAGAAGACTGATTAAAAATTCTGTACCTACAGCTTTTATAGAAGGCAATTATATCATATATTGTCGAGTTATGAATGATGGTCATTATAATGTATCTTGGTATCCACTTGGAGTTGTAGAAGTTTCTGATTATGATGTGAATGGTGAACCACAAATTCTCATAAATATGAAAGAACTACAATCCCGTCTTAGAAAGACTATTAAAAAGACAAAGAATAATAAAGCTTTGTTTTTTGAAAAAATCGAAGCAGAAATTAAAGCAAATTATCCTCCAGAGGTTTATAATGCTTTTATAAACAAAGACCCTTATGCAAAGCTTGATTGTAAGTGGTCTGGTGATATGAGACTTAATAATCAGAATAGACGATATGGTATCACGCCTATTTTTAGAGCTTTATATCCTGCACTTATGTTAGAGCAATTTGATGATACTGATAGAGTAAATGCGAAGGCAAAAGCAAAGAAATTTATTGTCCAGTTACTTAATGAAAAGCTTCTTGGAGAGAATGCTGATCGAGATTCTTATGAGGAACAAGCATTTGCACACGATAACCTTATGAAAGCATTTAAGCAAAAAACTGTTCTTGTAACAACACCTGCTTATGTTAAGGATATCAAATACGTTGAACCAAACACATCGAATACAGATAGTGATACTGTAACAAACTATGTTAATCGTGAGTTGTCTACATTGGGTATATCATTTCTTATGAATAGTGATGGAACAGGTGCAAGTGTTGCAAGTATTTCATTAGACCAGCTTATGAAAACTATTAATTGTATTACAGAGCAACTTGAATTTATTATTGAAAAATGGTATAGAAATATTCTTGTTAAAGCTGGATATAGTGCTGAATTTGCTCCTACTATTAGCATTCTTGACAGTGAACTTCTTGAAATGGACGTTAAACAGGATTTAGCAAAACTTCTTTATTGCAATTTTAACTGTTCTATGGAAACAGCACTCTCTATTCTTGGACTTGATATCAATGACGAAAAAGCTAAGAGAGAAAATGAGAACAATGAAAAGCTCCACGATATTTTCTTCCCCCGTTCTACTGCATTTACATCATCTGGTAAGGGCGATGTTTTACCACAAGATGTTGATGACAAAGGTGGTAGACCTAAAAGCGATAATGTAGATACAGTAGGTAAACAACAATATGATGAACAGTATAATAAAAACGAAAGAATTTGAATGCCCTTGTTGTGGTGAAAAACTCTATATACAAATAAATGAGAGTGGTGATATTATCATCACTCCTTTTATTTTACCTAAAGAAGATTGCTCTTCGATAGGAATATATGATTTTGGAATGAAAGGTGGTGAAAATAGTGAATAATTATGAGATGTCCTCTAATGTTATAGAACTTTCAGAACATAAAACTTATATAGAACTTACAAGAAGACTTTGCTATTACGATTATCCCAATTTAAACGGAGTCCAGCTCAACAGTGATACGGCAGAAGAAAGAGCACAGACTCTTTTAATGCAACCTGTTGTAGCAAAGTATAAGAAATTTCAAAACAAAGACGATTTAGGTGGACATGAATGTTCTGTTGATAGTAAGGGAAATGTTACATTTGGTACAGTTCCTATTGGTGTTAATGTATCTGTTGAAATTAAAAAAGACACTGTGAGCATCAATGATAACGCTGTTAAAACGCCTTGTTTATTTGCTACAAGTAGAATTTGGACAAGAAATAAAAATGTATGCTCTGCAATTAAAAGACTTTTTACAGAAGGTAAATTACATTCCTCATGGGAAATCCTTTCTGAGAAAGTAGAATACACAGATAATGTAAAAATTTTAAAGGACTACGTTTTTGAGGCTGATGCACTTTTGGGTTCTACATCAAACCCTGCATATGGAGAGTGTGCTACTACTCTTTGTGTAGCAAGCACAGATGACCCAGAGTTATTACTGTCAGAAGCTATTGCTAATGACTTTAATATAGAAAATTCTGAAACAAAGGAGGATAAAACTTTGGATATTAAAGAAAACGAATCTATAGCTACATCTGAAACTGAAAATGTAAATACAATTACAAATGAAGTTACTGAAACATCTGAAACAGAGGTTAACACTGAAAACAAGGAAACTAATATTGAAAATTCTGAGGCAGTTGAAGTTTCTGCTCTTACAGATAGAGATATTAGATGTAAAATTGAGAAACTTTGTCGAGACAAACTTCGTTATTGTTGGGTTGCATTTATGTTTCCTGCCGAAAATTATGTTCTTGTGGAATATGATGGAAGAGAAAGTGAACTTGAGTACATGAAGTTTACTTATGCTGTTAATGGCGATGATGTTACAATAAGTGAACCTGAAAAGGTCAGACTTGCTGTTAGTGTTGCAAATATCAATTCTGAAATTTCAGAAAAGAACGATGTAATTATTAAGGCAAATGAAAAGATAACTTCTCTTAATGCTGAAGTAGAAAACCTTGCTAAGTATAAGGAAATGTTTGAAAAGGCTGAACTTGAAAAGGCAGAAAAAGAACTGGCTGAAAAGCAGGAAAATCTCAAGAAGTACGCTGTTAAGTCTGGATATATCACATTGGATGAAGTTGAGACTTCTGAGGAAATTAAGAAGCTTATTGATGCTGTTGATGAGAATGGTATTAAGGCAATTATTGTCGATAGACTTATGGCACAGAAGAATGATATAGTTAGCACGTCTGAGATAGCCGAAACAAAGACTACTGAAATTGCAAGTCTTACTTGCGATGATACTGTTGACACATCTGATTATAAGTCTGTAATGAAGAAATTTTTAGGAAAGTAAGAAAGTGAGGATTTATTATGTTTAGAGTTCTTGAAGACATTAACGCTAAGAATGCAGATGCTATGCACTCTGCTGGCGAAGATATGGTTATTGGTATGGGAGTTGTTAAGACCACTGGTCTTGAAGCAAAGTTTCCTGAGACTGCTACTGCAACAGACGTATTTTTCGTAACTAAGGAGATTATTCCTACTGGTCTTGATTCTCTCAAGGGTGAGATTTCTAATTATCAGCTTGAAACAATTAAGGACGGTGAAGCAGTTGTCCTTGTAAAGCCTATTATTGGTGAACTTTATTGGACTGACCAGATTGATTCAGGTCTTGCAGTTGGTGATTATCTTATGGTTGGTGTAGATGGTAAGTTCGAAAAGGCTACTACTTCTACTGTTAAATCTAATCTCAAGGTATTTTCTACCGATGTTAAGGATGCTGGTACACACGCTGGCATTGCCATTGAGGTCGTTGATTGGGGAGCAAATTCCTAATCGGAAGTTTATAATGAAAGGAGCTAAATAATTATGTCTACTAAGATTGAAATTGCTGAAATTATGGAAAAGAACGGTCAGATGTATGACTGGGCTGAAAAGGTAAATAGAGGTGCTTCTCTTACTGCCGAAGAGAATGAGATTTCTCAGGTAGTTGATGCTTGGGCAAAGGAAATTGGTACTAAGGGTAAGGATTCTGACAACGAGATTGCAGAGTTTATTATCAAGACAATTACTGACCCTATATATTCCAAGCCTGATGCTCTTATTGAAAAGATGTTTGATTCAGATTCTATTGGTGAGTTTGATGATTATATTATCAACAAGACACCTAAGAATACACTTGTAGCTTATGATGCAGCAAAGGGCGGTAATGTATTTAAGTCTTATATAGATACATCTGCTCTTACTCCTACTTGGAAGCACGCACAGGTTGAAACTGAGATTTCTTACGCACAGCTTCGCCGTGGTGGTTTTAAGAATATTGCTAATATGGCTGTATTTGCAAAGGAAGCTCTTGACAATAAGAAGATTAAGGATGTTTTCTCTGCTCTCGACACAGCTATTGCAGGTGGTAATCAGGTATTTGCCGTAACTGGTGGTGAATCAGCTCTTACTAAGGCTATACTTGATAAGCTCTCTCTCTACGTTCTTGACCATCTTGCTGACGGCGATGAGGGTATTATGTTTGGTCTTAATAAGTATGCACAGGCTATTGCAAATATGTCTGGTTATACATCTTATATGTCTGATAAGATGAAGGACGACTATAACAGATACGGTCTCGTTAAGGAATATGGCGGTTGTCTTATCGGTGGTTTCTCAGGAGCAAGAAAGGCTGCTGACGGTGAACTTCTTGTTCCCGATAAGCGTATTTTTGGTATAGCTGGCAAGGTAGGAAATATTTGTGACCGTGGTGAGCTTAGAGTTTACGAGACACTTGATAATAACAAGGAAAGAGTATCTCTCAAGTTTACAGGTTATGAGTACGGTATTAAGATTACAAACCCCGAGAATGTTGCAAAGATTACATTTACTACTTAATTTAATTTAATAAAATACATATGGGCGGTTAAATAAATTAACCGCCTTTGTTGTATATTGAAAGGAAAATTTAAAAATATGTCGATAAAAGAAAACGTATCTATTCCTATATTTAATTATAACGAAAGTAATATCTGTATTCCTACAAATGTTTCGACACATATACTTCCTCCTGCTATAGATGGAGTGCCTTCTGTTGATTATCTTTCTTTTGCAGAAATTAATTATGTCAATGGTATAAGCGATTGCTTTAGAACGGGTTTAGTACGATTTGATGATAATGACAAGGAGGAAATATATAGAACTCTTAATATTGCTAATTGGGAGAATATTCTAACTAACAATGAAATAAAAGAAATTCTTCTTAATCCAACTATTGAAGGATTACAGAAAATTATTGATATTACTAATGTTTCCATTTTTGATAGAGTAAAAACAATTTTTGTATCTCTTAAAGAAAATACAGATAATGATATTTCAAACAGGGTTATTAAAATCATGGAGACTCGTGAGCAGGAATTTAAACGTGGTATTTATAAGTCTCAGATAGTTCTCAAGCCAAAAGATGTTCCTGAAAAGACAGTTTCAAACGATGAAATCAATGCTATTAAAGAGCAAAATACTATGCTTATGGAACAGCTTGCTGAAATGCAAAAAATGATTGCTTCCTTAAAAACTAACAAGGTTGAGACCGATGTTCCTGAAATAAAGAAGGCAGGAAGACCTTCTACAAAGAACAAGTAAAGTAGGTGTTGGAAATGTCAACAACTTCTTTTGAAAAATTTTATTCCCGATTTTTTGATAAAATTGAAAAAGACGTGGACTTTTTTGATTATTATGATCATACATCTAAGGAATCAATGGAGATTGCACAGGAAAGAGCGAAATCTTATTTAAATGAAGCAGTTGATATTTTTACATTAAAATGCACACCAACTGTTGATTTCTTTGATATTGATTCCGAGAATGATTGTTTTAATTTTACCGTTACATCAAGAGAAATTGAAATTATAACGAGAATTATGTATTCAATTTATCTTGAAAGAGACATATCTAATCTCAAACCAATTATCAATAGTTTATCTGCTACAGATATAAAATCATTATTTTCGCCAGCAAATGACAGAAAAACTTTTGAAAGTTTACTTAATTGGTATAAAAGCAAGACTGACGTGCTAATAAGCAATTACGCCGCAAGAGACAGACTTACAAATAAAAGAAAATCAATAGAATATGATAATTATGAAAGTTAAGGTGATAATTTGATTAAAGATACAGATTATTACCGTGCTATTCATAATGCAACAGGCTGTAAAAAAAGAAAAGATATGGAAGTCAATACTATCTATAAACGTCTAAAGCGTGATTTTTATAAGACATTAGATGTTGAAACGTTCACTAATTTTATTACAGGTGAAAGTATTGATTTAAATATAAATAAACAGTCAAGAAGTGATGTTGCAGGATATCAGAAAGATTTTACCAGTCTTATTACTGCTCCTGTTAAACACGGCGATACTTTTTATGATGAAGATAATAAGGTTTATTGGATTTGTACAGAAGTAATGTGCAAAAGTAATTTATATTATGATGGTAAACTTACTCGTTGCAATAACTTTTTGAAATGGCAAGATGACAGTGGAAAAGTATTTGAATACCCCGTGTTTGATATAAATAGTACACAGTACAATTCTGGTGTCCAAAGTGATAAGATTATGACTTTGGGAAGTACACAGCATATGCTTACTATTACTGCTGATGAAAATACTATTGCTTTGGAACACGATAAACGGTTCTTTAGTGACAGAAATACTAAGCACCCTACGGTATTCAAGCTTACACAGAATGATACTACTGCATTGAATTATGATAAGGGATTGTTACATCTTACTATAACGGAAGACGAATATAAGCCTAATATAGATTCAATCAAAAATTGGCTTTGTGATTATTTTAAACCTAAAGCAAGTCAGTCCATTGAAATTACATATACAGGTAATCCTATAATTCGTGTAGGTGGGTCTGCTAAAACATTTACTGCTAATACTACTGAAACTGTTACTTGGGAACTTGTAACAACTGATATTCAGGATAAATATATCACAATGACTACAACTGATAACAAGTGCAAAATTAAGTGTTCTAATAATGAGTTGCTTATAGGTTCAAGTATTAAATTAAAATGTACTGATGTAAATGGCAATATCGGTGAACTGCTTATTGATATAGTAGGAGGTGTGTAATATTGAATAGTTCTTGCTTACGTCAATGGAAGAATCGTATTCTTTCGGAATTGCAGAATGATGAAACTTTTCTTGAAGTTCTTGGAACTACCGAGGAAGAACGAGAAGATTTAGTCTATCATAGACTGTTCCCTCATTATTACATACCTGATACTATTGACAAGGTTACTACATATGTTTGTGTTGAAATAGACATTCGTACTCATACTTGGAGTAAACTTTATGCCTACCCTACTATAACCTTTACAATTCTTGCACATCAAGATGATATGAAATTGAATATGGCTGGTATATCAGCTACTCGAATTGATTATCTTTCCGAGTTAATTGATGTCAAATATAACGGAGCATTGAATTTTGGTGTTGGTAAACTTGAACTTGAAACTAATATCGCAGGTAATCTGAATGCTAAATACAGATATCGGCAATTAGTATTTAAGGGCGTAGACATTAATGATAATTTGTGTGATAGGAATAATTGAATATGACTTATACAGTTGATGAATTAAGTTTGTATGCAGGTGAGCCTGTTAAAATAACGGACAAGATTGTAATGAAAGTACCAACTCTCGGTCAAATCCGTAAGTTTGGTGATACTAATTATTTTAATTTTGTACATACCTTCACAGCTACACCTATGGACGAAAATATGATAGTATTTCTCACTGATATAGGGATTGACTTTAATCATATTTCTAATTTTGAGTTGTTTGTATTACTGACACGAATTATGCCTAAAGGAACAGAATTGTTATTTGAAGGTGGTATAGATTTTACAAAGTTTGAACTCAAAACGAGCGATAACGAGATGCCATATTTGGAAAATTCCAATGGCGCAATAATAAATGAAGGTGTATATAATTTAATACTAACAAATATGAGGGCAATTAATAATATCCCAATTCCTAAAATCACAAGAGTAAAAGACGATGAAGTTCAAAAACAACTTGCTATCGAAGATGCAAGAAATCAATTGGAATCAAGGAAAAGAAAAGCCATGTTTAAACCGTCTGGGTCTGCGTTAATGCCGATTATATCATCTATGGTAAATAGCGTAGGATTCAAGCATGACGAAAAGACTGTTTTTGATATGAATATTTATGCTTTTTGGGATTCCGTAAATAGGATTTCAGTTATAAAAAACGCAGATAATCTTTATTATGGTTTATATAGCGGTTGTTTAGATTTAAAAGGTAATCCCTCATTAAAAAAAGAATTAGATTGGATGAGAAAACTTTAATTCTCATCTTTTCTTTTATAAAACTAAAAATGAAAGGAAGAAAATAATATGGCTGAAAATTTTGATATTAATTCTTTTGTCATTGAAAGACCCACCAAGGCAATCTTTATGAACTCTGATGATACTACAGCTTGGTACACAAATCAGATTCAGGATTTTTCTGTAAAGGTAGACGGAGAGGAAGAGACAAAGAAGGATGCTGCTGGTAATACTATTGCTACAGTCACCAAGGGTAAGGATTGTACTGCATCTTTCAATGTTGCGGTATATGACCTCAACATTATCGCAGCTCTTAATGGTACTCAGAAGGAAATTGCAACATCTTCTGCCAAGATTGCTACTCCTGCTTTTGAGGAAGTTAAGGTTACAGCTGACAACAAGACTGCTATCGTTCTGAAAAATGCTGTTAAGGCGGTAGGTACAGCATATAAACTCAGTGTTACAACTCTTACGAATGACGGTTCTCCTAAGAAGATTTTTAAGCAGGGTTCTGCCGAAGCTGCCGGTGTATTTACATATACAAGCGGTACAAAGACTGTAACATTTAACGAGGGCGATCTTGCAGAGGGTGATACTGTTCTTATTGTTTATGAGTATGATACTGAAAAGGCAGTAAGAGTTGCTGCTTCTAGTGATAAGTTCCCTACTGCTGGCAAGCTTTATGTACAGGTTGCAGGTTTCGATATTTGCGATCAGTCCACAAGAGTTTATGCTTATTACAGATTCCCTACTGCAAAGCTCACATCTTCTTATCAGACTGATATTCAGCTTGATGCTACAATTCCTATGGAATTTAACTGTGCAGTTGATTATTGTGGTGATGATAAGAAGTTCTACGATATTGTTGTTCCTTCTTCGGAAGTGGCATAAGGAATATTTGAGGTGCTGAAATGTATGTGCCTAATTTAAGGATTTGTTGGATTTGCGGTACAGAGTACAAATACTGTGAAAAGTGTGACCCATTACATTCTTGGAAAACTATGGCTTGTTCAAGAGGTCATTATCAGGTTGTAATAATACTTGACGAATGGCGAAATGGTGTAACAACATCTGTTGAATCTGCTGAGAAATTCAAAAATATTGGTATCACACTTGACAGTGATTTTTCCGAATATTTGCCTGAAGTGGCAGAACTTATTAAGAAAATCATTTCAGAAGGAACAGTTATCAAGCCTGTATCTATTGTCAAGAACAAGTCTGAAAGCAAATTTGATAAGAAAAACAAGTAAATAATTATAGGGAGGACGACCATTTATCGACAGCCGTTGAATATGGTTGTCTTCCCTATTTTTTACGTGATATATGAAACGTGGTGGCTAATGGCAAAGAAGAAGTCTAAATATAATGTTGATTTATCGGATAAAGGCAAGGCAAATCGGACATATAAAGGCATAACTTTTGATAGTGAGACGGAAATGAAATTCCTTGTTGAATGGATCGAGCCTAAGATGAGTTCAGGCGAAATCGTCTCATACGAAATGCAAGTCCCTTATATTTTACAAGAAGGATTTGTTAATTTTGAAGGAAAAAAGATATTGCCTATAAAGTATGTAGCTGATTATGTTATCTCTTTTACAGACGGAAGAAAAATAGTTGTAGATGTTAAAGGACTTCCCGATACAACTGCAAAATTGAAGAAAAAACTTTTTGAGCATAAATACTGTAATATTCCTTTTTATTGGTACTGTCGTAGTATCAAATATGGTAATGGCGATAATTGGATTACATATGATGAACTCGAAAAGAAACGTAAAGCAGAAAAGAAATCTAAAAACAAGTAATAAGGAGTTTTAAAATTATGGTAACAGAAATGGTTACACTTACATTTGCAGAAATGCAGTCTTTTATCAATTATGTGGTTGATAATACTCTTATTTATGGTATGGGATATAAGGACGTTCTCATTCAGTATTGTACAGCAAAGTTCTATGGTAAGATAGAATTTGAGTCTGATGACATTGCAGAGATTTATGATAATGAGTATGAAAAGCTTTATTATAGTGATTATGCTGTGAATAAGGGGCAGTTTGCAATAATTGAAAACGCAATCAACGAGGAACTTGACCGCAGAATTAAACTTCTCTCGGCAAGTATGGTTATGTCAGATGCTAATGATGCTATTGCAAGTCTTGCCACAAAGCTCTCTAACTTTGTAGATGCCCTTGGTAAGGCTAATAAAAATATAAACATAGATTCTGACAAGGTAAATGCAATGGTTGATACTATGGGTAAGATTAAGGATAATGTAACAGCTGATAATCTTGTTAAGGCTATGGTGGATAATGGCATTATTAAGGGTAAAAAGAAGACTACGAGAAAGCCCAAGTCAGTCACAGAGGTAGCCGAGAAAGAAGCAACAGCAAAGAACATTACTGTAAGCAAGGGTGGTAAGTAATATGGAAATAAGAGAAAACACTGGTCTTGTAGAAAAGACTTTTACAGCAACTACTTATTTTTCAACCAGATATATTAAGAACTTTGTGGCGATGACCGCACACTTTAAATCAAATCCGTATTTTGTTGTGAATTTCAATGGTTCTGAAAGAGTAGTAAATGCTAAATCTATACTTGGACTTCTTAGTGTACAGATATATGAAGGCGATGTAGTTAAGGTCGTTGTTTATGTAGAAAATAAAGAAGATGAAATCATCGCTAATAAGGAAATGAACGAGATACTGGATTTCGTATCGGTGATGTCTAATGAATCTTAAAAATCAATTAAAAGGTATTGACGTGACAAAGCTGAAATTTAAAAATGGTAAGACCTATGGTCAGGTTATGGTTGAAGAAACCAATCGGCTGAGAGACTGTATTCAAGCAAGGCTTGATGATTATTTAAGAACATACCCATATAGGTATAGCAATACAAATCCAACATACAAACGTACAGGGGCATTACAGAACTCATTAAAAGTCGATGACATTTTAAAACTTAAAGTAACCGGTAAAACCATGAGTCTTGATATTTATTTCGATGACAGTGGATATCATCAGTCTGGTGATGGTATCCAAGGTTGGGACGGCAATGGTGAAACCGTAAACACAGCTTATCTGCTTAACTATGGTTATGAGGTAAAAGAGGACGTATGGTTTAAAGATATCCCCTATTTTGGCTATCGTCCAGCTGGGCATTTTATAGAAGATGGTATAGCAGATTTTGAAGCAAGTAATCCTTATGGGATAAAAATAAAAGTACACAAGCCTAATGGATATAAAATATAAAACAAAAATATAGTATAAAGGATGTGATTTAATGGCTAAAGATACTGATGGTCTGCTTTTAACGGCAAGTTTGGATATAAGTAAAACCGTTGAAAATATTAAAAAGAATATAAAAAAACTTAATACGGTTTTAGCCAGTGATAATTCAGCAAGAGTGAAGATTGTCGGTGGACTTGACTTAAACAAAACACAGTCCCTTATACAGTCTCAGATGGCTACTATTAGTAAGAATTTAAAACTGAATATTGGTCAGATTGATACAAGTGGATTTAATACAAAGAATGTTGCAAATGATTTAGAAAACATTCAGACACAGACAAATCAAGTTGCAAATAGTCTTACAAATCTTGCTGACAAGTTTAAGAAGCCAATTAAGCCAGTATTAGATACAAGTGGATTGATTGATGCTAATAAAACTATTGAAAAGGTACAACAGAAATTTGCTGAACTGGGTACTGTATCTGTTCAAGGAAGTTACGGCGACAAGTTAGGTAATGACCAGCTTGAAAAAATGATCGTTAATATTAAAAGCACGCAGGGTGAAGTGCGTACTTTAACGTTTCAAATTGGAGAATTATCTAAAGCACAGAAACAATTAGGTGAAGGAAATTTATTCTATCTTACTAAAGGCACATCGGATAATTCGGGAATTGAAAAACTTATTACGTCCACACAAAAGGCACAGGATAAGATAAAAGCTTTAAGGACAAGCCTTACTGCCGATCTTGAAGCAATTCGTACTGCATGGAATGATACAAATAGCAACAAGTCTGTTAGATCGACAGCGAATGTTGAGAAACTCGAAACTCAATACGCTAAAGTAGAGCAAGCCATTATAAACCTGAGCCAATCTGACGACACTACATTTGCATCTATGAAAGCAAATGTTGATGTTCAGATTCAAAAGCTTAGTCAGATGGTAACTCAATACCATAATGCTGAAAAAGCAGAAAAATCACTTCAAAATCAAGTAAAAAATTATGGTGATAAGATTGATTCTAATGTTTTAAAATTAAATAATGCTCTGAATCAATCGACTTTTTTAAAGAACTCTTCTAATCCACAGGTAGTTGAAGTAAAAAAGCAAATTACTGATTTAATAACTAAATATCAGACACTTAAAAGTAGCTTACAAGAAGACCTTACGCCTGATGGTATTCAAAATGTTATTACCAAATTTAATGAATTAGGTAAGCAATTTAAGCAAGTAATTACATCTGCAAACACATTAAAAACATCCATTTCAGCAGATAACACAATGTCTAAGCAAGCACAACAAGCAGAATTGCTCACTCAGCGTGTAAAAAAACTTACTGCCGAAATCAATACATATAAAGATTCCAATACAAAAGCAATGCAAAGCAATCATCTCACATCAAATGGGAAAACCTTTTCTCAAGAGATGGATGATATGCTTTTACAGCTCTCACATTGTGCAAACAACGATGATTTTCAAAAAATTGCTGCAAATTTCAGAAATATCAAAGCAGAAGCTAAATCTTTAGGTCTTACAGGCGGAACTATTTTTACCAGCCTTTGGGCTAACATTAAAAAGTTTTCGTCTTGGATGAGCGTTACTTCCTTAGTATCTACTTTCGTAATGGATATAAGAAATGCCATTACAGAGTTAAAAGAAATAGATACTATTTTAACTGAGATTTCTAAGACTTCTGATTTAACAACTGAGGCTCTCGCTAAACTTGGCAAAACATCATTTGAATCAGCAAGCAAGTATGGCAAAAAAGCAAGTGACTATTTAACTGGTGTGCAGGAAATGTATAGAGCTGGTTTCCAAAATGCTCCTGAGATGTCTGAGCTTTCTATACTTGCACAAGCAGCTGGTGATTTAACTTCTGATGCTGCTAATGACTATCTTATAGCGACAAATAGTGCCTATGAGTTAGGTGGTAGTATTGAGAAATTAAATGCAGTTTTGGATTAACATAAAAGTCCTCATATATAGAAATATATATGGTTGAAGTCTGCTTTTATCGGAAAAAACGTAGAGATACATAATTCCGAGGATAAGACTATATAAAATAAGGTGGAAAGGAATACAGTGACTCAAAAATGTATTTGTTGCCACAAAGAAAAGGATATTAAATTATTTAAAGAAAAATGCAAAACTTGTAAATTATGTAAATGGTTTAAAAAGCATCAATTAAATATTCCTGATGACTGGAATGAAGACGATGTAAAGTATGTAATTGAACAAATACACGATTCTCATACAAGTTACTTAAATGATATAGCCAAAGATTTAGATAGACCTTTAAATGACATAATAATTTTATTAAAAGATAAATTAGAATTACATAACATAAGAAATCAAAAAGTTAGAATAAAAGTTATATGCGATAATTGTGGTAAAGAGTTTGAAATTAGTCCATATAAATTAAAAATAAACAATTTTAACTTTTGCACACACGAATGTTATAGTAAATATAGAAGTAAATATTATGTTGGAGAAAAGGCATCTGTCTATACTAAAACAAAATGTGAATGTGATAATTGTCACAAGGAAATTTTAATTCCTAAAAACAAATTAAAAGCTGTTAATGCTGAAGGAATCAGTCATAATTTTTGTAATCATAAATGTTATAGTGAATTTAGAAGTAAATATTACGTTGGGAATAAATTATATAATACAGGAATACATTTTTCAGATGAACAACGTGAGCAATGCAGAATTAATACTGCCAAATGTTATGCCGATGGAAAAATCAAACGTAATACTAAACCTCAAATTATTATTAACTCATTGTTAAATGATATGGATATTAAATATCAAAATGAAAAAATATACAAATACTATTCGGTAGATAATTATTTAATTGATTCTAATTTAATTATAGAAGTAATGGGAGATTATTTTCATGCCAATCCTTCAAAATACAATAATTATAACCAGTTGAATAAAATGCAACAAAAAGATGTTATTCGAGATAAGAGAAAACACACATATATAAAAAAATATTATAATATAGAAATTTTATATTTGTGGGAATCCGATATATTGAATAATTTAAGTTTATGTAAAGCACTGATCGCTGAATATATTTCTAATAATGGGGGTTTAAAGGATTATAATTCCTTCAATTATCAATTAGACACATTGACAAATAAATTAGTAAAAAATAAAAATATAAATCCTTATTTTATATAGAATCCGTAACGAGTAAGTTGTTATACGGTGACGTATAGCACACGCAGACCACAAATATGTATAGCATATTTCTACATTAATTGTAGCCTAACGTTAAAACGAGGGTGATGATATACTCTGCTCTCACGCAATAATCTAACAATGAAACGTGAGAATTAAGAAGAAATTCTTAATCGCCATATAGATAATATGGTCAGTAATTTATAATTATTATAAATGAAAGTAACAGCAGGAGTCAAAACTACATTACAAATAATGCAGCTGTAAGTATGCAGGATATGGCTGATGCTACATCTGAAGCTGCTTCTGTTGCTGCTCAGTATGGAGTTAATATTGATGAACTGTCATCTCTTATAGCGGTAGTTGTTTCTAAAACAAGAGAGTCTGGTTCTGAAGTTGGTAATGCGTTGAAAGCCCTCTTCATCAACTTACAGGATACTACGTCTAAGCCTATTCAAGAGGCATTTGATTCTGTACATATTTCAATGACTGAAATGGTAAATGGTTCTGAAAAACTCAAAACACCTATTGAGTTAATTAAAGAATTATCGGCTGCATTTACAAGTCTTGATGAGGGTGATACTCGAAGAGCTAATATTTTAAGTGATATTGGTGGTAGATTTTACCACAATGTACAGAAATGTGCATAAAGAACAAATTTAAATGCAGGTAATGAGTAAGAGCCTTACACCACAATAGCGGAGAAATCACGCTATGACGGTACGAAAGTAGAAAAAACGTAAGGATTGTATATGGTCAAAAGCCTAAGTACAGTAACAATCTCTGTTCTTGCAACGAAGTACCCTAACGTTATACTCTGACCAAGAGTTAGTTAAGCCGAGGGTAAGCGCTCAACGACCATTCCCCGATGAGGGGTTATGACAATAAAATAAAGGTGGAAATCCCGAATAGTCATAACATTAGAAGTACGGCTTAATCGCAAATGAAGTGAGTGAAAAACTCTTAAACGGAAAAGGTTTGACTGCTGTTGCATAAGCAACGTGGTTAAGAAATGGTCTGAACTCTTATCGAAAGATAAGGAACATGATTAGATTTTGCGAATCTAATTTAACATAATTGAAATATCACGCTAACACATTAGCAGCGATACTTTCTGACTTAGATAGTTATTACAAAATGCTCGATTACTATTCTAAGGGTCAAGGGTCGGCTACAGAGGAAGCACAAAAGACTGCTGAATCTTGGGAAGGTATGTGGAACAAGATGGAGAACAAATGGACGGAGTTTGTAAATGAATTTGCTAATTCCGATTTGTTTAAGTCTTTAATTGAAAGTGCAACTATATTTATTGATACTCTTTCAGATGCTTCATCTCCACTCAATTTTATACTAACCCAAATAGCTAACATAATTGAATTGACATCAAAATTAACTGACAAAATAGGTTTAATTCCTACTATACTTGGTGGATTAACCCTTAAAAACGTAGGTGAACTAAGTCTTAAATACGCCCGTTCTTATGCTACCACAGACATAAAGCATAGGGAATGTAACACGTTTTAAAATAAGGTTGTCAAACTGCTGGAAAATGCTAAAGCTGTGTGACTACTCATAACAAGGCATTATGAGAGTGAGGAAACTCGGAAACAACAACACAGATAGACTATGCTGAAACAAAAGCTTGATTTTATAAAGGAATCAGGTGCTACGGTCTGCATTATATATAATAGTATAACAATGTATAATCAGCAACCAAGCCCTGTCGTGAGACACGGAAGGCTCAACGAGTAGATGGTAACTGCCTTGTGGTAAGGTAAAGGTGTACTCTAACCTATGGATAACTCCCATAGTAGTTCCAAAGCAGATTATCCCCTGCTTAGTTTTGACACTATGATAGATAGTGTAGGGATAAATCTATCCAAAATTATATGTTTGTAAATTTATTGTAAACTACGGTCAAATCGCTTTTATTTTTAATATATAATAAAGTCTAAACAATCACATCTGCAAAGGTATATGATTAAAATTATTTCTATTTTTCTATATTGTATCATCATATGTATTAACATAAGGAAGTGCTATTCACTGTTGTAAAGCTCATATTCTCTACTATACTCTTGACTTTTTACTCCGAATATGTTAATATTATCTCAAATAATTACATTTTGAGGTGGACTATTTGAAAAGACAGATTGTTTCGTTTATGATAGCAATTTCTTTAATTGTTACATCAACATCTCCTGTTATGGCTCATAGTGGCAGAACCGATAGCAATGGTGGGCACAGAGATAATAAGAACAAGAGTGGGCTTGGATATTATCATTATCATTGTGGTGGGCATCCTGCTCATTTGCATGAAAATGGTGTTTGTCCTTATAAAAGCGGCTCAAGTTCTAATAATTCAAGTTCAAGTAAGTCAAACACAGCATACAAGAACGAAAATGTATCTTCTTCCAAGCCTAAGACTGAGTGGATCGGAGATAAATATTGGACTGGCGATAGCTTTGCGAGAGGTTGGCAGAAAATAGGCGACTACACTTATTATTTTGATGATTACGGTGATAAGATGATAGGTTGGGCAAATGACGAAGAAGATAATACCTATTATTTTGACGCCAAAGGCAGAATGAGTATCGGTTGGAAAGAAATAGGTAATCATACATATTTCTTTAGTACAAATGGCTATGTGCATACAGGTTTACGTAAAATAGAAGGTAAAACATACTATTTTAACAAAGATGGTGTGATGGTTACTGGAAAAGTTAGATTTGGAGATAATATTCGCTATTTTGGTTCAGATGGGGCTATGAAAAAAGGATGGGTCAAAATTGGCAACGATACATATTACTTCAAAAATAAAGACGGATATATGGCTACTGGAAAACTTAAAATTGATGATAAGGTTTATGAATTTGGAGATGACGGGCATGTGATTAATGGAAACTGATAATTTAATATATAAATGTCGAATTTTTTTTATGTTTGTTTTCAAAACCATATTGACAAGTATAAAATAATGTTGTATATTAAAATCAATAATATTTTATAGATTATTGATTTACCACAGCATTATTTAATATGATTACAGGATGTGATATATTTGGGTATGCCAGAACCAGTTCTCATGGATGATGCTGAGAATCAAATAAAAAAAATTTATATAGAGGAGGTTAATCATTTAATTTCCTATTACGAAATTTATAGTCATGATATACCAGCTGATATTGTTGAAGAAATCGTAATGGTTTTTCAGACGTATTCTCAGGCTCAACTCTCTTCCAATAATGACGAAAAGGACAAAATGTATAAATTTGTTCTTTTTAAATGTAAGATAATATGTCATAAATTACGTAGTATGCTTATAGATGTCTATTGGGGGCAAATAAAACTTTTAAAAAAATTTATAGTTCAATTTAATTATAAAGGAGTTAAACTTGATAAAGAGGATTGCGATGATAACATTCAAAAATGTTTTTTTTGGATAAGAGCCCAAGATGACTTCAAAAAAATTGATAGTGAAATCAAAAATTTAAAAAAAATAGAAAGGATTAAGAAAAAAAGCAAATATGATGTATACGATTGTCAAGATACTATTATTGATATGACAGAATGGATATATTCGGAATCTAGGCAATTACTTAATCTATATGAAAGATATATGCCTAAAATAATGAATACTGGTTATAATGGTTCAACATTAAAACATATTATAACTAACGCATATATTGTAATTACCTTTATATTGCCGATTGTCACAATTCTGTTAAATAAGTGAGGTACATTTAAACAATGAAAAATCAAATAAATAAATATTATACCGCTCAGGAAATAAAAGCAATGATACTAAATGAAAATAAAATGCCAAAATCAACAAATCCTCAAAATATGAAGTATTCCTTCATTGTTGAAGCAAGAGGGTCAATATTTGGTAATGCAGAAAGAAAACGTGTATTGCGATGAATATATTTAATTTTAAAAGATTTCGTAAAAAAGATTCATATAGCATTATTTCTTATAATACTATAGCTGAACTAGAACGATTTAAAGAAAACATAAAAAATTGCAATTATCAAATATTGGATGAAGAGGCGACAACTAAAAGTAAGCTGTTTGAGTATTACAATCAATATTTGGATACGATTTATATGCCATTAAGAAATATATTAAATTGTTCTGTGTTTACTGTTGATAACGAAATTCGTGCAATGTTTGGTCATGTCTTAGATTCAATAAGTAATGATGAGGGAGATTACAACATACAGAAAGCACATGGACACTTGCGTAGAGCAATCATAGATGTTTTTAAAATTACTTGTAATAATATTGATTTGTTTTATAATGACTGGTTAAAAAGGTATTATAAATATGATTTTAGAAATACCCATTCAGAATTTTTGCGTGAATTTAGCCAACGCTATTATACTGCAAAAAATCAATATCAAACGGCTCAAGATAGTGAATGCGTTGGCAGTGATAAAATTCATAAAAATAACATTTTGGGGAATTATGCCAATGCTGCTTATTCATATATTGAAATGTTATTATATTATGCCCAAAACGAAAAAAGCATAAAAAAGATGAAACGGGAAGCTGATATTCGAGGAAGTCTTATTGTACTAATTAATGTCATATCATTTGTATTAGCAATACATCCTCTTATATAAAGAATATAAAGAAAGACCTCAGATTATACTACTGAGGTCTTTCTTTATATTCTTTATATCTTACCACTTATATCCGCAGTTCTTACAGTGCATAGTTTTACCTAAGTTACTACTAAACAATCCAACCAAAGCAAAACCAAAAGCTTTCTGAGCTGTAGATATTTTTTCTACATTTGTTGATCCACAGGTAGGACACTTGGGAACGTTAGCTTTTTGAGCTTGTTGTTTCTCCATACGCATCATATCAAGAGTAGCTTGCTGTTGGGCTTTTTCTACTCCTACCCTTTTATTATAGAGTTCTTCATCGAAGAGTGGATTAGGTTTGACATATTCTTCGAGGATTTTCTTTTGAACATCAAAATCATATGCTCTTTCATAACATAATTTATCCCAAGAATACGGAGTTGCAATTTCTTTAGTTCCGCAAAAGCAACAATTATCATTTTCACGTCCAATATATCCGCATTTGGGGCAATATGCCATCATATCTTCTTTCTCATTTTTATTCATAATAAATCACCTCTGTACTTTAATTATATACTATAAATTAAATGAAGTCAACATTATTTATAAAATTTATTCAAAACGTAAATTTTATATTTGGTATTTAAGACTGTTGACGGAAGTTTAACAAATATATTTAAGAAGACAGAACAGATATCAAGTGGTTTTAATTTAGCATCGAATGAAGTGCAAAGTTTTGTTGATAATTTCAATGATATTAACAGCAATCAGAAATTTGATAGACCTTGGGAAAGATTTTTACAAGGTGCAACAAATCGTGATTCTAATGTTGCTTTGTACTTTGCTGAACTTGCTGAAAAGGGTGCTTCTGCGAAAGCAAGCGTTGAGGGTGTTTATGCCGCAATCCTTGACGGTAATACTAAAGGTTTTACCAATGTAAAATCATCAATAGAATTGTTTAATCAAGCTCAACAGTCTGGCGCAGATAATGCAAGGGCATTTGCAAAAGCAGTTGGTCAGAGTAATACTCAGCTCGGCAACTATTTGGGCGGTCTTGATGGTGCTAAAGCATCTCTTGTTGGTTATGGTACGCAATTAGCGATTACAACAGCAAAAACTATAGGTCTTCGAGCTGTCACTATGGCTCTTAATACTGCTTTGTCTTTTGGTGTTTTAACTGTTGTTAGTTTATTTGTTAGTAAGCTTGATGAATGGATTGTAACTCAAAAAGAGCTTACAGAACAAACAAAAGAATCTGCCGACAAGGCAAAAGAACAAGCGGCTGCGTTTTCCGATTTAAAAACTCAATATCTGGCAATTATTGATAGTGCCGATGATGAGGCTACAAAAACAGAAAAACTTAATGAGTGGAAAAATACACTTATTGAAACATATGGCTTTGAAAAGAAAGCTCTTGAAAGTCTTAATACTGAACGTGAAAAAGGTATTGAATTGCTTGAACAAGAGTCTAAAGCTGGTATAAAATCAACTTATCAAAATTATCTTGTTGAAAATAAAAATGAAATAGAAAAAGCCAAGAAAAAATTAGGACAGCTTGGTGAATTTAATATTTTTACAGGCTCACAGATTGATGTTGATGAAAATGCCGATTTTGGCGTCGCCAAAAACCTTCAAAAGTATTTTGATGTAAAATCAGGGGATTATTTTGGTGAGTTAAATTATAAATTAAGTATCAATTTTGACGATGCGGTTGATGAACTTGATCAATTAACCAAAATTCAAGATGAAATAAATAATATTGAATCGGAAAGAAAAACAGTTGGCAAGGGTTTAACAGAAGATGAAAAGATAATTCGTCAATATGTTGAGAGTGAAATAAGTAGAATTGAAAAATTAAATGATAAATATTTATCTACTTATCAATCATCCGCTGAAGCTGGTGCTTGGGTAAAATTTAATACCGATACCAATCAAAAAGCCTTAGAAGCCGCAGGAAAGAATGGCTATTTAAGTTGGAGAAATGCTTTTTTAAAGCAAGCTGAATCCCCTGCTGAACAGCGAGAAATGGAAAAAATTCTTGCTGAGAACGTTCCTGACTTAGAAAGTGCTTATAAAACTCTTGAAACTCGAAGAAATAATCTTGAACTTGCTAAATCAAAATTCGGCATAAGTGATTTGCTTAATTCAGAAAGTGCGAGAATGAAGGCTGTTTTCGTAAACTCTCTTGATGATACAGACCTCGATATTCTTGTTAATAAAATTGAAGACCCATTTAAGAATGGTATTGAGGGCGCTGAGAAAGCAATAGCAGATTTTAAAGCAAATTCTGATAATAAGCTATCTGTTGAAACTGATACTTTTTCGCTTGAAGAAGCAACTAAAAAACTTGAAGATTATTCTAAGTCTATAAGTGATTACACAAAAGCTCAAAAAACTATTACAGACGCATATAATGAACAGACTAAATATGGACAACTCGCAGCAGATACAATTCAATCTTTGATTGATGCAGGATACGCCGAAGCTCTTGTTGTAAATGATGAAACTAGTGCTGTAACATTAAATACATCTGCTGTAGAAATGTTAAATAATCAAAAGAAAGTATCTCTTTTACTTGATGCTCAAAAGCAAAAATCCGAATTGACAAAACAGCTTGATGATGAAAAATCGAAAATTGATTCACTCACAAGCAGTCTTATGACTAATAATGAAGAAAAGAAGAAGTCATATGTTGCGGATTTACTTGCTGCTCAAGCGAATAAAGAACAGATTGAATCCCAGATTGCAATGTATGATGCTTTGATATCTTCTTTAGATGCTCCTGACTTTGGAACTGAAAATAAGGAAGACCCTGCTACTGTAAAACAATTCAAGAAAGATAATAAAGAAAAGAAACATCTTCTTGAAATGGAACAGATTACAGAGCAAGATTATTATGATTGGCTTGACAGTGAAAGTCAGCGTGTTTATGGCAATCTTGCTGATTATCAAGATGAGCTTTGGAAGCACGAAGAAGAGGTTTATAACTGGAGGCAGGAGCAAGAGCAAGAGCTTTTTGACAAGAAAATTGACAACCTTGAAAAGCTGGCTGATAAGGCTCTTGACAGCTATAAGGACGGAGACGGCAACGAGCTTACAGTTACCGCAAGTTTTGATTATGCCCGTGAACAGATAAACAAGGCAATAGCTGAGACACAGGCGAGAATTGACGGTATCAGAAACGATACTATAAGCGGAAATACTGATGATATTGAAACGCTTATAGATGACCTTGATAGTCTTTATGACAAGCTTATCGATATCAATAAGAAGGAAATCGAATCTGAAAAGGATTATATCAGTGAACTTAAAGACGATTATTCCGATATGATGGATGAGCGTATTGATAAAGTAGATGAACTTTCTGATAAGATTGAAAAGAGCTATGACAAGCAAATTGATGCTCTTGAAAAAATCAAAGATACAGAAGACAGAATCAAGAAAATCAAAGATGCTCAACTTGAAGTCAAAGAAAAAGAAAAGGCTCTTGATGATGCTAAACGTGAAGATGCTAAGAATAATTACGTTTACTTTGACGGAACTGGAATGTCTGTACAGACATCGACTGAAAATCAGCAGAAAGCTCAACAAGAACTTGAAGAGAGCAGAAAAGACCTTGAAGAAGCTTATCGTGAAGAAGAAATCAATGTTCTCAAAGAACAGAAAGAAGCTGCTACAACTTATTACGATAACGTAAAGGATAATCTTGAAAAACAGAAAACACAGGGTGAAAAGACCTATGAAGCTGTTGAAAAGATTTATGAGCAGCTTGGCGGTGACAAGAAACAGACTTCTTCTAATGTTGAACTTGTTAAAAAGCTTTCTAAGTCAGGTGATATATCTAAGGCAATGTCTGAATTGTCTGATACTGAACGTCAGAAAGTTATTGATACAGGTGTTGTCAAAGTACAGCCTAACGGTGATTATACTTTTGATTATTCTGCCTTTGCGAAGTATTCAAGTACAGTAGATAACAATACACTTGCTACACAGGATTTAACTTCTATTCTTAAAGACATAGTTACTCAGGCTGATATTGATAATAAGGATAAGACTGATAATTCTATGGTCGCAGGTGGCTTTAATCTTGTCGCTGACCCCAAGACAGGCAAACTTACTAAGAAGCAAGTTATGGTCAATGGTGAAGTTGTTGAGGGATTAGGTCACAAGGTCTATGCTACTTCTAAGGAAGAATGGCAGAAACATAACAACAGCGAAAAGACAAGCAAGGGAAGCTTTGCTGGTTATGACACATTTATTGACTTTATGAGAGCTGTTAGTGCTGGTAAAGTGGATATTAGTCCTCTTACTAATGCGTTCAATAGTGGTTATAACCCTTTTGTTGACAAGATGAATAAGTCCGTGAGCGATACCATTAACAATGTTTCTAACAGCAATGTTAATAACGTAAATAACAAACCTGTTGTAAATCTTACTGTAAATGTTGAAGGCAGTGCTGATAAAAAGACTGTTGACAAGATTAAAACAGAAGTTGGTACAATGCTTATAGATTACACCAACTATATGTCAAGTTCTATGACTACAGCAATATTTAGACAGAAAAATAAATCATAATATTAAAGTAAGGCAAGATTTTTACTGTGCCCTAAGCTTATAAAACCTTTAATATATTCTAACTAAAAGTACGACATTAAATTAGTTACATCTACATTTTATTTGTAAAAAGTAACCAATAACTACTTGACAAATACTGTTTAAAATGATATACTATTAGTAAAGGAGGAGTAATTATGAATAAAATGGACGATATAGATCACTGAAAATAAAATTGTAAATTTTTAGTACCATAAGGTATTGACATTTGTCAAGCTTTATGGTACTATATTTCTTATAACATATATTTTAATAAGAAAGATGTGAAATTATAATAATGTTCGGTGCTTTTGATATGGATTCTTTAATAATTGGTGTCATTTCAGGTATTGTTTCTTCCATTATTATATATATTTTGGTTTTTCAAGTAAAACCTAAAATTAAGATTAGTAAAAAAATTGCTCATCATATTGGCGAAGAAAATATATACAGAGTAAAAATTTTAAACAATACTCATTTTGCTGTATTCAATTTATATTATTCATTACATTATTGCTATGCTCAACCAGATGGTATAATTTCTATTGTAGAAATTGAACCATCCAAAAGTCCTTTACATTACATTTCTCCAAAAAGTTTTTTCGATAAAAATAATAATCATGCAATAAGATTGTCCTATAAAATTGATAAAGATAAATATGTACTTGATGAAAACTCATATTTGCAATTTACCATTATAGCAACACATAGTCTAACAAATACTACATCCTATACACAAGAAAAATTTTTTAAAAAAGATATTATTGATGGCGTTTTTGAAACAGGAAATTCATTAAATATAGTGTCCATTTCTACAGAAAGAGCACCACAATTTGTATAAAAATAGCATTTAATGTTATATAAAACAGCTTCTAACACCTTTACAAATTTACGTAAAGGTGTTTTTATTTTATATTGTCAGGAGATGATCTAGTGAATTTAAATAATAACATAAAAAAAGCCATAGATAATTACACATCAAAAGTAAGTTACGAAAACTACGATATGACTAATACTAGCATAAATAAATCTAATTTTGATAAAACCTACATTGGTAAAGTAATAGGCTCCATAAAAGACGATAATGAAAAAGTAGTACGTTGGCAGATATTCGCAAATGCTTCTACTTTTAATGTACTTGCTGAGAATTGTAATGTTATTGCAGTAGGTCAGCGTGTGAGAATGTTTATACCCAGTAATCAGAGAGATATGGTTTATGCGGAGGTTATTGATGACATTTTTTCAAAAGAGAACTTAATTGAAATAGTCAAAGTATCTGATAATGAAGTTTATGGCTTATATCAGGATAGTGAAAATAAAAAAATAAAATACAAGCAGACAATTACCGCAGAAGGCAGTGGCAATGAGCGTCATAATTTTGTGGAAAAGATAGAAGTGGTGAGTGAAAATGACGTTTGATGAAGCAGCTTTGATTATGATGAGTGGTGACGGAACTTTAGGCAAAATTAAGCCAATTACAATCACTAAAAATGGCGACTATGAGTTGAGCGACGACGATAAAGATGCTGGCTACATCGGATATACACCAGTACACGTTGATGTAACCGACTTCGATAAGCAGTCTGTTACTTTTACAAAAAATGGCTCGTATCGTATTGATTCACCAATCAAATATGCCTGGAATCCAATAATTGTCAATGTTGACACTAATCCTATCATCAATTCATTGTCAGTATCGGAACCTGGTACCTATCATGCCTACAGTTATTCGTGTAATGGGTTTGATCCTGTTATTGTGAGTGACAAGTATAAGAAATTGTACGAGCAGGCTAAGGGAAATGGCGAGAATATTGATACTGGAATCACTGACAAAGATGGCAATGAGATAACCTTGGATAATGCGATAGAGGCTACTTGGACTGGCTGGGATGGGCTCACAATAAATAACGAGGTTATAGTAGTTGACCCAAAGACCAGCGTTAAAGTACGGCTTTATGCCATAACTGAGGAAGTTTATAATACTCAAACTGGAGCGTTTTTAGAATATGAGAAATGCTTGCAGTGCGAAATGACTAATCTTAAAACAGGTGATGTTTATTCTGACATGGCAACTCGTTATTGGTACACAAGTACAACAGCGTCTGGCATTTCTTTGATAAATTTTCGTATAGAAAAGATACATATTACTCTCGGCGAATTGCAAGTCGAAGGTAATACTTACTCAGGAAATGAGAAAGTTAGCGCTAACAAAGCGTATTTCTCATGGTATTTACGAGGCGGTTGGGTAAACGCTGGAAGTTTTTCAGATGAGCATCCCGTGTTTCTTCAAGCGGTATATAGTTGAGGTGACATTATGGATTTTCGATCAGCAGCTCTTCTCATGATGAGTGGTGGTTCGGGTGCGACTGGAACTGCTAAAGAACTTGAAATTTGGGACAATGGCGACTATGAACCAACTGATGATGAAAAAGCAGAAGGGATTATCGCTTACGATCCACTTCATGTAATCGTTATGCCGGGAAAGACTCGAACTTTCGGTTTCACTGAGAATGGTACATACTCAATTACTCCAAATGGTGATATCTATCGTGATGGGGCTTTGTACGGTAAAACAGGCGGTAGCAATAATCTCGGTTGGCACTACGGAAATATTAACGTTCCCGTTGATGCGACAATAACAGCATTGTCTGTATCTGAACCTGGTACATATTATGCTAAAGATTATTCATGCGATGGGTTTGATCCTGTAAACGTTTCGAGTATATACAAGGATTTATATAATTATACGGTCAACGGTGGCGATACTCATAACACCAACGAAGGTCATTTTATAGACAATTCTTTGGATACTGGCAACACCGATGACACAAATCTATATCTATCAGCAGGCGATTTCGATACGGTGACTAATACTGGCAATTCTGTCGAGATAAAATTCTGGGTGGAGAAAACCCCACACCCTACTCAGGATAAATATTGGAGATTGACTTATTATTACACCGTAACAAATCTGAATACTGGCGAATCAGCCACAGACGAATGCTATTCGATTAGCTACGGTTGGAATGAGGCTACGACTAAGGAACCATTATTCCGAATAGATTCAATAACCTACGGATCGAATAACTGTGATATTCATTATAGTATGACACGATATAACGAAGATGGTACTGTACGTGATACAAATCGTAACTATCGTGAAATTACTTGCAGCGCAGTAAACGCTGAAACCTACACAGACCATTGGTTTGTATCTAATTCTACTAAATAAAAAGGACGGTGAATAAAAAAATGAAATTTAATGGGATTGAAATTTGGGACGATACTGGTCTCTGCTTTTACACAGATGTTGAAATCAGTGAAGATAATACTCATAACAGGGCAGCTGATGTTAAAGTCTCAAAGAATAACAAATTTCCTTATGTTATCCGAGATGGTGAAGCTTCATATTGGACTGGCACAATAAACGGGTTATGGCTTGATAATTCAGAGGGAGATTGCAAAGAAGACTTCAATCTTGATACATCTACGGCTTGGATAGTTGCCCTTGCAGAGTGGTTACATAACGGAAAGCCTAAGAAGTTAAAACTTTCCGAGGATTGGATAATGACGGTTGAGATTCAGTCAGAGGTACAATTAAATTGCGAAACTTCAGTAGATGTGGCATACAATAACAAATTGTCTTGTAGTTGGGTTCAGACAGAAGAACGTTATACATCGGATAATATAAAACCCTTACACTGTCCTAAATGTAATACTACTGTTATACCCACTGCGGTATATTGTCAGAAATGTGGCACAAAGTTGGTGAATAGTGTATGAGTGTTGTAGAAAATTTTAATTTACACTATGATATTGCCCAACCAGTCAAAGAAAACTATTTCAATCCCAAAGAATATAATCCTAATGCTATTACTCACGTTATATTCAGAGCGTATCAATATAGTTCTGATATTGTAAATAGTGCAAAATACGAGGACTTCTCCCCTAACGTTGTGGATTGGTCTTATTCTGCAAGTGTAGATAATGAATCACGTCAAAGTGCAAGTGTGACACTTCATGTTCCCAAAGACAGTAAAATGTGGTTCATGCGAAGAGAACATTTACAATACGCTGGCTATGATGATGAGTTAGGTTATTTTATCAATGTAGGTTGGAATCCTGTAATATATCGACTGATGTGCGATTTTGAATTACCTGATGGGACTAAGAACAGAGTAGATTTTGGTTTCTTTATTCCTACAGATGATAAATATGACTATGATGCAACCACAAGTACATTTATTATGTCTTTAATTGGCTGTTCTGGAAGCTTTAAGTCCGAATATGGTGGCAGTCTTGTTACTTCGAGAATAGGATATCTTGAAACAGATAAAGAGGGAAATCAAAGAGAAGTAGGATTTCCTTTAGGTATTCACATTGCGAATGATACACCTATTACATCTGATTTTATACGTCAGTTTGTTGAAAAGAATAATACGTTTTTTAGACAGAACAATTCGGAAGTTCCTGTTAAAAACATTTACATAGATGGCTTAGATTTCTATGATACGGTAAAGTATTATGAATTTGAAGAGGGTAGTTCTGTCAGTGATATTTTAAATAGTATTCTTGAAGATAGTATGCAGAATTACACATACTGGATAGACGAAAAGGATAATCTGAGAATACAAAAGAAGTCTCCCCTGTTATATGGGGATGTGATTATGCACTACAGAGATTATAGCAGACTGGTTATTAGTGAAGGAGCAAGTTATACTGATAGTGATACTATAAGTTATGCAGAGGTCTATGGTAAAGACGGTAATTATTATGGGTATTGTGATTGGGCTATGTATAACTTTGATGTTATCAGAAGCAAAGTATTTAATTGTTCTGAGCTTGACACTGATGAAAAATGCAGAAATAGAGCAAGGTGGGAATGTTACAAAGGTTTGTACGGACACGAGACTTTTGACGTAAATCTTGTGGGCATTTATATTTCTCAGTTTCAATATCCATCTATGGCTATTGGCAGAAGTATTGAGTACACGACTATGAATGGCGATACTAATGTTTATACTATTAAAAGTATAGGTTATTCAAATCGTGAATGGACTTTGGGACTATCTATTTACAGACCTTATTATACTGATGAAAAGACGGATTTATCTTCTGAGACAAGAGATAAGTATATGCTTGAAAAACCGGTCATTTTCAAGCATGAAATTGACGGCAATAAGATTAAGTTATATGTAAAATCCAAGGATATAGGAATATCTCTTGTAAAGTTATATATGAGAGCTAATTTTATTGGAGAAAGCGTTGATACCGATGGAACAGCTAATCTTGAGTGGCTTGATGAAAGTGCTTACAAAGTAATTACTTATACTATCCCAGAGGATAATCAGACTTATTTATTTAGTGTACAACTATATAATCCTCAATACGAAATGTCATTATTGAGTAATACATACGTTGTAGATGTTGGAACAGTTGATGATAAGTATTATAAAACCAATAACGGTAAGTATATTGAAGTTGTTAAGAATCACAAGACTGAATTGTTAGAAAGGGCGGTGGAATAATGGCATATATTTATGATTTAGACCCTATTACAAGTTTAAATGAGGCAGATGTGTTTATTCTGAATACATCTAATCGTGTTGATAAAAAAAATCAGTTGGCAAGTGCTGTCTAATCAAATATTAGACAAGGTACACTCCCACACAAATATGCAAATTCTTGACAAATTCGGTACGAATAACGAAGGAAAATTAACATGGGATAATGTGATAGTAGGTAGTGATTATACTTTGCCTATTGCTACTAATTCAGTATTGGGTGGTGTTAAGCCTGATGGCAATACAATAACTGTTGACGAAGACGGTACTATTCATGGTGCAAATACTTACACTCTTCCTATAGCAACAACAGCTGTTTTAGGTGGAATAAAGGTTGATGGCACTACTATTACTGTAAATTCCGAGGGTGTAATTACCTGCATTAACGATAGTAGTATTCCTAACTGGGTAGCAAGTACAGATTATACAACAGGAATGTTAGTTGTTAATGGAACGGTTATATATCAGTGTAAAACAGAACATACATCTGGTGCTACATTTGACGATACAGAAAAGACTAATTGGATTGCCCTGACAGGACAGCAGGGTGAAAAGGGTGACAAGGGTGTTGATGGTGTCTCCCCTACTGCAAAAGTTACGCAGACCGACTTGGGAGCAACCATAACTGTGACTGATGCTAACGGAACCACTACTGCCAATGTGTCTAACGGTACATCTGCTATGCTGTCGGTATCACAGACTGAAACAGGTTGTACGGTAACTGCGACTGATAGCTCGGGAACAACTACTGCTACTGTCTCTAACGGTACAAATGGTACTAATGGAGATGATGGAAAGTCGGCTTATGCTATAGCAGTCGAAGAAGGTTTTAGCGGTGATGAGGCTGCTTGGCTCAACAGCCTGAAAGGTATAACGACCGTAACGTCAAGCGCTGTAAATTTGACGGGAACGTTAACAGCTGATGGCTGGTCTGACACTGCTCCTTACACTCAGACTGTTACCGTAACTGGTTTAGCCGAGGACGGATATCCTATTCTGGATTTAATTACATCAGCAGATACGACAACGGGAATTGATGAGAACAAGCAGTGGGCGTACATAACAAAGGCAACAACTGCTGAAAATACACTGACAGTAAAATGCTATGAGAAAAAGCCTACTATTGCTTTGAATTTCGTTATAAAGGTGGTGTAAACATGGCTGATTGTTTTATTACACGAAGAGGATATGGAAGTGGTGGGGGAAGTTCTATTACTACTGTAACTCCTGAAAAATTAGGATACGTTTCTGATGCTATTTTGTTTTTTGACGGTCGATACAATTCCCCCTCTAAACATATATCTAACGGGTCATACTGGATTGATTTAGTGGAAAACATTTTGGCACAAAGAAATAATATCAATAGCGGAACAGATTTGATTAATAACGATTACTATATTAAGCAAACAGGTGTAGCTTCATCATTTAAAATTCCAAACAATTTTAATTTTGACACTTTTACTATTGAAGTGTTTATTGAAATTATTAGCGATGGTGGTACTGGAGAGAATGATATTTTTGATAACTACAAATCTGCTGGATTTGGAATATATACTGAGAATAACAAACTTTGTGCATCAATACATAATAATAGCAATTATTCAATTATTAAAACGGATTACACATTGAACACAAAATATCTAATAACCATTACTTATGATGGACAAGTATTTTCTTTTTATCTTAATGGTATATTAGTTAATACAGCAGAAGTGTCTAATTATAAAAAAACAACAAAGTATCCTTATTTGGGAAGTTACGATGGAAATAATTGTGCTTCAGGAGCTTATAATTATTATCGTTTTGGAGTTTATAACAGAGCTTTAACTACTACTGAAATCGCTCAAAACTACAATAAAGACGTATATAGATATGTCGATGGTAACACTGACAATATAAACTGAGGTGATATACCATGAAGAAGAGCAAAATGGAATTTTCTAAGAAGATTTATATACTAAACATTATTTTGGTTATCTTTGTTGTGATTTCTTCTTTGACATTGATTGCCTTGAGTGGGAGATTGGGTTTGACAGACCTATCTCCCCTTTCTGTTATTTGTACTTCAGCCTTCTCAGAGCTGGCAGTTCATAGTGGGTTCTATGCAAATAAAGCAAAGGTTGAAAATGTAATTAAAATCAGCAAATGACTGGTTACTGATATGATGATCCACACAAAACGTACTTTTTGCCACTTCAAAATACTGCCCGGACAAACCAAGACGGTCCACATCACCACAGTCCAGTGCAATGAACAGATCATACTCTTTTTTTCCATCCGTCGACTTCATGTGACGGATTTTGTCTGCATTTTTCAAAAACAGAAATTTCTCCGGAATCGGTTCCAGATACAGATCAGCCATAATAGTCGGATAATTATCACAAATGTAATTGTATACAGCCAGACA
>ERZ857965.541-NODE-541-length-52723-cov-11.398496_pt1 | contig 52723 bp, 55 predicted proteins | sample MGYA00519758_ERZ857965 | MGnify/ENA primary metagenome ERZ857965 (study PRJEB31778, sample SAMEA3449381) | human gut metagenome | biome: human gut; feature: human-associated habitat; material: faeces | place: United Kingdom | collected 2010/2012 ... | reverse complement strand
CCCGCCGCAGGCGGAGAATCCTGCAAGCAGGATTCTTTCTTAGGAACTTTTTTTCAGGAGGGAAAGCTGTGAACACAGAACATGATAATACGCTGCTTTCTATATTAGGAAAAATCACAGACAGTCTGTTGCTCTGTCTGCTGTATCTGCTCAGTTGTCTGCCAATCATTACGATCGGAGCGGCAACGACAGCACTTTATTATACCACGCACAAAGTACTCCGCTGTGACAGGAGTTATCTTTGGAAAGAATATAAGCGGGCATGGAAGGAGAATTTTAAACAGGCAACCATCTGCTGGCTCATCTTTGCCGGGATCGGTGCATTGCTTGGGTTTGACATCTATGTGATGTATGGGATCTTTTGTGCCGGAAGTCCATACGGAAGTGCCTATGTATTTTTTGCGGTACTGCTGATGGCGGAAATTTTGTGGATGGTATATACCTTTGCATACATTGCAAGATTTCAGAATAGTACAAAGGAAGTGTTAAGAAACAGTGCGATCATGACGGTCATCCACATTCCAAAGAGCCTTGCACTTTTAGCCGTGTTAGGAGTAGGAGCCTTTTTGGTATGGCTGATACCGCCGCTGTTTTTGATCATTCCGGTGTTGTGTGCCTGGTTTGCAGAGGTAATCTTAGAGAGTGTCTTTGTGAATTATATCAAGGAAGAGGACAGGGAAGACGGGAAAGAAGATTTTTCGTAAAAGGCAATTTTTAGAAACAACCGTTTTTTGTGGTTGATTTATAGAAACAGATATAGTATATTTTCTTATAGACATGCGAATAAGGAGGTATTCCTATGCAGGAAGAGGTACGGGTTGTACTGGATGCAATGGGAGGAGACCATGCACCGGAAGAGATGATCAAGGGTGCAGTGGAAGCAGTAAACGAAAAAAATAACATCCATGTTCTTTTGGTCGGACAGGAAGATGTCATATCCGAGGAACTGGAAAAATATACCTATCCTAAGGAAAGAATGGAGATTGTCCATGCATCCGAAGTGATAGAGACAGCAGAGCCGCCAGTCATGGCGATCCGCAAGAAAAAGGATTCCTCCATTGTGGTAGGAATGAATATGGTAAAAAACGGTGAGGCAGATGCTTTTGTGTCAGCAGGAAGTTCAGGAGCCATTCTTGTAGGTGGACAGGTTATCGTAGGCAGGATCAAAGGAATTGAAAGACCACCGTTGGCACCGCTGATCCCAACGGAACAGGGAGTATCCCTTTTAGTCGATTGTGGTGCGAATGTGGATGCGAGACCGAGCCATTTAGTACAGTTTGCAAAGATGGGTTCTATTTATATGGAACATGTCATGGGCATCAAAAAGCCGAGAGTTGCGATCGTCAACATCGGAGCAGAGGAAGAAAAAGGAAATGCACTGGTAAAAGAGACATTTCCACTGTTAAAAGAATGTGAAGATATTAACTTTGTTGGAAGCATTGAGGCGAGAGAGATTCCGCACGGATATGCAGATGTCATTGTGTGTGAAGCATTTACCGGAAATGTGATCTTAAAACTCTATGAAGGCGTGGCATCGACATTAATGAGTGCCGTAAAGCAGGGCATGATGTCATCGTTAAAGAGCAAGATCGGAGCATTGATGGTAAAGCCGGCGTTGAAGAGCACGCTGAAACAGTTTGATACCGCACAGTACGGTGGAGCACCGCTGTTAGGCTTAAACGGTCTGGTCGTTAAGACACATGGAAGCTCTAAGGCGGCAGAGATTAAAAATACCATTTTGCAGTGTGCCGTATTCCAGGAACAGGACATCAATCAGAAAATAAAAACTTATATTGTACAAAAACAGGAAGAACAGGAATAAGGAGGAAATCGATATGGAATTTGAAAAAATTAAAGCGATTATCGCAGAAGTATTAAACGTTGATGAAAATGAGATTACAATGGAAACAACATTTACCGATGACTTAGGAGCAGATTCCTTAGATGTATTCCAGATCATCATGGGATTAGAGGAAGAATTTGATATTGAGATCGCCAACGAAGATGCAGAAAAAATTGTGACAGTCGGTGATGCCGTAGAGCAGATTAAGAATGCTTTAGCATAACAGAACAAGGAAATGAGTAGTGAGAAGCCCTTTCTTTTTCAGAGGGCTTTTCGTTATATATGGAAAGAGGAGAAAGAATTTTGTACCAGAATCAGAAAAAAATGGAAGAGTTTCAACAGGTGATCGGATATCAGTTTCAGAATAAGAATCTGCTGCGTCAGGCATTGACACACAGTTCGTATGCAAATGAGAAACATATGCACAGACTTTCCGATAATGAGAGACTGGAGTTTTTAGGAGATGCAGTCCTTGAGATCATCTCCAGTGAGTATTTATTTAACACATATCAGGACAAGCCGGAGGGAGATCTGACAAAATTGCGTGCAAGCATTGTCTGTGAACCGACACTGGCACTCTGCACCAAGGAAATGGATCTTGGAAAGTATCTCTATTTGGGAAAAGGAGAGGATATGACAGGCGGAAGAAGTCGTAAATCCATTCTTTCCGATGCGCTCGAGGCTGTGATAGGTGCCATTTATTTAGATGGTGGTTTTGCTAGTGCAAAAGAGTTTATTTTACGTTTTATCTTAACGGATATCGAGCACAAACAGCTCTTTTATGATAGCAAAACTATCCTGCAGGAGATTGTACAGGCATCCCATAAGGAAGAACTGGGATATCGTCTGGTAAAAGAGGAAGGACCGGACCACAACAAACACTTTGTGGCAGAGGCATATGTCGGCGACCGGGTCATCGGACAGGGCGAAGGCAGGACCAAAAAGGGAGCAGAGCAGGAAGCCGCGTACCGCGGAATACTGAAGCTGCGTGAAGAACAATCGTAAGCAGTGAGGGAATAGGATGTATTTAAAAAGTATCGAAGTACACGGTTTTAAGGCTTTTGCGAATAAAATCGTATTTGATTTTCACAATGGGATTACGGGGATCGTAGGACCAAACGGAAGTGGAAAAAGTAATGTTGCAGATGCAGTGCGCTGGGTACTTGGGGAACAGAGTGCAAAGCAGCTTCGTGGTGCGAGTATGCAGGATGTCATTTTTGCGGGAACGGAGAATCGGAAACCGTTGAGTTATGCTTATGTTGCAATTACATTGGATAATTCAGATCATAAGCTGCCGGTGGACTATGAGGAAGTGACCATTGCAAGAAGAGTCTATCGTTCCGGTGAGAGCGAATACCTGATGAACGGAAGTCCGTGCCGGTTAAAAGATGTCAATGAACTCTTTTATGATACGGGAATCGGAAAAGAGGGTTATTCCATTATCGGTCAGGGACAGATTGACCGTATTTTAAGTGGAAAACCGGAGGAACGACGGGAGCTTTTTGATGAAGCGGCAGGTATTGTAAAATACAAACGCAGAAAAGTGACGGCTCAGAAAAAATTAGAGCATGAGAGAGAAAATCTTGTGCGTGTCAATGACATTCTTTCAGAGTTAGAGCGTCAGTTAGCACCGTTAGAGCGTCAGTCCGAAAAAGCACATTTATATTTAAAAAAGAAAGAGGAACTGAAAGAATACGATGTCAATATGTTCCTCTTAGAAGTAGAGCGGATCGAACAGCTTTTAGATGAGGCAGGAAAGAACTTTGAAATTGCAAGTGAGCATCTTACGGAAACCAAAGAACAGCATGAGAAGATGAAAAGTGAGTATGCGGCAATGGAAGAGGCAATGACGCAGATGGATGAAAAGATCAGCAATCTGAAGGATTCCATTGCAGGCACAGATGTGACCAAAGGAAAATTAGAAGGTCAGATCAATGTCTTAAAAGAACAGATCCACACGGCACAGCTTACCAAAGAGCATTTAGGGGAACGGATCGCTTCCATTGAGGCGCAGCAGGAAGAACGCAGGCAGCAGGGGAGCACTTATGATGCACAGCGTCAGGAATATGAGACGCAGCTTGCAGCGATTGAAAAGACCAGGGAACAGGCACAGGAAAAATTACAGTCGATCCAGGCGGAGATTACCCGTTGTAAAGAAGGCATTGAAGAGGGGAAAAATGAGATCATTGAGCTGTTAAACCAGAAAGCATCCGTAAAGGCAGGACAGCAGCGTTACGATACGATGCTAGAACAGATCCAGATCCGAAAATCCCAGTTGAATCAAAGACTCTTACAGCGTAAGACCGAGGAAAGCGGTTTAGTAGAAGCACTGCAAAAGAGCGAACAGGAACTTGCCGATATAGAGGCTAAGATCATAAAAGGCAAAGAAAACGAAGCGAAGATGCAGGCGCAGAAGGAAGAGTGGCGGCAAAAGACACAGGAGAATGTTAAGAAGTTAGAACAGGCGAACATTCATTATAACAAAATGCAGTCACGTTTAGAGTCGCTGAAAAATATCGCAGAACGCTATGAGGGTTATGGCAACAGCATCCGTCGTATCATGGAAAAAAAGGAGACGGAGTCCGGCATCCATGGGGTGGTAGCAGACCTGATCCAGGTGAAAAAGCAGTATGAAACGGCGATCGAGACAGCCTTGAGCAGCAATGTCCAAAACATTGTCACGGAGGATGAAGAGACGGCAAAGCGGATGATCCGGTATTTAAAGGAAAACCGCTATGGCCGCGCGACATTTTTACCACTTACCAGTGTGGGCAAAAAAGAGCCACGCAGGAACCATGAGGCAGAGCAGGAAAAAGGTGTGATCGGCTATGCCGACCATTTGGTATCAAATGATAAGAAATATGACGGGATCATGGCTTATCTGTTAGGAAGAGTGCTTGTCATTGATACGATCGACCATGCAGTTGTGATCGCAAAAAAATACCACTATTTCCTTCATATGGTAACTTTAGAAGGGGAATATTTAAGTCCGGGCGGCTCGATGAGCGGTGGTGCGTTTAAAAACAGCAGTAATCTGCTTGGAAGAAAAAGAGAAATAGAAGAACTCGAAAAAAATATTGCCGCGCAGAAAAAAGAAATTGAAGAATTAAAACAGCGCAATCTGGATATCCGTACCGCAAAAGATTTACTGACCGAGGATTTAGAACAACTTCGTGGAGACCTGCAAAAAGCATTGATCTTAAAGAACACGGCACAGATGAATGTCAGCCGTGCTAAGGAGCAAAAGGAAGAGAGCGAGAGTGTATTTTCCGGATTGCAGGCAGAGAGTGTCCAGATCGAGCAGCAGATAGCAGAGATTCATGAAAAGAAGGAACAGATTGCACAGCAGATCGAGCAGGCAGCAACTCGTGAAAAAGAGATCGAGCAGGCAAATGCGGCCTTCCAGGAAATCTTAGATGAGCAGATCTATGTAGAAGAGGGTGCGGCAAAAAATGTTTCGGAGATACAGTTAGAAGAAGCGAATATCCGACAGAAAACAGAGTTTGCGATCGAGAATTTAGAACGTATCCAAAGAGAGGCGGAGCGGTTTGCCGAAGAGATCGAAAAAGTAAAAGCAGATGCAGAACTTTCCGAAGAGGATGCGAAGAAAAAACAGGCAGACATTGAAGAGATCGAAAAGACGATCTTAGCTTCTGATGATACCTATGCATCATTAGTGAAGGAATTAAAGGAATCCCAGCAGCAAAAGGAAGAGATGAACACGGAGTACAAGGGCTTCTTTGAGAAACGCGAGGAAGTCAGCCGTCAGATGAATGAGTTAGACAAAGAAATCTTCCGTTTGAACCAGCAGAGGGAAAAGTTAGAAGAGGCGTTAGAGTCCCAGCAGAATTATATGTGGGAAGAATACGAGCTGACCTTCAACAATGCAAAAGCATTGCGAAATGAGGAATACGATAATCTGACCGAGATGAAAAAATCCATTACACAGATCAAAGAGGATATCCGAAAATTAGGAGATGTCAATGTCAATGCCATTGAGGAATACAAAGAGGTATCAGAGCGTTATGGATTTTTAAAAGGACAGCATGATGATTTAATCGAGGCAGAGCAGACTTTATTAGGGATCATTGAGGATTTAGACACCGGCATGAAACGCCAGTTTGCGGAGAAGTTTGCAGATATCCAGAGAGAGTTTGATAAGGCGTTCAAGGAACTCTTTGGCGGTGGAAAGGGAACGTTAGAATTAGTGGAGGAAGAAGACCTCTTAGAGAGTGGAATCCGAATCATTGCACAGCCTCCGGGCAAAAAATTGCAGAATATGATGCAGCTCTCCGGTGGAGAGAAATCCTTAACAGCCATTGCACTGTTATTTGCAATTCAGAATCTGAAACCGTCACCGTTCTGTCTCTTGGATGAGATAGAGGCGGCACTGGATGATAATAACGTCACACGTTTTGCCAAGTATTTACATAAACTGACGAAGAATACGCAGTTTATCATCATTACGCATCGACGGGGAACAATGGCAGCGGCAGACAGACTCTATGGCATTACCATGCAGGAAAAAGGAGTTTCTACGCTGGTATCTGTCAATCTGATAGAAAAAGAACTTGATTAAAGGAGGAAAGCGTATGAAGTGGGGCTTTAAAATGTCAAAAGAAAAAGAAGAGCAGACACCGGAAGCAGTCGCAGAGGAAGCAACAGAAGGAACTGTGGAAGCCGTTGATGTGGAAGAAGCAACAGAAGAAATGGCAAAATCTGCTGATATGGAAGAAATAGAACAGGCTGCTGACAAGAGAGAGGCAAAGGAATTACAGGATGCGTCTGAGAACGATGAGGAACAGATAGATGCGGATGCCATAGAAAATGAGGTTGAAGAAATAAGTGGCGCAGAATCTATCGAAGAAGAAGCCGAAGAAAATACCGAAGCAGAAAAAAAACAGGGATTTTTCAGTCGCTTAGTTGCAGGACTTACAAAGACCAGAGACAGCTTTGTATCTGGAATAGATTCGATTTTCAGCGGATTTTCAGCGATAGATGATGACTTTTATGAAGAAATCGAAGAAATCCTGATCATGGGAGATATCGGTGTACGCGCGACACAGGAGATTCTGGAAAATTTGCAGCAAAAGGTAAAAGAAAATCATATTAAGCAGCCACAGGAATGTAAGGAGTTATTGATTCAGAGCATTAAGGAGCAGATGGAAGTCGGTGAGACGGCATACCGTTTCGAGAATGAAAAATCCGTCGTACTGGTGGTAGGTGTCAATGGTGTCGGAAAGACAACCTCTGTCGGAAAATTAGCAGGTAAATTGAAGGCACAGGGAAGAAAGGTTGTGCTTGCGGCAGCCGATACATTCCGTGCGGCAGCAGGAGCACAGTTAGAAGAATGGGCACACCGGGCAGGTGTCGATATGATTGGCGGTCAGGAGGGAGCAGATCCGGCAGCAGTTGTATATGATGCAGTAGCGGCAGCAAAAGCGAGAAAGGCAGATGTGCTTCTTTGTGATACGGCAGGACGGCTTCACAATAAGAAGAATCTGATGGAAGAATTAAAGAAAATCAACCGTATTATTGATAAAGAATACCCGGATGCATTCCGTGAAACTTTAGTGGTCCTGGATGGAACTACTGGTCAGAATGCACTGGCACAGGCAAAGCAGTTTATGGAAGTTGCGGATATTACTGGAATCATTTTAACGAAGATGGATGGAACCGCAAAGGGTGGAATTGCAGTAGCCATCCAGTCGGAGCTTGGTATACCGGTGAAGTATATCGGAGTCGGTGAGACGATTGATGATTTACAGAAATTTGATTCAGAGCAGTTTGTGGATGCATTATTTTCCACAAGAGAGGAGTAAGACATGCTGACATTGGAGAAATTTGAAGAAGCAAGTGAGAAAGTGAAAGAGGTTACTTTAGAAACAAAGTTAATCTACAGTGATTTTTTAAGTGAGCAGACAGGAAACAAGGTCTACCTAAAACCGGAGAACATGCAGTTTACCGGGGCATATAAGGTTCGAGGAGCATATTATAAGATTAGTACCTTGTCTGATGAAGAAAGAGAGAAAGGACTGATTACGGCATCAGCCGGAAACCATGCACAGGGAGTTGCCTATGCCGCAAAATGCTATGGAGTCAAGGCTACGATTGTCATGCCGACAACGACACCGCTGATCAAAGTGAACCGTACAAAAAGCTATGGAGCGGAAGTGGTATTATATGGTGATGTCTATGACGAAGCCTGTGCAAAGGCATATGAATTGGCGGAGGAAAAAGGATATACCTTTATCCATCCGTTTGATGATTTAGCAGTCGCTACCGGTCAGGGCAGCATTGCCATGGAGATTTTTAAGGAACTTCCGTTAGTAGAATATATCTTAGTTCCGATCGGCGGAGGCGGACTGGCTACCGGCGTTTCCACACTTGCAAAACTTTTGAATCCTAAGATCAAGGTCATCGGCGTAGAGCCGGCAGGTGCAAGCTGTATGCAGGCATCCTTAAAAGCAGGAAAAGTAACTACACTTCCGAATGTGAATACCATTGCGGATGGTACAGCCGTAAAGACACCGGGAGAAAAGATTTTCCCATATATCCAGAAAAATTTAGATGATATCATTACCGTAGATGATGATGAACTAGTGGTTGCATTTTTAGATATGGTGGAAAATCACAAGATGGTAATTGAAAATTCCGGTCTGCTGACCGTAGCTGCCTTAAAGCATTTAAATGTCAAAGCAAAACGTGTCGTATCTATTTTAAGCGGCGGCAATATGGATGTCATTACGATGTCCTCCGTGGTTCAGCAGGGACTGATCTTCCGTGACCGTATCTTTACAGTTTCAGTGCTGTTGCCGGATAAACCGGGCGAACTGTCAAGGGTGGCAGATACCATTGCAAAAGAGCAGGGAAATGTTATTAAATTAGAGCATAACCAGTTTGTTTCTATTAATAGAAGTGCAGCCGTAGAGCTTCGGATTACGTTAGAGGCATTTGGAACAGACCATAAGAAACAGATTATGAAGGCGTTGGAGAAGAACGGATATAAGCCGAAGCTGGTAAGAACAAATCTGTAAATAATTATGAAGCGAAACTAGGAAGTGTCAGGAATGAGACAGAAAAGGCGTTACATAAAGTGGCGTCTTTTTATACATATAGGCAATAGTGTACAGAAATTAGACAAAAAATCACTAAAATAATTGAAATATAGGAAAAGTGGGAGTATATTAAATAAGTATCAGGTACAAACGAAAGACAAGAGGGAGTTATGAAATGTTATATGAAATAGGCGATAAAGTTTTGGATGAGTGGGTCATCACCAGAACGATCGGAGAGGGAAGTTATGGAAAGGTAGTGGAGATCGAACGAAATGAGTTTGGATTGTCCATGAAGTCAGCTCTAAAGATTATATCTATCCCTGGAAATAACAGCGAATTAAAAGCCGTTATGGGAGAGGGAGTCGATAACAAAAGTATCACATCTTATTTCTATGGATTCGTAGAAGAAATTATCAAAGAGATCGCAATTATGTCCGAGCTTAAGGGGCATACCAATATTGTTACCTATGAAGATCATCGTGTCATACCACATGAGGATCATATCGGCTGGGATATTCTTATCAGGATGGAATTACTGACATCTCTTTTAGATTATTCGGAGGAACATGAAATTACAGAACAGACAGTGATCAAATTAGGAACCGATATTCTGACGGCATTAGAAGTGTGTCAGAAGTACCATGTTGTACACCGTGACATTAAACCGGAAAATATTTTTGTTTCAGCAACCGGAGATTTCAAACTGGGAGATTTCGGAATTGCAAGAACCATTGAAAAGACAACATTTGGAATGTCAAAAAAAGGGACTTATCCTTATATGGCACCGGAGATTTATCAGGGCAAAGAAAGTGATATCTTAGTAGATATGTATTCTTTAGGACTGGTCATGTACCGGATGTTAAATGACAACCGTCTGCCGTTTTTCCCGGAATACCCGAAAAAGGTAACTTATGTAGACAGAGAAAATGCGTTATATCGTCGGATACAGGGAGAGACATTTCCGAAACCCCGTCATGGAAGCAAAGAGCTTGGAAATATTGTGATGAAGTCCTGTCAGTATCAAAAAGAAGACAGATATGGCAGTATTTTTCAAATGAAAGAAGCATTAGAGCATTTAAATGGCAATACCAGTAAGAATCTGAATCGGATATATGGAATGACAGATGCTAAAAAAAGACAGGTCCGACAACGGGAAGAAGGTACCGTAGGTCTTTTTGAGCAGAATTTTGAAAAAAGAAAGCAACAGGAAGAGAGGAGGGATATTACAGAACCGGTCATCGAAAAAGAACAGACGCAGACTCCAAAGAAAAAGAATCGGGTGTTGTTATATGTGCTGATCGCTGTCTTAGCAGTAGGATTTTTAGGTGTGATGACAGCAGTATTTATCAAAATAAAAAGTATTGTTCCAATGAAAAATACAGAAAAAGAACAGACGCAAACAGAGGAAAGCAACAATAAAAAAGCAGATTCTAAGAAACAACAGAAAAAGAAAGAGAAAAAGACAGAGAATACGAAAGAGGATACAACAGAACAGACGCAGGAAGAGGGTACAAAAGACAGTAAACAGGAGAATGTTGATGATAGCAGTGATGAAATAGAGCAGGAAGTGCCAAAAACAAAGGCACAGGATAAAACATCAGATACGTCACCGGCGCAGGAGCCAGGGACATCGCAGACACCGGCACAGGAAGTTCCGCAGACCTCAGAACCGTCACAGACAGCGGAAACACCACAGGCTGTAGAGACACCGCAGGCATCCGAGCCACAGCAAACGCCGGAAACACCGCAGACATCACAGGAACCTGAACAGAAAGAGAATAACATGTTGATCGATGGGGCAGATAGTGAGAAAAAACCGGAAATCAATATTGATGGAGCTGAGTGATGATAAAAACAGGGAGGAAGCAATGAAAAAGATACAGAGGAGTATAATTTTTGTAATAGGAATTTTACTATGGGTTATGCAGGGACAGTCCGTATTTGCAGCAGGCAGTACAGAACTGTTGAGCGGCACAATTGCAAATACAACGATCAGTTATCGGCTGACAGAGGATGGAACACTGACAATTTACAGCGATAATATTGAAGAAATGCCGAATTATACCGTAAACAGTACGGTGCCATGGGCAGCACAGAAAGATAAGATTAAAAAAGTACAGATCAACTCTTATTTGAAAAATATTGGAGATTATGCATTTTACGGATGTGATTCTTTAGAGAGTGTTGTGATACAGGATTCAAAACTGACAGAAATCGGAATTGCGGCATTTAAGAATTGTAAAAATTTAAAGACGATCAATATTCCGGAAACAGTAAAGGCAATCGGTACCATGGGGTTTGCAAACTGTAACAGTCTGCAAAGTACAAAGAAGAATCCGGTAGTTATCCCAAAGGGCAATACAGAGATCATGGACTTTGCATTTGCAGGATGCAAATCCATGCAGTATATCAAGATTCCGGCGAGCGTGGAGATGATCGGGAATTGTGCTTTTTTTGAATGTGATTTTTTATCTGAGATAGAGATTGAAGAGGGACAGTTACAAGAGATTGGAGATTATGCGTTTACAGATTGTGAGATGGAGAGTATTGTAATTCCAACAAAGACGGGAAAGATTGGAGAATATGCATTTTCTGATTGTAAGCGGCTTGAAAAAATATGGTTCCTATATGCGAACGGAACAGATACACAGGAAATTGCAGGGAATATGCTGCAGGGAAGTTCACATGTCAATGCCCTATATTTGTATAGCGGAAAGAGTTATGAAAGCTGGGCAAAAAACAATGGTTTTTCTGACAAACTTATCTATATCCACAATATGTCCAGTGATAACAGCAATTATAAGGTATATTTAGGTGGAGTTCCATATGGACAGTACAGTGCCGTATACAATGGACAGCAGATCAAGCCGGCGGTGAAATTATATTATAGTGGAAAAGAGGTCAGTGCAGCAGATTATTCTGTTACTTACAGTAATAATGTTAATGCCGGAAAGCAGGCGGCAATACAGATCATTGGAAAAAATGCATACTATGGAAAAATGAGTCTGAAATTTACCATAAAAGAGTATTCTTTAACATCAAATTGTAAAATCAGTGATGTACAGAATCAGTCCTACACCGGATATGCGATCACACCGAAGATCAGCGTTTTGTGTGGGAGCCGTACATTAAAAGAAAATACGGATTATACCGTGGAATACAGCAATAATAAAGAAGCAGGAGATCAGACGGCTGTTATTACGGTAAAAGGAAAAGGCAATTATACAGGAGTACTACAAAAGAAATTTTCGATCGTAAAAAAATCCATAGCAGGTGCTAAGATTCAGATCCATGATAAAAGCATCTATAAAAAAGGGAAAAAAGTCAAACCAACCGTAACAGTTACATACCAGAATCAAACTTTACAGGCAGGAAGAGATTATAAACTGAGTTATTCTAACAATAAAAAAGTATCAAAAAAGGCAGTTGTAAAAATCCAGGGAATTGGGATGTACAGTGGAACGCTGCAAAAGAAATTTACGATTTATCCACCAAAAGCAAATCTGGTCGTAACGAAAAAGAGTATTAAGGTAAAGAACTGGGAGAAAGATAAAGGCTTTACAATTCTATACAAATATAAAGTGGATAAGAGAAAGTACTGTAAAAAACCAGTCAATGGAAACGGACTGGCAAAGGCTTTAAAAAAGCATAAAGGACATAAGATTACCATCAAGGCAGCATTAAAGTGCAATGGAATCACGGGAGCTTATTCCCAGGGGAAAAAGTTGAAATTGAAATAAAGGGGGAGAGTGAAGCATGAAGAAAAGAGTAGTCATCTGGAGCAGTTTTATGGTAATTATGCTGTTTGGTGTCTTTACGATGTATGTAAAGGCACAGACAACAACAACCTATTATCTGAATAACAGGAACGAATTATTTCAGGGAGCACCGGCAAACAGTAACTGTGGTGAAATAGCAGCCTGTATTAAGACAACGACAGGGATTACAGGTAGTAACATCAGTTATAATGCAAGCAAAGATCAGGTAACGGTGAATGGACTGAATGCAAAAGAATTAAGAATCTATGCATCAAAATTTTATCTTACCGGAAATGAAAGCAAGGCAGATAAATTAGTATTGAATATGAGAACCGATGTGGATGGAGCAAGTGGAGTAGCATTTTCGGTGCCGTCAAATGGACTAAAGCGTAAATACAGTTGGAAGTTAGCTTCGAATATGGAATATAAGAATAACAGATTAATGAAAAATGCATTGCAGATTTCAGCAAGTTCCGCAACGATCTATGCAGCAGGGACCGGAAATACGACACAGTTAAAGGCACAGACAATTGGAAATTCCACACAGGTTGTATGGAAGAGCAGCAATACAAATATTGCAACTGTCAGCAATACAGGACTTGTAACAGGAAAATCGAAAGGACCGGTTCAGATTACGGCAACAGCGAATGGAACGACTTGTATCTGTAATGTAAATGTGATCGCACCAAGGGTAACGGTTTCTATGTCTAATGCATCGATTTATGCAGCGGGAAGCAGGAGCTCGTTTACGTTGACGGCAACTGTGAATGGAACAAATAAGGATGCGGTAACCTGGTCAAGCAGTAATACGGGAGTAGCGAAAGTTACAAATGGTGTTGTGCAGGGGACCGGGGCAGGTAATGCAACGATCACAGCAAGTTTTGGCGGAAGTAAGGCAACCTGTAGTGTAAATGTTATGAGACAGACCATTTCGATGTCAGGCGGAAATCCGATTTATGCCAAAGGAACAGGAAGCAGTACACAACTGACGGCAACCGTCAATGGAACCGTTGGAAATGATGCAGTGGCATGGACTTCCGGTAATACGAATATTGCAAAAGTCAGTGGTGGAAAAGTTACAGGTGTTGGGGCCGGAACGGTAACGATTACGGCAACGTCAAATGGTGTCAGCACGTCTAAGAGTATCCAGGTAAAGGAGCCGACGATCAAACTGGATCGTGAAACTGCAAATATTTATCCGCCTGCGACAAAAACCGTTACATTTACGGTCACTGTGAATGGAGTGCAGGGAAACAGTGGTGTAACCTGGACATCCGGAAATACAAAGGTAGCCACCGTAAGTAATGGAAAGGTCACTGCAGTAAGTAAGGGAACGGCAACGATCACAGCTAAGGCAAATGGAAAGCTGGCAAAGGCAAAAGTTACGGTAAAAGACCCATATGCAAATGTGAGTCCAACGTCCGGTACGATAAAGATAGGAAAAACTTTACAGCTTACAACGAATTATGCACCGGCATCAACAGGTACACCAAGTTACTCAAGCAGTAATAAAAAGGTAGCAACCGTAGATTCCAAAGGTGTAGTAAAAGGAGTAAAAGCAGGAACGGCAACGATTACAGTCAAGGTCAATGGTGTTACTGCAAAAGCTGAACTTACTGTAAAGTAAGTGAAAGTGGGAGAAAAAGAGGATGTTTGAACTGGCAATATACTCTTGGAAAAGATGTAAGAGGCTTGTCTTAAATAAAGAGAACAAAGGCAAAGAGCAGATCTGCCTTAGCAGGACAGAATATAAAATCCATGAAGATGTTATTTTGGAGTTAAAACAGGAGGGACCAGAGGCAATGTTATCTATTGCATCTGGTCAGAACCTGGTGTCAGACGGAGAACTGGTATTTGAATATGCTTTAGGAGAAGAAAATGTTTTTTCCGTGTTTACCGGATATGGTCAGGAACTGGTCATTTTAGTGAATAAAAGAGAAAGTGTTATTGCACCATTACAGAAGTATTATTCTTCTATGGTGGGAAGACTTCGTGCAGGTGCTGCGGCAGACAATGATTTTGTGATAGATCATCCATTGGTATCGGGACATCACATGGAGATAAGCTGTGAAGAGGGGGTATGGTACCTCAAGGACAGCAGTTCGAATGGAACTTATGTGAATGGCGAGAGAGTGGAGAAACGATGCAGGCTGAGTGGCGGAGAGATCATAGATCTTTTTGCGGCACGGATCGTATTTGGGATTACTTTTTGTGCAGTGATAAAACAGAAAGAGCAGTCTCTTGAGACGAGTCCGAAGCTCATTCCTTTTTCAGGCGAGGGCAATGACTGGGATCATGCTGTTGCAGAAAACAGATTTTTTCACCGTTCCCCGCGAAAGCTGAAAGCTCCGCAGATGAGTGTGGTTGCCATTGAACATCCTCCTGTCAGACAGGTAGTAGAAAAGAAACCGCTTTTTATGGTGATCGGACCATCATTTACGATGATGATACCGATGGTATTAGGAAGTATGCTGGCTGTGTACAGCTATAAATCCTCAGGCAGCAGTACCGGGATCATGATGTATACAGGAATCATTACAGCTTGTTCCTCAGCCTTGATAGGAGTGGTCTGGGCATTGATCAATATGCGATATACCAATAAAAGCGTATTGGAAAATGAGAAAAGACGCGCAGAAAGTTATTTAGGATACATAGAAAAACAGAGGAACAGAATCCATGTATTAAAAGAAGAATTACGGCAGAGCATGATACAGATGTATCCGGATACAAAGCAATGCCTACAGTATAGTGTTCAGGCAAAAGAACTGTGGACAAGAAACCGGGAACATGAGGATTTTTTAACAGAACGAATTGGTCTTGGAGCAGGGGATATTTCAAACTATATCGAGATACCAAAGGAGCGTTTTGAGGTAGTAGAGGATGAGTTAAACCAAAAACCATATCAGTTAAAAAAAGAAGAGGCAATGCTTCCGGGGATTCCTAAGACGATCGATCTTTCTAAGGAGGGAATCGTAGGAATTGTAGGAAATAAGGAAGTAACTTTGAATATTGCAAGGATTCTGATCACACAGATAGCAGCCAATAACTGTTATACAGATGTACGGCTGGCATTTGTATATGATGAAAATAAGACGGACGAATGGAAATGCTATGGAATGCTGCCACATGTCTGGTCTGCCGGCTATCGGGTCAGATATATGGCATCTGATCCCATAGAGGCAGAAGAAGTTTTTCTATTATTAGAAGAACAGTTAAAGGAACGTGAAGTTCAGGCATGGGAGCAGAAAGAGAAGTTTGAGATACCGGTCATCCTGTTTGTTTCAGATGTTTCGCTGTTAGAGGGAGCATCCATTCAAAGGTATATATCAGCAGATGCATCCAGATATCACTTTACGGTAGTGATCTTAGCAGACAGTTATGAAAAACTGCCAAACCAATGCTCTTATGTGATAGAGGATACAGAGACATTTCAGGGAATGCATTTATTAAAAACAGATACTTATGATCCGGTGCAATTTGATGAAGCTAAAGAAAGTGAAACAGAAGAATTTGTAAAAGAGTTAGCGGTGATCCGCGTCAATGAGGAAGAAATGGGCGAATTGCCGGAATGTCTGACTTTTTTTGAAATGTATGGAATACATACGCTCGAAGAATTGAAAGTAGCAGAACGATGGAAAGCGCATCGGACAGAGCAGAGCCTGAAAGCGGTTATTGGACAAAAGGCAGGTTGTAAAGACTGTATCTTAGATGTGCATGAGAAGTATCATGGACCACACGGACTGATCGCAGGAACTACCGGTTCCGGAAAATCGGAGACGCTTCAGACCTATATTCTGTCTCTTGCCGTCAATTACAGCCCGGATGATGTTGGATTTTTTATCATCGACTATAAGGGCGGTGGCATGGCAAATCTGTTTGAAGGTTTACCACATATGATTGGGGCAATTTCTAATCTGTCCGGAAATGAAATCCATCGTGCAATGGTTTCTATTAAAAGTGAAAACCGCAGAAGACAGACGGTGTTTAATCTTGCCGGAGTCAATAATATTAACAGTTACACGAAGTTAGTACGTTCAGGAGAAGCGGAATTACCGGTTCCGCATTTATTTATTGTAGTGGATGAATTTGCAGAATTAAAAAGAGAACAGCCGGAGTTCATGAAGGAACTGATCAGTGTGGCACAGGTAGGAAGAAGTCTTGGAGTGCATTTGATCTTAGCAACGCAGAAACCGGCAGGAACGGTAGATGAAAATATCTGGTCTAATTCTAAATTCAAATTGTGTTTAAGAGTACAGGATAAGCAGGACAGTAAAGAAATGCTTCATAAAGAAGACGCAGCGTTCATAACGAAGACCGGGCGTGGTTATCTTCAGGTCGGAAATGATGAACTCTATGAACTTTTCCAGTCAGGCTGGAGCGGAGCCGAGTATATCAAAGACAGTCAGGTCAGACAGGATTCAGAAGCTGCTATTTTAACGATGACAGGAGGGATTCTGTTAAAGAAACCAAAACAGAAGAAAGAAAAAGAAACGGCACAGGTCATCACACAGTTAGATGCTGTCCGGGATGCATTAGTCAAGATTGCAAAAGCAGAGGGATATGATAGGGATTATAGTTTGTGGATACCTCCGATCAAAAATCCACTGTTTTTAGATGAAATAGGAGAGGCTAGAAAAGAACAGGATAAGGATTTCAGACTGAATGTGATCGTTGGAATGTATGATGATCCACAGAACCAGAAACAACAGCCGGTCATTGTGGATTTTGCAGCACAGGGACATTTAGCAGTATTTGGTACGATATCCAGCGGAAAAAGTACATTTATGCAGACCTTAGCAGGCGCATTGATCAGAAAGTATACGGCAAAAGAACTGAATCTTTACATGATAGATTTTAGTAACAAGGCATTAAAATGTTTTGAAAATGCACCACAGACAGGTGGAGTAGTCTGTGAAGATGAACCGGATCGTTTAAAGAAATTATTTTATATGTTAAATAAAAAGATAGCAGAGCGGAAAAAGCAGTTAGAAGGGATCAGCTATTCGGCTTATATCCGGTCAAAAGGTAAAAATATGCCGGCAATTCTGGTGTTATTAGATAACTATAATGGTTTTCGTGAGAAAACGGATGACTGTTATGAGGCCGACATGATAAAACTTGCACACGATGGCATGGCATATGGAATTTTTCTTGCTATTACGGCAAATAACATGGGCAGCAATGGACTGCCTAACCGGTTAGCAGACAGTATTCCAACAACACTGGCATTGGTGATGAATGACCGTTATCAGTATTCGGAAGTGCTTCGCACCGGACGCATTGATATTACACCGGATGAGCAGTTAAAAGGAAGAGGACTGGTAAAAGTGGAGGATTCCATTCTGGAATTTCAGACAGCATTAGTCGAAAATGAAACCGATGAGATGGAACGAATGTTAAAGATTAGAGCAACTTGTGAACGGTTGAAAGCAGCATGGAACGCACCGCTTGCCGTACCGATTCCGATGATTCCTAAAAATCCGGTCTGGAGTGAGTTTGAGGATTTAGAGGAAGTGCGGGCTATGTCAGATACAACAGACCTGCTTCCATTTGCTTATGATGAAAAAAGTGCTGAAATCTATGGTGTGGATCTGCGAAGAACATTCTGTTATCTTGTTTCCGGCAAAGCGAGAACCGGTAAAAAGAATATGTTGAAGATATTAGGCAGTTCAGCCGGAATGTTACATGCCCGCAGAGTGATCATTGAGCATACGGGAAATGAATTCATGCAGTATGCAAAGAGTATAGGTGCAGAATATCTGCATACACAGCAGGAACAGGCGCAGTTCTTTAGAGATCTGCTTCCAACATTTGCAGAGAGAAACCGGGTCAAAAACAACTTAAAGGAAGAGGGAGAAGAAGAAAGTACGATCTATCAGCAGATGAAAAAGTATGAGACGATCTTTGTCTTTATTGCTGATCTGCATGAGTTTATGGAATCTGTTTACCAGCCGGAACAGGATGTTATAAAAATCGGACCATTTGTAGAAAACGTTATGGAAAAAGGAAGTCTGCATAATATTTATTTTATTGCAGCAGTGGATACAAAAGATATTTCTTTCATGCGGGGAAGCCGTGCGTATGAAGCCATGATTTCGTATCATACTGGAATACAGCTTGGAGGAAATGCAATGGAAGCTGCATATTTTGATTTTTCACATCTGACCTATACGGAACAGAATAAAGGGTATAAAGCCGGTATAGGAATGATACCGCGTGATAACGATGAGAGTGGTGTGGAAAAAGTGATCATTCCACAATACAGAAAGAGAGATGTATGAAATGTTAAAACTCAGGGTGCAGATTCCGGACATAGGAAAAGAATATGATGTGCAGTGTAATGAAAAAGCATATGTAGAAGATGTGATACAGGATATATTGGACTTGATCTGCAGAAAGGAAAGCCTGCAGGTGGAAAAAGAAGAAAAACTGGCAGTTTATAGTGTACAAAAGGGGAGCTTTTTAAAAAAAAGTAGGACCTTAGAAGAACACAGGGTGCAAAGCGGAGAGAACATTATGATTTTATAGGAGGGTGAGAATGGCAAAGATAAAGGTTGATACAACTGCGTTAGAAAAAAAATTAGGAACAATGAGTGACAAAATTAATGCTATAAAAGAAAGCATCGATGATATCGATAAAGGGATGCAGAAGGTAGAAAAATACTGGAAAGGAGATGCCAGTAAACTGTTTTTATTAAACTATGCAAAGACAGATACTTCTCTAGGTTCCATGATGGATATCCTGACGGAAAGTAAAAACGAAATGCAGGAAATCTGTAAAAAATATAATAACTGTGAAGCAAGTATTGGGAAGATGATAGAAGGGATGAAGATGGAGGGATGAAAGAATGAGTAAAAAAATCAAAGCAGATATGGGAAAGTTAGAAGAAATCCAAACGATTTTAGAGAACAATGCAAAAAAGATTACTCATAATATTACACGGATAGGGGAGCTGCATAAGGAAATAGATGTCTGCTGGGAAAGTCAAATGTGGGATTCCTGCTATAAGACATATTGTGATCTGAAAAAAGAGTTAGAAGAAAATGCAAAAGAATATGAGGAATATCCGAAAAAATTGAAAGCATGTATAGAAGGATATCAGGAAACAGAAGAAGCTATTGAGTCATTGAGTCAGGAATTGCCGGCAAATGTTTTAAAATAACAGAGAAAAAGCGGGGACAATACAAATGGCGGAATTATATGTAGATACGGAAGGCTTATTTGAGGCTGTTGGAGAGTTTGATCAGGAAATCAAAATGTGCGATCAATGTATACAGGCATTAGAAGAATGTGAGCGGGCAATACAGCGGCTGGCGGATTCAGAGCAATATCAAGCAGATTTACATAAGCTGCAAAGAAAGATAGAAGTTCTGAGAAAATGTCGGGAAAATTTCAGGCAGGCACAGACAACGTTAAATGACATACGAAGATGCTATGAGCAGGTGGAGCAACAGCCATATGAACCTGATCTGGAAAAACTGTTCTTAGCAAGTCTTGGTTCATTTGGATCATTGGGAAGTAATACGGCAGGAATTGTACAGATGTTCCAAAACGGAGTCGATAAAAAGACCCTGATCGGGATGACGAAGAGGCTGATAAAAAATTTTGGAAATCTTGCAGATGAGGCATATAAAGAGAATCCGGATTGGAAAAGGGTTTTTCGTGGAAAATATGAGATTGCAACGAAAGGAGAAGAAACCTGGATTAAAAAATATGGAAAAGGTTACAAATTTTCTTCGGAAAAAAATGTAGGAGAAAATATAAAAGTTGGAACAAACTGGGCAGGAGTAGCTTTTTCCGGGATTTTGAATGCCATTGATAACTATGAAGAATTTGGAACAACAAAATCCAAACGCTTTTGGGAAGAGACGTTGTTGGAAACAGCATTTGAAGTTATGGAAGATATAACGGTAAGAGCAGTGGTGTCAGCTGCACTAACAGCAATATGCGGAGGAGCAACTGTAGTAGCCATATCAGCAGTGACGGTAGGAGTTATATGGGCAATAGATGTAGTTGAGGGTTATCGTTGGGAAAGAAAGTCTGGGGAACCTAAACGGGCAGCAGAAGCGGTAACAGATAGAATTTTAGATGACATAGAGTCTAAGAAAAAAGAAGGAGAATAAACGATGGAAAATTTGAAAGCAATCATCGTATTTCTGCTGTTTTGGTCAATAGCAATATGGTGTGTAAGAGTGGTTAAACGAAAACACAAGAAACAAATCATGAAATTTAGCGAAGAGTTGCCGGAGATGGAATTGGTTACAGATGAAGAGGAGAGAAAATACATCTATCAATCAATAAATGGTTCTGGAAAATTTTTGACGGTTCTTATAGTTTTTGTATTTTTATTTAATTTATGGATAATGGCAGATGAAATGAAAATCATATGGAAACAATGGATGAATGGGTTGGAATTAGATTTTTGGACATTTTCAGGTTTTGGCATAATGGACTGGGTTATCGCGGAATATCTTAGCACTAAAATAGAGCGAAAACGCATATGTGAAAGTGGAGTGATAAGAAAGAAAATTGTTCATATAAAGTCATATAGAGATTTTGGTTATGGAAGTACAGAAGGTGTGATTGAAGGAAGAGAGGGAGAAATAGGAGTAAATCTTAATTGGGATGAGGACTTGCCGTTTAAACGAGATGGAGATATGGCAATGCTGGTATGGTTAGAAAATGGGGAGAATAGCTTATTGCCTCGAATGAAGCCGAAAGATGAAAGTAATGTAGGAGAAGAATAAGTGATGGAAAATTTGAAAGCAATCATCGTATTCTTACTGTTCTGGTCAATAGTAATATGGTGTGCAAGGATCATTAAACGAAAACGTGATAAGCAAATGATGGAATTTAGCGAAGAGTTGCCGGAAATGGAATTAGTTACAGATGAAGAAGAAAGAAAATACATCTGTAAAAATATGGTAGAAATGGGAAAAGTGGAGAATCTTTTTTGGGGGTCAGTCTTTTTATTCAATTGGTGGACTATAGTAAGAGCGATAGCAAATAATGCGAGCACTGTAGCAAAACGTACATATTAAAGGGGAGGAAAGAGAATGGATATCAACCTGAAAGTATCACCGGCAGAATTGGAAGCAAAAGCAACTGATTTTAAAGGCGTTATGTCACAGATAAAAACATTAACAGATGACATGATGGCAGACGTTACCGGATTATCAAGTACATGGACAGGAGATGCATCTGCTGCATATATTAGTAAATTCAAAAAATTGCAGACAGATATGGATACCATGGGACGCATGATCAATGAACATGTAACAAATTTAACGAACATGGCAAAAGATTATACGTCAACAGAAAGTTCTAATGCATCTGCAACAGATGTATTATCAGGAAATGTAATTTCCTAACAAATAGCAGTCTCTATTGTGGTCAACTGCAATAGAGACTGTACTTATGGAGAAAAGCAGGAAAAAATGAAGAATTTATTACTATTAAAGAGATGTGGTTCTTCGAGCCAAAATGGTTCCTATGGAGAGATAGAAGAAAGAAATACGGTATGACAGAATGGCAATGTTAGTTGAAAGTGAAGATATGCAGTTTTTCTTGATCCCTACAATGGAGGCAGAGAGAGACAGTAATCAGGAAGAGAATAGTGATAGGTAGTATTTTAAATATAACATAGATAGCAAAATAAGATGGGAGGAAAGATGTCAGAATTTAGCGTAGATGCAAAAGGGTTATTTGAGGTAGTGGGAATGTTTGAGGAAATCTGCAGGCATTGTGATCAAACTAGGCAGATTTTAAGCGAAAGTGTACGGAGAATATATAATATCGTAGGTAACAGCTCACCGTATGAGCAACCTTTAAAAAAGCTGGAACAGGAGATAGAAAAATTAGCGAGATGTCAGAGAAATTTGCGCAGTGCCCAAAGAGTGTTAGGCGATATAAGTAATCGGTATGATGCGTTAAGTCAGACTTTTGAACCGGACTTTAAAAGTCTGCTTTTTGGCAATCTGGAATCATTTGGAGCAGTAGGAGGAGGTTTTACAGATATTTTGGATCTTATCATAAATGGAGGAGATTTAAAATCCATAATAGGACTTGCAGATACTCTGTGCCAGACAATTGGGGGATTTTTAGAACAGAGAGCGAAGGATGTACCGGACTATTTAGAGGTTATTAGAGGAGAGGTTAAGGCAGAAAAAAAGAGTATGGGAAAATTATTAGGGAAAGAAATAGAAGAGATTCGCTTTTCCAAAGCTGAGAAAGTTAGTGATAAAATAAAAGCCGGAACGAAATGGGGAGGAATGGCATTTGTAGGGATTTTAAATGCTGTTGATAATTATGAAGAATTTGGGACGATACATAGTAAACGATTTTGGGAAGAGACTTTATTGGAGACAGCATTGGATGTTATAGGAGGAACGCTGGTATCGGCAATTGTAGGTGGCTTATTGGCAGCAGCAGGGATTAGTGCGGCGGGAATCGCCATAGCAGCAGTGACAGTGGGAGTAATGTGGGCTGCTGATGTGGTGTATGGCTATGCACAAGAGGCAAAAGGAAAAGAATCAAAACGTGTAACAGAGGCAATTTCGGATTGGGTCTTAGATACAGCAAAACAGTAAAAAGAGGTAGATAAAAATGGAAAAATTAAAAGAATTATTAATCATAGCACTAATTTGGGCAGTCATTATCTGGTTCGCACGGGTCATGAAGCGAAAAAGTAATGAACAATCAAAAAAATTCCAGGAAAATATTCCGGAAATGGAATTGATTGACGAGGAAGAAAGAAGTTATATATGTGAGAATATAGTGAGTTTTACAACAGGGAGAAATGTATTTTTATGGTTCATCATTTTGCTTAATTTGTGGTTGACAAGTGTTTATGGTTGGAAATCAATCAATATGGCAATACATGGAACCGCAGATGCATTTTCTAGTAATCTGTGTCCTACATCTGTTTTTGGAGGGATTGCTTATTCTACGAATCTTTTGCGTACGGCATGGCTTAAAGAAAGAGAAAGAAATGAAACGGGAGTTTTGAAAAAGAGAATCGTCGAAGTGAAGGCATATGAACATCCTGGAGCTAACAATTGGAATGGAATTATAAAAGGAAGAAAACCCGGTATTAGTGTAAATATTTCAATTCCAAATGGTGCGTATATTATGCAGGAAGATAATAACATGGCAATGTTAATTGAAAATGAGGGCGGGGATTTTTACCTGATCCCAAGGATAGAAGCAGAACGGGAAAGCAGTAAACAGGAACAATAAAAGCAAGATAGCTATCTATAAACACAATAGAAAAAAGAAGGAGGAAAACAAAAATGAAAGTACAGGAGTTATTTCCAATAGGAAGTGTAGTCAAATTGAGAAATGGTATCAGACCACTTATGATTTTCGGTATCAAACAGACGAATTTAGAGACCAACGAGGAATATGATTACATAGGTGTTCTGTATCCGGAAGGAAATATGGGGGACAAGACGCAATTTCTATTTAATCATGAAGATATTGAGGAAGTCATCTCAAAAGGTTATACAGACGAAACATGGGAAGATTTTATAAAAAGAATGAGAGAATTTTATAAAGAAATCTAAGAAACAGAAGAAGTTGTGAAAAACGAAGGAGATAAGAGTATGAGACAGATTTGGGAGAAAGAGACAAAGTTAACAAAAGAAGAGGTGCATGAGCGGTTAGAAAAATATTTTACAGATAATAAATATATTAATGCAACAGACGAAATGGGTGTCCTCTTGTGTAATGCTTCTATGAAAAACAGATATTTTCAGATATTTTATAAAGAAGGAATCATAAGAATAGAAGGCTGGGTAAAGAAAGGAAAGAACGAACAGACAACATCCGATAAGAAAAAAGATATTTTAGGCACAGATATGCAGGCTTTTTCCAGAATGTTTTCTGATGATGGAGGAGCAGAACGAAGCTTTGAAGAAGAAAACGGCAATCATGCAGGATATGAAATGCAATTATATCTGGGCTTGCCAAAAGAGCAGCCAAGGCTGGCATGGGTAGGATTGATTCTGGCAATTATTGCAGATTTTTTGGGAAATGCAAGAGCGTGGTTTGTACTGAGTGTCGTTCTGGCAGTTGTAGCATTGTATTGTTCCGTAAAGGGCTCACGCTCCTCTAAACAGTCTGTAGCAGTACTGGGAATGGTTGTGTCCATGGTGTTTTTGTTGCGTGTAGTCAAAATTATAATAATGATTTTAATGTTTTAGACGAACTGTCAAGAAAAAACACTTGACACCATGTGTGCAGTTGTGTTAATCTATCCAAGGTGATAAATGATGGAAGAAAAAGTAACGCAGACATATCTCTATGATTTTTACGGAGAACTGCTCAACGAACACCAGAGAAGAATCTATGAGTACTTTGTATTTGACGATTTATCCCTTGGAGAGATAGCAGCGGAAGAGGGAATTAGCAGACAGGGCGTTCACGATATGGTAAAGCGGTGTACGAAGACTTTAGCGGGCTATGAGGAAAAGCTGCATTTAATTGAAAAATTTCAGTCGGCGAAACAGAAAGTGGAGACCATCCATCATCTGACACAGACATTCGAAGAGAATGGAAATAAAGAAGAGCATCAGAGAGTTATTATGGAAATTGAACAGATTTCCAATCAGATATTAGAGGAGCTATAACATGGCATTTGACAGTTTATCAGAAAAACTGCAAAACGTATTTAAGGGACTGCGAAGCAAGGGCCGCCTGAGTGAAGAAGATGTCAAGGCAGCGTTAAAAGAAGTAAAATTAGCACTGTTAGAGGCAGACGTAAACTTCAAGGTGGTTAAGAATTTCGTAAAAACCGTGCAGGAACAGGCCGTAGGAAGTGATGTCTTAAACGGTCTGAATCCGGGACAGACAGTCATCAAGATTGTAAATGACGAGATGGTTCGTCTGATGGGTTCCGAGACAACTGAGATTGCACTTCGTCCGGGAAGTGAGACAACCGTGATCATGATGACCGGTCTGCAGGGAGCAGGTAAGACGACAACGACTGCAAAGTTAGCAGGAAAGTTCAAACAAAAGGGTAAAAAACCATTGTTAGTAGCATGTGATGTCTACCGTCCGGCAGCGATCGAACAATTGAAGATCAACGGAGAAAAGCAGGGCGTAGAAGTCTTTGCCATGGGCGATAAGAACAGTCCGGTGGATATTGCAAAGGCAGCGGTCGAACATGCGGCGAAAAACGGCAATACCGTTGTGATCTTAGATACAGCCGGAAGACTTCATGTAGATGAAGATATGATGCAGGAACTTGCAGCGATCAAAGAAAACGTTGACGTGGCACAGACAATCTTAGTCGTAGATGCCATGACAGGACAGGATGCAGTCAATGTTGCAGGAACCTTTGATGAAAAAATAGGAATTGACGGCGTCATTTTAACAAAATTAGACGGCGATACGAGAGGTGGAGCGGCACTTTCCATTCGGGCAGTGACCGGAAAACCGATATTGTATGCAGGAATGGGTGAAAAACTTTCTGATCTAGAGCAGTTTCATCCTGACCGCATGGCGAGCAGAATTCTTGGAATGGGAGATGTGCTGACACTGATCGAGAAGGCACAGGAAGAGATAGACGAGGACAAAGCCCGTGAAATGGAGAAAAAGCTCAAAAAAGCAGAATTTGGTTTTGACGATTATTTAGAATCCATGAATCAGATGAAAAAAATGGGCGGACTTTCCAGTATCCTTAGCATGATGCCGGGCATCGGCGGAAGCCAGATCGCAGAGATCGAAAATGCGATGGATGAGAAAAAGATGGCAAGAATTGAAGGAATCATTTATTCCATGACTCCGCAGGAGCGTGCGAATCCTTCCATATTAAATCCGAGTAGAAAACGCAGAGTTGCGAATGGAGCCGGAGTAGATATCAGCGAGGTGAACCGATTGGTCAAACAGTTTGAACAGTCCAGAAAGCTGATGAAACAGATGCCCGGAATGATGGGCGCTAAAGGTGGTAAAAGAGGAAGATTCAAATTTCCTTTTTAACAATATAGAAATCAATAACCTATGAGGAGGTGAAACAGATGGCAGTAAAAATCAGATTAAGAAGAATGGGACAGAAAAAAGCACCTTTCTATAGAATCGTTGTTGCAGATTCCAGATCTCCAAGAGATGGAAGATTCATCGAAGAAATCGGAACTTACGATCCGACAAAGGATCCAAGCGAGTACCACGTTAACGAAGAGTTAGCAAAGAAATGGTTAGCAAATGGTGCAAAACCAACCGATACAGTAGGCAGAATCTTTAAAGAAGCCGGAATCGAGAAATAATTGGTGAGGTGGATGTGATGAAAGAATTAGTAGAAGTAATTGCGAAATCACTCGTTGATTATCCGGATGAAGTCCAGGTCACCGAGACAGAGAATGACAAAGCAGTTGTTCTCGAATTAAAGGTTGCCCAGTCAGATATGGGCAAAGTCATTGGCAAACAGGGACGTATTGCAAAAGCGATCCGTACTGTAGTCAAAGCGGCTGCATCCAAAGAAGATAGAAAAGTTATCGTAGAGATTATGCAGTAGCAGTCAGGAGTCTTAAAATTCCCGGAGAATGGGAAGTTTAGGACTCTTTTATTCTATAAACGAAAAGGAATGGAGAATTATGACAGAATTATATCAGGTGGGTGCCATTACCCAGACACATGGGATCCGTGGAGAGGTCAAAGTATTTCCAATGACCGATGATGTGTCGCGCTTTAAGAATATGAAAGAACTGATTTTAGATACCGGAAAAGAACAGATCGTGTTAGAAGTGACAAGTGCAAGACCGCAAAAAAATCTGGTCATTCTAAAATTTAAAGGAATAGATAACATCAATGATGTGGAAAAATATAAAGGCTGTGGATTGTTTGTAACCAAAGAGAACCGTGTAAAATGCAAAAAAGACGAGTATTTTATTGCGGATCTGATCGGTCTGCATGCCATAGACGAAGAAGGAGAAGCCTTTGGAACCATCAGTGATGTGATACAGACCGGGGCAAACGATGTTTATGTTGTAACGACAAAGCAGGGAGAAGAAGTGATGATCCCTGCGATCAAAGACTGTATATTAGAGGTGTCCGTGGAAGAACAGGATGGACAGGCAGGCTATGTCAGAATACATCTGCTGCCGGGACTATTAGATCTGAACAACAATCGTAAATAATAGGAGAAGACATGAGATTTCATATATTAACCCTGTTTCCTGACATGGTGGAGCAGGGACTTCATACCAGTATTATTGGAAGAGCAGTTGAAAAAGGACTGCTGGCCATTGAAGCGGTCAATATCCGTGATTATACCTTAGACAAGCATAAAAAAGTGGATGATTATCCCTATGGGGGCGGGGCAGGCATGGTGATGCAGGCACAGCCGATCTATGATGCTTATTTATCCATCGTAGAAAAAATCGGATATCGTCCAAGAACCATCTATTTAACGCCGCAGGGACCACTTTTTACACAGCAGGCAGCAAAAGAGTTTGCATTAGAAGAAGATGTGATCCTGCTCTGCGGACATTATGAGGGAGTAGATGAGCGTGTCTTAGAGGAGATCGTAACCGATTACATTTCCATAGGAGATTATGTACTGACCGGAGGAGAACTTCCGGCAATGGTTTTAGTTGATGCCATCTCCCGTATGGTTCCGGGAGTGTTAAAAAACCAGGAATCCGGTGAAACCGAATCCTTAGAAGGAAATCTGTTAGAATACCCGCAGTATTCCAGACCGGAGGTGTGGCGGGAGAAAGCCGTTCCGCCGATCCTGTTATCTGGAAATCATCAAAAGGTAGATGAGTGGCGAAGAGAACAGTCCATCTTACGCACCAAAGAAAGAAGACCGGATCTGTTTGAGCGGGCAGAATTAAGTGAGAAAGAACGAAAAGTATACGGAGAGGAATAGTTCAGATCCGTTCCCAGAAATATAAAATAGAAGAAAAACACAAAAAAATCACAAATATTAGTTGACAAAGAAAAACAACGGTGCTATCTTAAGTACATAGATATTAGCACTCCACTTAAATGAGTGCTAACAAACCTCAGAAGGTCAGGTGAGATCATGGAGATGCTCGATGAGAGAAAGACAAAAATCTTAAAAGCCATCATCCGTAATTATTTAGAGACAGGAGAACCGGTTGGTTCAAGAACCATTTCAAAAGATTCGGATTTGAATTTGAGTTCAGCAACCATTCGTAATGAGATGGCGGACTTAGAAGAGATGGGCTATATATTGCAGCCGCATACCTCGGCAGGCAGGATTCCTTCTGACAAAGGTTATCGTTTTTATGTCGATCACCTGATTGAGGAAAAAGATAACGAAGTCACACAGATGAAGGAGTTCATGATAGAACATACCGAGAAAGTGGAGCAGGTATTAAAACAGGTAGCAAAGGTACTTGCAACAAATACCAATTATGCAGCGATGATCAGTGCTCCAAGCTATCAGAAGAGCCGGGTAAAATTCATCCAGTTATCACAGGTAGATGATGAACAGATTCTTGCCGTTATCGTAAGAGAGGGCAACATCGTAAAGAACAAGATCATTTCCGTGGGTGAGCCGCTTGGAAATGAAAGACTTCTGAAGCTGAACATCCTGTTGAATTCCAACTTAAACGGTCTTTCCATAGACCAGATCAATTTAGGAATGATCTCTTTATTAAAAGAACAGGCAGGGATAGACAGTGGAATCGTCAGTGATGTCTTAGATGCAGTAGCAGAGGCGATCGGTGAGGATGAAGATTTACAGATTTATACCAGCGGAGCAACAAACATTTTTAAATATCCGGAACTGAGTGATTCGAAGAGTGCCAGTGAGCTGATCGAGGCATTTGAAGAAAAACAGGAATTAGCAAGCCTTGTATCTGAAACCTTAAACTCAGAAGAGAATACGGGAATTCAGGTTTATATAGGAAATGAAACCCCGATCCAGACCATGAAAGATTGCAGTGTAGTTACCGCAACTTATGAATTAGGAGAGGGAATACAGGGAACCATTGGAATTATCGGTCCAAAGCGAATGGATTATGAGAATGTAATGGATAACCTGAAAAATTTGAAAGTGCAGTTGGATGATATCTTTCGAAAACCGAAAGATTAGCATAGAGAAAGGTGGAACATCATGGCAGAGAATAAGACAGAGGAAGAAATCTTAGAAACAGATACTGTCAACGAAGAAGCCTCTTCAGCAGAGGAGGAAACCAAAGAAGCCGGAAATGAAGCTTCCGCAGGCGAAACAGAAGCCAAAGAAGCAGAGGAAAAGGCGGATAAGAAAGCAGAAAAGAAAGAGAAAAAGGTAAAGAAGAAAAAAGATAAGAAAGACGAACAGATTGAAGAACTTCAGGATCGGGTCAGACGCCAGATGGCAGAGTTTGATAACTTCCGTAAGAGAACGGAAAAAGAAAAAGCCCAGATGTTTGAAGTCGGAGCTAAGAGTATTATCGAAAAGATACTTCCGGTCATAGACAATTTTGAAAGAGGACTCGCAAGTATCCCGGAGGAAGAAGCAGGAAGTGCTTTTGCCGATGGAATGAACATGATATATAAGCAGCTCATGAATGAGTTAGAGCAGGCTGGTGTAGCACCAATTGAAGCAGTTGGCGAAGAATTTGATCCGGAATACCACAATGCAGTGATGCAGGTGGAAAATGACGAATTAGAATCAGGAACCGTTGCACAGGAATTACAAAAAGGCTACACATACCGTGACAGTGTGGTAAGACACAGCATGGTAGCAGTCGTACAGTAAGCAGCAAAGAAAGAATTCATATATATTTAGGAGGAATGACTTATGAGTAAGATTATCGGTATTGATTTAGGAACAACAAACAGTTGTGTAGCAGTTATGGAAGGTGGTAAACCGGTTGTTATCGCAAATACAGAAGGTGCAAGAACCACACCATCCGTTGTAGCATTTACAAAGACAGGGGAAAGACTTGTCGGAGAACCTGCAAAACGTCAGGCAGTTACCAATGCAGAAAAAACAATCTCTTCTATTAAAAGAGAGATGGGTACAGATTACAAAAAAGAGATCGATGGCAAAAAATACAGTCCACAGGAAATCTCAGCAATGATCTTACAGAAATTAAAAGCAGATGCAGAAGGATACTTAGGAGAAAAAGTATCAGAAGCAGTTATTACCGTACCTGCATATTTCAACGATGCACAGCGTCAGGCAACCAAAGATGCCGGCAAGATCGCAGGCTTAGAAGTAAAACGTATCATCAACGAGCCTACAGCAGCAGCATTAGCTTATGGACTTGACAATGAAAAAGAGCAGAAGATCATGGTTTACGACTTAGGTGGTGGTACATTCGATGTTTCCATTATTGAGATCGGTGACGGTGTTATCGAAGTATTATCTACATCCGGTAACAACAGACTTGGTGGAGATGATTTCGACCAGAAGATTACAGACTGGATGTTAGACGAGTTTAAGAAAGCAGAAGGCGTAGACTTATCTACTGATAAGATGGCACTTCAGAGATTAAAAGAAGCAGCAGAGAAAGCAAAGAAAGAGTTATCCTCTGCAACAACAACAAACATCAACCTTCCGTTCATTACAGCAACAGCAGAAGGACCAAAACATTTTGATATGAACTTAAGCCGTGCAAAATTCGATGAGTTGACACATGACTTAGTAGAAAAGACAGCAGAACCTGTTCAGAATGCATTAAGAGATGCAGGACTGACAGCAGCAGATTTAGGTCAGGTACTCTTAGTTGGTGGTTCTACAAGAATCCCGGCAGTACAGGATAAAGTAAAACAGTTAACAGGTAAAGAGCCAAGCAAATCCTTGAACCCGGATGAGTGTGTTGCACTTGGTGCATCTATCCAGGGCGGTAAATTAGCAGGAGATGCCGGCGCAGGTGAGATCCTCTTACTGGATGTTACTCCACTGTCCTTATCCATTGAGACAATGGGTGGTATTGCAACTAAGTTAATTGAGAGAAATACAACGATCCCTACAAAGAAGAGCCAGACCTTCACAACAGCAGCAGATAATCAGACAGCCGTTGATATCAACGTAGTACAGGGTGAGAGACAGTTCGCAAGAGATAACAAATCCTTAGGACAGTTCCGTTTAGATGGAATCCCACCGGCACGTCGTGGTGTACCGCAGATCGAAGTAACTTTCGATATTGATGCAAACGGTATTGTAAATGTATCTGCAAAAGATTTAGGAACAGGAAAAGAGCAGCATATCACAATCACAGCAGGCTCTAATATGTCTGATGATGATATCGAAAAGGCAGTCAAAGAGGCAGCTGAATTCGAGGCACAGGATAAGAAGAGAAAAGAGGCAATTGATACCAGAAATGATGCAGATGCTTTCGTATTCCAGACAGAAAAAGCATTAGAGGAAGTAGGTTCATCCCTTGATGCAGCAGATAAGTCAGCAGTAGAAGCAGATTTAAATGCATTAAAAGCAATGGTAGAAGCACATCAGAATGCAGAAGATATGACAGATGATCAGGTTGCAGAGATGAAAGCAGCAAAAGAGAAACTGACAGAGAGTGCACAGAAAGTATTTGCTAAGATGTATGAGCAGGCTCAGCAGGCACAGGGTGCAGGTCCGGACATGGGAGCAGCAGGTCCTGATATGGGCAGTGCAAATGCAGGAAGCAATGCAGATGATGATGTAGTAGACGCAGATTATAAAGAGGTATAAAAGCAGGCAAAAACACTGTAGCAGACAGTGAGGCAGGCTTTAGAGGAAAAGGGTTGGCGGCATCTGCCGTCAGCCCTTATACACGATAAAAGAAGGAACAGATTATGGCAGAACAGAAAAGAGATTATTATGAAGTTCTCGGCGTCGAAAAAAATGCCGATGATGCAGCAATCAAAAAAGCATATCGTGCATTGGCAAAAAAATATCATCCTGACATGAATCCGGGGGATCAAGAGGCTGAAAAGAAGTTTAAAGAGGCGTCCGAGGCATATGCAGTACTTAGTGATCCTGATAAGAGAAAACAGTATGACCAGTTCGGCCATGCAGCCTTTGAAGGTGGTGCAGGCGGAGCCGGTGGATTTGATTTTTCAGGCATGGATTTTGGTGATATCTTTGGCGATATCTTTGGTGACTTCTTCGGAGGCGGGGCTTCCAGGAGAGGACCGGACAATGGACCAAGACGAGGAGCAAATTTACGCGCAAGAGTGCGTATTACATTTGAGGAAGCAGTTTTCGGCTGTGAGAAACAGATCGAGATCACATTAAAAGATGAGTGTACCACCTGTGGCGGTTCCGGTGCGAAACCGGGAACAAGCAAAGACACCTGTCCAAAATGTGGTGGAAAAGGAAAAGTTATGTACACCCAGCAGTCACTCTTTGGTATGGTACAGAATGTACAGACCTGTCCGGAATGTGGTGGAACAGGACAGATCATCAAAGAAAAATGTAAAGACTGTCATGGAACAGGCTATATTGCAAAGAGAAAGAAGATCAGTGTTATGATCCCGGCAGGAATTGACAATGGTCAGAGCGTGCGTATCCGTGATAAAGGCGAGCCGGGCATCAATGGCGGTCCAAGAGGCGACCTGTTAGTAGAAGTTATGATCAGCGGTCATCCGATCTTCCAGAGACAGGATACCAACCTTTATTCTACAGCACCAATCTCTTTTGCACAGGCAGCACTTGGTGGAGAAGTCCGTATCAGTACCATAGATGGGGATGTCTTATACGATGTGAAACCGGGAACACAGACAGACACAAGAATCCGGTTAAAAGGAAAAGGTGTGCCGTCACTTCGAAATAAGAATGTCCGTGGTGACCACTATGTTACCTTAGTGGTACAGGTGCCGACAGGCTTAAGCAGTGAGGCAAAAGAGGCATTGCGTAAATTTGATGAGGTCAGCGGCAATTCCTTAAACAGCCAGAATGGGGCAGCCGGAAATAAAGAAAAACCGGAAAAATCAAAGAAAAAAGGATTTATGGGAAAAATCAAAGAAACCTTAGATGATATTTAAAGATATTTAAGATCACATAAAAAATTCCATACAAAACATGCAGTCAGTGCCAAGGGCAGGATTCCTAGGAGTCACACCTTGGCACTTGCTATTTTATTTTAGATAGTATAAAATTAGGTGGAATAGCAAAAATGCACAAAGTATGCAAAGTGGCGGGTCAGGCGAAGATACAAAGGAGCGGATAGCATGGGAAAAGCTCAGAATAGCAATGCCGAGCATTTTCAGCAATGGTGCTTTCAGGAAACCGCAAAGTTAGAACGGAAGAGGAAAGAACTAGAGCGGGAAGAAAAACTGTTAGAACAGGAAAAAAGTCTTTTGAATATGAAGTTAGATATTCTGAAAGAAGAATACCGTAAGTTAGCGGATGAAAAAGAACAGTTCAAGCGCGAAAAACAGTATCATGCATGGGAAGAGCAGAAGCGTGAACAAAAAAAAGAGCGGAAGGCCTATGAGAGCGAAAGCACGCTGACCATGAAACCGGAGATATTTTTTCGGGGCGTTGGAAATGAGCTGATGTTGAAAAAGCGTTATAAGGATCTGATCAAAATATATCACCCGGACAATGTGGCGGGCGATACCAGAACCGTTCAGGAAATCAATAAAGAATATGAGAAAATGAAACAATTGTTTTTATAAAGATTAGGGTGTCAAAAGGCGGTTTCAAGTTTTTTGATCGGCAACTTGCACAAAGCCGAGTCTATTTTGTTCCGTTGTACGAAAATAAGAAAATCTAAGTCTGCCTGAGTCAGGTTGTGATGGAGTGACGTGTACGTCTTAAACACCCCGTCCATGGGGTGCTAAGACTTTTGCTGCCGTCCATGGCAGCAAAACACTATACATGAACAGCCAGACTAAGTTGTGAGCCACCGTTTGACACCCTAATCTTATAAATAGAATTATATAGATAGAAGAGGATAAGCACAGATGAAGTGGAATAAGTTTACAATTAAAACAACAACAGAGGCAGAAGATTATCTGAGTGCCATGTTAGATGAGATTGGTGTGGAAGGAATTGAAATTGAAGATAACGTCCCACTTTCAAAGGAAGACCAGTCGGCAATGTTTATTGATTTTTTGCCGGAACTGCCACAGGATGACGGTACCAGTAAAGTGAGTTTTTATATAGATGCCGAAAAAGATTATGAAGAGATTTTAGAGCAGGTCAAAGTAGGGATTGAAGAATGGCGCCAGTTTGTCGACATTGGAGAGGGCAGTATCGTACAGAGTGAGACCGAGGACATTGACTGGCAGAACAACTGGAAAGAATTTTTTAAAGCCTTTACCATAGATGATATTTTGATCAAACCGACCTGGGAAGAATTAAAAGAAGAGGATAAAGGAAGAATCTTGATCGAGATCGATCCGGGAGTCTCTTTTGGAACCGGAAAACATGAGACAACACAGCTTTGTATCCGTCAGCTCCGTAAATATATGAAGGATTCGGCAAAAGTCTTAGATGTTGGCTGTGGAAGCGGGATTCTTTCCATTGTTGCATTAAAACTCGGAGCAGGAGAGGTAGTAGGAACCGACATTGATAAAGACTGTATCATGTCTGCGAACGAGAATTTAAAGGTCAATCATTTAGAAAATGCAAAAACAGAGTTCTATGTGGGAAATCTGATCGATGATACGCAGTTACAGCAGACCGTTGGAAACGAGTGTTACGATATCGTAGTGGCAAATATTTTAGCAGATGTCATTATCCCGATGGCACCTGTCATTCCGGCACGTCTGAAAAAAGGTGGTATTTTTATCACATCGGGTATTATTGATTTTAAAGAGCAGGAAGTAAAAGAGGCTTTGGAAAAAGCCGGATTTGAAATATTAGAGACCAATTATCAGGGCGAGTGGGTCAACATTACAGCAAAAAAATGTTAAGGTGTCTGCGATAAACAGTAGCAGAAGGAGAGAGGACATGCATCAGTTTTTTGTAGACAGAGATCAGATCGGAACAGAATATATAACGATTACCGGAGAGGATGTAAAGCATATCAAAAATGTGCTCCGCATGAAAGAGGGCGAAGAAGTCCGTATCAGTGACGGTGTTGGTGGAGACTTCTTTTGTACGATAGAAAAAGTAACTTCCGAAGAAGTACTTGCAAAGATTCTCCCAAAAGAAGCCGGGAATACGGAACTTCCAAACCGTATTTTTCTATTTCAGGCGGTGCCGAAAGGGGAACGCATGGAGTATGTGATCCAAAAGGCAGTGGAACTTGGAGTCTATGAGATCATTCCGGTAGAGATGAAGTACTGCGTGGTACGTTTAGACGATAAGAAAAAGGAGAAAAAAAGAGAGCGCTGGCAGGCGATTGCAAAGAGTGCCGCAAAACAGGCAAAGCGGAGCAGGATTCCGGAAATCCATCCGGTTATGAGCTATGATAAGGCAGTAGAGTATGCAAAGAACTGTCAGCTTTGTCTTGTGCCATATGAGAATGAGCGTGGCATGAAAGGTACAAGGGAAGTACTGAAAAAAATAGAGCCGGGAATGGATATCAGTGTGATGATCGGGCCGGAAGGCGGTTTTTCCGAGGAAGAGATTGAGATGGTCAGGGAAGAGATGGAAGTATTGTCCTTAGGAAAGCGGATCCTTCGCACCGATACAGCCGCAATTACCGTGATGAGCATGCTGATGCTGGAAATAGAAATGAAAGAAGAAGAGTAGAATGGAAGCATATTTAGATAATTCTGCAACGACAAGATGTTCGGAAAGTGTCCGCGACATCATGTTACAGGTCATGATGAAAGATTACGGAAATCCGTCCTCCTTACATCTGATGGGAAAAAAAGCAGAGGATTATATCAAAGAAGCAAGAGAGAAAATCGCAAAGACACTGAAAGTAACGGAAAAAGAGATCGTTTTTACTTCCGGAGGTACGGAATCGAATAATTTAGCGATCATCGGAAGTGCCATAGCAAACCAACGTGCCGGAAAACATATTATCACAACGGCAATTGAACATGCGTCGGTCGCAGCCGTGGTCGGTTTTTTAGAGGAACAGGGATTTGAAGTAACCATTCTTCCGGTGGATGAGAATGGACAGATCTCCTTAGAAGAATTAGAGGCTGCAATACGGGAAGATACCATTTTAGTGTCGATGATGCAGATCAACAACGAGATGGGAGCAATTGAGCCGGTTGCCGAGGCAGGAGCATTGATCAAGAAAAAAAATCCGAATACCCTGTTTCATGTGGATGCGATCCAGTCCTACGGAAAATTGCGGATCTATCCGAAAAAAATGAACGTGGACATGCTTTCTGTCAGTGGACATAAGCTGCACGGGCCAAAGGGAAGCGGATTTTTATATATCAAGGATAAGACAAAAGTAAAACCGATCCTGTTTGGCGGCGGCCAGCAAAAAGGGATGCGCTCGGGCACAGAGAATGTTCCGGCAATTGCAGGACTTGGTGTTGCATGTGAGGAAATTTACCGGAATTATGATGCGAATTATGCGCACCTCAGGGAAGTCAAGGAAGCATTTTTAAAAGGGATCGCCACCATAGAGGGAACACATATCAATGGCTGTGTGGGAGAGGATTCGGCACCGCACATTGTCAGTGTCAGCTTTGAGGAGATCGATAAGAGTGAGGCACTTTTACATGCCTTAGAAGACCGTGGCATTTATGTATCCGCGGGGTCTGCCTGCTCATCTAACAAACCGGCAGTCAGTGCAACCTTAAAAGCCATCGGTGTGCCAAAGGCAATGTTGACAGCGACACTGCGTTTCAGTTTTTCCGTGCATACAACGATCGAAGAGGTAGAGTACGCCTTGGATGCATTGCGGGAACTGCTTCCGTTTTTACGGAAATATCGCAGCCATTAGAAAAAATCACAGACAATAGAGAGGAAATACAATGTATCAATCATTTTTAATCAAATATGCAGAAATTGCGATCAAAGGAAAGAACCGACATTTATTTGAAGATGCACTGGTGTCTCAGATATGCCATGCACTGCGCGAGGTAGACGGTGAGTTCAACGTCCGCAAAGAGCAGGGCAGAATCTATGTAGAGGCAGAGTCAGAATTTGACTATGAGGAAACGGTAGAAGCCTTACAGCATGTGTTTGGAATCGTGGGGATCTGCCCGGTGATCATGGCACAGGATGAAGGATTTGACGCCTTAGCCCAAATGGTTGTTGCGCATGTGAAAGAGGTCTATGGTGATAAGAGTCTGACCTTTAAAGTAGATGCAAGACGAGCCAGAAAGAATTATCCGATGACTTCCATGGAGATCAATGCAGAGTTAGGCGGCAGGATTTTAGACGCGTGTCCGAATATGAGTGTGGATGTCCATGACCCGGATGTAATGGTCCATGTGGAGATCCGAAATCAGATCAATATTTATTCGAGTGAGATACCGGGACCGGGAGGAATGCCGGTTGGTACAAACGGCAAGGCAATGTTGCTGCTTTCCGGAGGAATTGACAGTCCGGTTGCCGGATACATGATCGCAAAACGTGGTGTCAGTATTGATGCAACATATTTTCATGCACCGCCATACACCAGTGAACGTGCAAAACAAAAAGTAGTAGACCTCGCAAAATTAGTTGCAAAATATTCCGGTCCGATCAATCTGCACATTGTCAACTTTACGGATATCCAGCTTGCAATCTATGAAAAATGTCCGCATGATGAGCTGACCATTATCATGCGCCGTTACATGATGAAAATCGCAGAACATTTTGCAAAAGAGAATAAATGTTTAGGATTGATCACCGGAGAGAGTATCGGTCAGGTGGCAAGCCAGACCATGCAGTCATTAGCGGCAACCAACGAAGTATGTACGCTGCCGGTTTATCGTCCGCTCATTGGTTTTGATAAACAGGAGATCATTGAGATTTCTGAAAAAATTGACACCTACGAGACATCGATCCTTCCGTTTGAGGACTGCTGTACGATATTCGTAGCTAAGCATCCGGTAACAAAACCGAATCTGAATGTCATTAAGCATTCAGAGCAGAAACTGAATGATGTCATTGATGAGCTGATGAAAACAGCAATTGAGACAACAGAGGTCATCAGAGTAGAATAAAAAAATCCCGCCTGTTTTTCAGGCGGGATAAAAACCATAATTTAAAAATTAGTCTACAATGTAAGGTTTTAAAATGTCCATGATCTCATCTAAATGATCTTCGGCATGGATGACTAATTCGATCGGTTTAGATAAATCCAGTGAAAAGATACCCATGATGGATTTTGCATCAATAACGTATCTGCCGGAAACCAAATCAAAGTCGAACTCAAACTGTGTGATAGCGTTTACAAATGATTTTACCTTATCAATGGAGTTTAAAGAAATTTGTACTGTTTTCATATAAGTAGACCTCCCATAGTTACTATAGATGTTTGTTTAAGTGTAATCTTTTTAATTAGAAAAGTCAACCAGAGTAAAGGAAAAATAAAGGAAAAAGTATGAGAAGAGCAGCACTGCATAATTTGGGCTGTAAAGTCAATGCTTACGAGACAGAGGCAATGCAGCAGATACTTGAAAAGGCAGGATATGAAATTGTTCCATTTCAGGAGCAGGCAGAGGTGTATGTCATCAACACCTGTTCCGTGACCAATATGGCAGACCGTAAATCCAGACAGATGATACATCGTGCAAGGAAGCAGAATCCGGATGCCGTCATCGTTGCTGCCGGTTGTTATGTGCAGACAGCAGGCGAGCGGCAGGAAGAGGATGAAACCATAGATATTGTCATAGGTAATAACAAAAAACATGAACTTGCCGAAAGACTCGAAGAATTTTTTGAAAAACATGAAAAGGCAAGAGCCATGATCGATATCAACTGCCAGAAAGAGGGCTACGAGGAGCTTTCCTTAAGCAGAACGGCAGAGCATACCAGAGCATTTATTAAGGTACAGGACGGCTGTAACCAGTTTTGTACTTACTGTATTATTCCGTATGCCAGAGGAAGGGTAAGAAGCAGAAAACCTGCGGATGTGTTAGACGAGATCCAAAGACTGGCAGAAAACGGCTATCAGGAAGTGGTGCTGACCGGTATCCATTTAAGCTCCTACGGCATAGACATTGAGGATGATCTGCTGCATTTAATAGAACAGGTGCATGAGATCGAAGGAATCCAAAGGATCCGTTTAGGTTCTTTAGAACCAAAGATCGTAACAGAGGAGTTTGCAAAGCGGTTGTCGGAATTAGAAAAAATCTGTCCGCATTTCCATCTGTCGCTACAAAGCGGATGCGATGCAACGTTAGAGCGGATGAACCGCAAATATACAACCGAAGAATACGCAAAAAGCTGTGGATATCTGCGTAAATATTTCAGAGAGCCGGCAATTACAACGGATGTGATCGTAGGATTTCCGGGAGAAACAGAAGAGGAATTTGCAGTAACAAAGCAGTATTTAGAAAAAATACATTTTTATGAAATGCATATTTTTAAATATTCCAAACGTCAAGGCACCAAGGCAGCAAAAATGAGCGATCAGATCGATGAACAGATCAAGACGAAGCGGAGCAATGAACTGCTTGCCTTAGAGAAGAAAATGTCTAAGGAATTCCGGGATGCCCATATCGGAAAAGAAGATGAGGCATTATTAGAGGAACCGGTACAGATTGACGGTGTGGACTATTATGTCGGATTTACAAAAGAGTATGTAAAAGTAGCAGTCCGCTCAGAAAAAGACCTTTCAAACTGCATGGTTCGCGGCAGGATCGAAGGGGCATTGAATGAAAATGTATATCTTATGACAGCTTATAGTTGAATTTTAATCCCGGATATATTAAAATGGGAATATCAGTTGTGCGAACGAAAGAGCAAATAAGGACGTGAAAAAATGCAGGATTTAAAGAATACCCAGTACTTCAAAGTAGAAAAGGAACCACAGATGAAGGTGAGCGATGTCATCGATGTTGTTTATCATGCATTATCTGAGAAAGGATATAATCCTGTGAATCAGATCGTGGGTTATATTATGTCAGGAGATCCTACCTACATCACCAGCCATCGGAATGCAAGAAGCCTGATCATGAAAGTGGAACGTGATGAGTTAGTGGAGGAGATCCTGCGTGCATATATCAAAAATAATTCGTGGAAGTAGGGCAGATATTTTATGAGAATCATCGGTTTGGATTTTGGCTCTAAGACAGTAGGTGTTGCAGTCAGTGATGAATTGGGGCTGACAGCACAGGGAGTCGAGATCATCAGAAGAGAGTCACCTAAAAAGCTGCGCCGTACTTTAGCAAGGATTGAGGAACTTGTTGTGCATTACCAGGCAGAACGGATTGTGCTTGGATATCCAAAGAATATGAATAATACAGAGGGTGAACGCTGTGAAAAGACGCTGGAGTTCAAAGAAATGTTAGAACGCCGGACGTCTCTTCCTGTCACGCTATGGGATGAGAGGCTGACAACCGTATCGGCAGACCGTGCCATGATAGAAGGAAATATTCGTCGTGAAGATCGTAAGCAGTATGTAGATAAATTAGCAGCAGTCTTTATTTTACAGGTATATCTGGATTCGCTGAAATTGTAAGAACACCAAAAGGGTGGAATAAGAAAAAAAGAATAGGAAAAAATAAAGAATGGATAAGGTAGAATTTTTTGATGAAGAGTCAAAGGAATACATAGAACTCTATGTATTAGAACAGACGCGTCTGAACGGAGCAGATTATCTGTTAGTAACCGTGGATGAAGAAGGAGATTCCGACGCGTTGATCTTAAAAGATACATCAGCACAGGGAGAAGAGGATGCCGTATATACGGTTGTAGAACAGGAGCAGGAGCTGAATGCCGTTGCAAAGATATTTGCAGAACTGTTAGGAGAAGAAGCTGACATTGAGATGTCATAAATAAAAGAGAATAAACAGCAATGACGATGGAGACTTTTGCTGATCAGAGTATACACAAAAGCAAGGTGGGATACTGCAAAAAAGTGAAGTGCCATGGTGATTGCGTGATCATGAAAAGAAACGGAAAAATAAATTGTACGGAGGAATTATGTTGAAAAAGAAACAAAACTCAAAATTGAAGATCATTCCACTTGGAGGATTAGAACAGATTGGAATGAATATTACTGCCTTTGAATATGAAGACAGTATTATTGTTGTGGACTGCGGATTGTCTTTCCCGGAGGATGATATGTTAGGAATTGACTTAGTCATTCCGGATGTAACTTATCTGAAAGAGAATTTAGACAGGGTCAAAGGATTTTTTATCACACACGGTCACGAGGATCATATCGGTGCGATCCCATATGTTCTGCGTGATGTCAATGTTCCAATATATGCTACAAAGCTGACAATGGGAATTATTGAGCATAAATTAAGAGAGCATAATATGCTCACAAAAGTAAAAAGAAAAGTTGTAAAATACGGACAACATATCAATTTAGGATGCTTCCGTGTAGAATTTATCAAGACAAATCACAGTATCCAGGATGCGGCAGCGCTTGCAATCTATTCACCGGCAGGAATTGTTGTGCATACAGGAGATTTTAAAGTAGATTACACACCGGTCTTTGGGGATGCCATTGACTTACAGCGTTTTGGAGAAATCGGAAAAAAAGGTGTACTGGCATTAATGTGTGACAGTACGAATGCAGAACGTCCGGGATTTACGATGTCCGAAAAGAGCGTCGGTGCAACCTTTGATGAGATTTTTTCGGAGCATAAGAATACGCGTATCATCATTGCAACTTTTGCGTCGAATGTAGACCGTGTACAGCAGATCATCAACTCCGCAGAAAAATTTGGAAGAAAAGTAGGCGTCGAGGGACGAAGCATGGTCAATATCATTTCCACAGCTTCAGAACTCGGCTATTTGAAGATACCGGACAATACCTTAGTGGAGACAGACCAGTTAAAGAATTATCCGGATGAAAAAACGGTATTGATCACAACCGGAAGTCAGGGAGAGTCCATGGCGGCTTTATCCCGTATGGCAAACGGCACACATAAGAAAATTACGATCAAGCCGAAGGATACCATTATTTTCAGTTCCAATCCGATCCCGGGAAATGAAAAAGCAGTTTCCCATGTGATCAACGAGCTCTTCCAGAAGGGGGCAGATGTTATTTTCCAGGATGTCCATGTATCCGGTCATGCCTGTCAGGAAGAGATCAAGCTGATCTATTCTTTAGTAAAACCGAAGTACTCCATACCGGTACATGGTGAGTACAAACATCTGATGGCGCAGGCAAAGGTAGTAGAAGACCTTGGCATGGATAAAGATAATATTTTCATCCTTTCTTCCGGAGATGTGTTAGAATTAGATGAAGAGGGCGCAGAAGTGACCGGAAGAGTCCAGACCGGAGATGTCATGGTAGACGGACTGGGTGTTGGAGACGTTGGAAATATCGTTCTGCGTGACCGCCAGCATTTAGCGGAAGATGGAATCATTATCGTCGTGATGACATTAGAAAACGGTTCCGGAAGAGTGCTTGCAGGACCGGACATTGTTTCGAGAGGTTTTGTCTATGTCCGCGGCTCAGAGAGTCTGATGGATGAGGCAAAAGCAGTTTTAGATGAGACCATGGATTACTGCATGGATAAAAATATTACCGACTGGGGAAAGATCAAATCCGAGATCAAGGATTCCTTAGGAGATTTTGTCTGGAAAGAGACAAAACGCCGTCCGATGATCATGCCAATTATTATGGAAGTGTAAGATGAATACAGTAGACGAGAGCCTGAATCATTTAATAGAGGCAGTAAGAAACAGCAAAGAATTTCAGGATTATCAGATCGTGAAAGCAAAGGTCGAAAAGTATCCTGAAAAAAAGAGAAGTCTTGACAAGTATCGTACGAGGATGTATAAGATACAGAACAATCATGGTGAGACCGATTTATATCATCATATTGATGAAATCGAGAGGGAATCGGAACGATTCCGACAGGATGCGCTGATCGATGAATTTTTAACGGCAGAGCTCGCGCTTTGCCGCATGGTGCAGCGGATCAACTGGACACTGATAGAAGAACTGCACTTTGATATGGAAATCGATATGGAATTAATCAAAGAGGAGTAGTATCAGATGATCGTAGATGAGAGACTCGTAACTTATATCAATTCTTTAGATACGGGAAACACACCAATTTTAGACGAGATAGAGAGGGAGGCACTTGCCTCCTTTGTTCCGATTATCCGAAAGGAGATGCAGAGCTTTTTAAAGGTTCTGTTGTCCATAAAGCGTCCTAAGCGGATTTTAGAGGTTGGAACAGCGGTTGGATTTTCAGCGATCCTGATGGCAGAGTATGATCCTGTCGAATGTGAGATCATAACGATTGAAAATTATGAGAAGCGGATTCCGATTGCAAGGGAGAATTTTATCCGTGCAGAAAAAGAAGAGCAGATTACCCTGTTAGAAGGGGATGCAAAAGACGTATTAGAAACACTCACAGAACCGTTTGATCTTATTTTTATGGATGCGGCAAAGGGACAGTATCTGAATTTCCTGCCACGGGTATTAGAACTGTTGCAGCCGGAGGGAATTTTGATCTCCGATAATGTGCTGCAGGACGGCGACATTATCGAATCACGGTTTGCAGTGACAAGAAGAAACCGCACGATACATAAGAGAATGAGGGAGTATCTCTATACATTAACGCATAGTGAAGAACTGACTACGGCAGTCCTGCCGGTCGGTGATGGAATTACAATCAGTACAAAGAAGGGAAGAAAAGCATGAGACATCCGGAATTATTAGTGCCGGCAAGCAGCTTAGAAGTATTGAAGATTGCTGTGATATTTGGAGCAGATGCTGTTTATATCGGTGGAGAGGCATTTGGACTTCGGGCAAAGGCAAAGAATTTTACAAATGAAGAGATCAAAGAGGGCATTGCATTTGCACATGAGCATGGTGTCAAAGTCTATATTACGGCAAATATTTTAGCACATAATCAGGATTTAGAAGGTGTGAAAAAATATTTTACGGAATTAAAAGAGATCAAACCGGATGCACTGATCATTTCCGATCCGGGAGTATTTATGATCGCAAAGGAAATCTGTCCTGAGATAGAGATCCATATTTCCACACAGGCGAATAATACCAATTACGGAACCTATCAGTTCTGGTATGCACAAGGGGCAAAGCGCGTAGTGTCTGCAAGAGAGCTTTCCTTAGTAGAGATTAAAGAAATCCGTGACAATATACCAAAAGATTTAGAAATAGAAACCTTTATCCATGGAGCAATGTGTATTTCCTATTCGGGCAGATGCCTGCTCAGCAATTATTTTACCGGACGAGATGCCAATCAGGGTGCCTGCACCCATCCATGCCGTTGGAAATATGCCGTTGTAGAAGAAAAACGTCCGGGAGAGTATCTGCCGGTCTATGAAAATGAGCGCGGAACCTATATTTTTAATTCCAAAGACCTTTGTATGATCGAGCATATTCCGGAACTGATCGAAGCGGGAATTGATAGTTTTAAGATTGAGGGACGAATGAAAACAGCACTCTATGTTGCAACGGTTGCAAGAACCTATCGCAAGGCAATAGATGACTATTTAGAGTCCCCGGAGCTTTACCAAAAGAATATGGACTGGTATAAGGAGCAGATTTCAAACTGTACTTACCGCCAGTTTACCACCGGATTTTTCTTTGGAAAACCGGATGAAACAACGCAGATTTATGACAGCAATACTTATGTCAAAAAATATACCTATCTTGGTATTGTGGGAAGTGTGGATGAACATGGCAGATATCGTATTGAGCAACGCAATAAGTTCTCTGTCGGTGAAAAGATAGAGGTAATGAAACCGAATGGAGAGAACCGGACCGTTACCGTGCGGGCGATCGTGGACGAAGAAGGCAATGCAATGGAGTCTGCACCGCATCCGCAGCAGGTACTGTTTATTGATTTAGGAGAGCCGTTAGAGCGTTATGATATTCTTAGAAGAAAAGAGGAGGAACAGTCGTAATGGAAGGAAAATATGTTGCTTATGTAGGAACTTATACACATGAAAACAGTGTGGGAATCCATATTTATGATGTGGACGAGCTTCGGGGAACTTTAACAGAGCGAAAAGTTGTTCCAATCAATAATCCATCGGATCTGATTGTTTCCCACAGTGGAAAATACCTCTATTCTATCGCGGATGAAGGAGTGGAAGCCTTTGCCATCCAGCCGGACGGAGATTTGATTCCGATTAACAAAAAGTGGATTGGCGGAATGCGTGGCTGTTATGTAGAACTTGATGATGAGGATCGTTACCTCTTTGTCGGAGGTTACCATGATGGAAGAGTCAGCATGATGCGTCTGAGTGAGGATGGCGGAGTTGCCGAGATTGCAGATGGAATTTTTCATAAGGGACTTGGACGTGGAGTTGCCGAAAGAGCCTCCAGACCCCATGTACACTGTGTAAAAGTAACACCGGATCAGAAATTTCTTTGCGCGGTAGACAGCGGACTTGACCATGTAAAGATTTACCGTATTAACTATGAAAGAGGTCGCATCAAGTTAGCAGATATTTTGCGCTGTGAGTTAGATTCCGGTCCGCGCATGATCCGTTTTAGCGTGGATGGACGTTTTGCCTATGTACTTTGCGAGCTGAAGAACACCGTAGATGTTTATAAATATTATGTGGAGGATGACCAGCCGGTATTTGAGCGGGTGCAGAGCATTTCCACAGACTATGAGGACGAGGGGATTGCCTGCAATGCATCCGGAATTGAACATTCCGCCGATGGAAAATACCTCTTTGTCTCCAATGTGGGCATTAACGATGTGATCATCTATAAAATTGATAAAAATACCGGAATGCTGACCTTAGATATGGAGACCCGGATCAGTGGCGATTATCCGAAGGCACTTGCCGTATTCCCGGATGGACATCACTTTGTCAGCCTGAACCATGACTCTAATGAGATCCGTACCTTTAAGATCAATTATGAGAAAAAATACTGCCTGATGGATGCAAGACCGGTACAGGTGGAGACACCAAACTGTATCTATATCCATAAGTTGAAGTAGTGGGATGAGAATCTTCTTGTCATTTTCCTGCCTCCGGTTTATAATATCTGCATGACAGATTCCACTCCTGTCTTTTCAGTCAGGAGGAAATATGGAAACAGAATTTCAAAAACTGAACCTGAGTCATTCATTTTTATTTGCAGCCGCTATGGAAGATGCAGAAATCTGCAGGCTGGTGTTAGATATTATCCTTGGTTTTAAAGTGCCAAAGGTCCATGTGCATGTGGAGCATAGTATTCTGATCAGTTCTGATTTTAGAAGTGTACGATTAGATGTCTATGCAAGTGATGAGATGAACGTTAGCTATGATGTGGAAGTACAGAATGAATGTAATGGAAACATTGCAAAGAGAAGCTGGTATTATCAGGCAGAGATGGATGTTTCGTCATTAAAGCCGGGAGATGATTTTTCGGATTTAAAACCGGGGTATGTGATATTCATTTGTACTTTTGATCCGTTTGACGAAGGACTTTACCGTTACACGTTTGAAGAACGTTGTTTAGAGACAGTGAAACCGTTAGGTGATGAGACGAGAAAGATTTTTTTAAACAACAAGGGTACAAACGATGCTGAAGTACCAAAAGAACTGGTACATTTTCTGAAATATATGGAGAACAGCAGTGATGAAACTTCGAAGAAAAGAGAAAAAGTGGAAAGCAGAAGGAAAAGCAGAGGCAGTCATAGAACTTTTAGAGGATATTGACACAGTTCCGGATGAAATCAGGGAAAAGATTTTAAATGAGAGCGACCTTGAGGTTTTGCGTAAATGGCATAAGGCAGCAGCAAAAACTGACACTATGGAAGAGTTCCTTGCAAAAATGTAGGGGTTATTTGCTATAGGCAATTAGGAACACTAATTGAATTATGAAATCATGATAAGATGAAATGGTAATAATAATTCAAAAATTCAAAGTGCTATATGATTAGCAATCTAACGAAAGTATTCAAAAATTCAAAAATTTTCAAATCTTAAAAAATTTAAAACAATCCAATAATAATAACAATAGAAAAGCAGGATAGGAATCTGTCTAAAAATCATGCATAGTAGCTATTTACTTTTCCGCGAGCTGTATATTTTCAACTGAAGGGCTTTTTACTATATAGGAAACACAATGTCCATGCTTGAACGTAACACGGTATTTCTATAGGAGATTAGGGTGTTAAAAGGCAGCTCACAACTTATTGGCTGGCACTTGTACAAAGCTGGGACTACTTTTGTGACTTTGGGAGAAAATTAGTAAATCTTAGTCTGGTTGTTCATGTATAGTGTTTTGCTGCCATGGACGGCAGCAAAAGTCTTAATGCCCCATGGACGGGGCGTTTAAGACGTACACGTCACTCTATTGCAGCCTGACTCAGACAGACTTAGATTTTCTTATTTTCGTACAACGGAACAAAATAGACCCGGATTTGTACAAGTTGCCAATCCAAAAATTTCAAACCGTCTTTTGCCCCTAATCCTATAGAGTAAAAAAACCGCAATAGCAAACTCTAACATCCATGATGTCCTGCTACTGCGGCTTATAAAACATCTGTCCGGACAACATCTGCTTTTAAAACCATCCCACGCATCGTCCGATCCAGTAAATGAGTCCTAACACCCAGCTTGTAAAAATTCCATAGAGGATGACCGGCCCTGCGATCGTAAATATCTTACATCCGATTCCAAACACCTGACCCTCTTTTTTGAACTCGATTGCCGGCGAAGCTACGGAATTGGCAAATCCGGTGATTGGCACCAATGCTCCGGCACCTCCCCATTTTGCGAACGTTGGGTAAATATTAAATCCTGTTAGAATAATACTCAACAAAATTAACAACATACTGCACCAGCTTCCCGCCGTCTCTTTGTCAAGTCCAAACCGGTTCATAGCTACGTTTAAGATCACCTGACCGATGACACAGATAACGCCTCCTACGATAAACGCTTTTACCATATTTCCAAAAAGATTATTCGTCGGAGTCACCTGTTTTACATACTCATTATACTCTTCATTTTGAATCTGCTTATCTTCTTCCTTCACTCTGTTTTCCTCCTTATGACAGCGTACTCATATACCCTGTCCAAAAATAGAACAATGCACCCGCCATTTTTCCAAATGCCATAAATGCCAGTGCCCATGCCAGTCCGATACTCAATTTATAACGCCGGAACACAATGGGAAATGTATTGATGATCTCTGCTAAAGAAACGGCAATGCAGCCCACAAAAATGCCTGCACAAAAACCAAATATGATCAACAAAATCCTGCCTGCCGGCATGGACATATCCGAATAAGTGGAGATCACATTTCCAACAACGCCCCCTAACAGGATCATCGTTTCATAAGAAAATACCGCCCTTGCCGTATTCGACTTTCCGATCAGTCTCGGAATAACACCGATGGCAATTAAAAAAGCAAATGTTCCGGCAGATACTGCAAAGCCTGCAAACAATCCCATCAATGCTAAGATCACATGGTTAACCCACATCGATATTGCTTCCTCCCCTGCTGCTGTTTTCGATAAATGTTGTATCTATATCATTTTCATACTTACGCATTTCCACCTGCAGCGGAGTCGGATCCGGTGTGATCTTCTTTCTTCCGACATGGTTAAAAAATACCAGGATTCCAAACGCAATACCGATAGAATAAAACACTTCCAGTTCCGTAAATCCACTGGACTCTTTTCCCATCACCTGCATATAAAATTTTGCAAAAACTTCACTGACGCCGACATCGTTATTGAATGCCATGATCGTAAAGGCGGAACCGAAAAAGATCACAATGCACAATAAGATAGTCTTTAAATAAGCAACCCCCATCGGTGGATTCAGTCTTGGCACATATTCCACAATAAAGTCTGCCTCACCCTCATTTTGCACATCTGCATTCGGATAATCCTCATGGATCAGCTGAATGATCTTTAATATGGAAAATACCTGAAACTGATTTTTTTTCGCATGCGTTCCCTGAAAAGAATACACTTTTTTCTGACGGATCTTGCGCAACATCCCGACATCCGTACACTCAATTTTCGCGATGTCACCCAGCGTAATATTGCGGTTATGCACCAATACATTTTTATCTATCTTAATATAAATCGTCTGACTGCTCATCTATTCCTCCATCACCAGCACAGCACCTGCCATATTCTGTGCCTGTTTTCCTGCACGATCATAACAAAGGAGCCCAACTACCAATACAATGACGATCATGGAAAACAGACACAGTCTGTATGTCTTCTGTTTCATCTTATCACCTCGTTTTTCCATTTGCCTCTAGTATGTCAGTTTTTTCTAAAAATATTCTTTTCTTTTTTATTGAAATAAATATTGACAAGCTCCTCTTTTTTGCATACTTTATTTATAGATTGCGTGAGGTCATTTCTCACACATCGCTAATTTACAATGATACAAATACACGAGGTCACTATGAATAAAAATCAGGAAATTTTATCTTTGGCAGTGCTTGCCGGAGAAATTCTCATAAAAAACGGAGGCGAAATTTTTCGCGTGGAAGATACGATGATGAGGATCATTGAATCCTACGGCATCACAGACTACAATGTCTATGTTCTCTCAAACGGAATTTTTGCCACCATTGATGAACAGGGCAGCCACCCCTACAGTCTGGTCCGTCATGTTGCTTTCAGCAATGTAAATTTAGAACGGATCGCTGCCGTAAACCAGCTCTCCCGCGAAATCTGTGAGTTCCACTATCCTCCGGGCGAAGCTATCCAAAAAATGAAAAACTGCAGCACCCTTCTCAGTGAAAAACAGTTACTCCGACACCTGGCTTCCGGATTTGGCTGTGCCGCATTTACCCTGCTTTTTGGTGGAAAATATTTAGACTGCTTTTTTTCTCTTTTTATTGGAATTGCCCTGCAGTCCTTTTTGTACCATGCCAGGATCCGGCAGTCCTCCCGCTTTTTTTATACGATTGCCGCAAGTGCTCTCGTAACGGCACTCAGCATTTTACCTTATGCCCTGCATGCACCTGTCATGGTCGATAAAATGGTCATCGGCTGTATCATGCCACTTGTTCCGGGACTGCTTTTAACCAATGCCATTCGGGATTTCTTTAATGTAGATTTTCTTTCCGGTGTCATCCACATGGTAGACGCACTTGTAACAGCGCTTTGTATCGCTGTTGGTGTCGGTGCCGTGATGACCTGTTACCAGTTTTTCGGAGGTACTTTATTATGATCGGACAATTATTATTAGCGTTTATTTCTACCTTTGCTTTTGCCATACTGTTTTCTGCTCCACGCTCACAGTATTTTTCCTGTGGTCTTTGCGGCTGCTTTACCTGGGGAATGTACCTGCTTTTTCAAAAGTTCGGCAACAGTGTTGTAATCGCTGCCCTTTTTGCTACCTTCTTTGTAACCGTTTTAGCAAGAATACTTTCTATTATAAAAAAAGCTCCCGTTACTATCTATCTGGTAACAGGAATCCTTCCTTTAGTTCCGGGTGCCGGAATCTATTATACTTCTTACCACCTGATTATGAATCACGGCAGGATGGCTGCCTCTATGGGACTGGAAACTTTTAAGATGGCAGGTGCTATTGCACTGGGTATTATCTTCGGTTCTGCGATACCGATGAAATGGATACAGAAATGTCGGAAATGCTCGTAGGGGTAGGGTTGTATGATTTGTATATTTTATACCTTTTTCATGCTCCTGTTCCCCGACTATCCCCACTGACATGCTGCGTTTCCTGTTCGTCCCACACGCCTTTTTGCTCCTCACGACGGAAGCCTCGCAACTGTCTGTGGAGATAGCCGGGGAAACAGCATTGTATCAATATAGAAGATTCTCTAATGATTGTAAAGAAGGTTCAACAAATCGATAAGTTTACATAATAAAATCTATTCACGATACTAAAACCGTTTTATATATCTATGTCTCTTTCGCCACTATCATCCGGCAACACCTTCTCGGAAATCTCAACGTAGAGCTTAACTTACTCTCCCCAACCGCATTAGAAAACATATATCCCAGCGAGCTTCCGACGATTATGAAAAGTTTCTTTTTATGCTATGGAGATGAAACTCCTGGAAGCGTGGAGCCCTCTGGCGAACACGGTTCCTGCTTTGGAGGAGGTTCATCGGAATGCTCAGCACAAGGAAACTTGGAATAATCATCGGAAACTCGCTGAACAAATACCCTCTCTAACTACATTTCCCTTACTTACATTTTCGACACAAATTCATCTATAGACTCTGACTTAGCCGCCAATTTGTGCCATTTTTTCAAAATCTCAAGATCAATTTCACCTGTTATTTTTTCACGCACTTCCTCTGGTATTGTGCCGATATCTTCTAGCAATTCTAAAACAGACTCTGCTTTCCCTGCAATGACTCCTTCCTGATGTTCCTTCTCATATTCATCTTTTCGGACAATCTCAAAGACTGCTTCCTCATCATATTCAAAAATACTCATTTCCACCGCCTCTTTCCTGTTCTGAAGCAGAAACTCTCGCAGGATTCCTTCATTGATACATTCCATCACTGCACGGTCTACTGCTTCTTCCACATTCTTCATGCTCTTTGCATAGGTTCGTACTTTCTTCACATAGATAGCATATTCCTTTAAGGTTTGGCACTGTTCTAAAAGTTTCCGGTTCTTTCCGAGATTGATGTTTAGCATGGTTACTACCAGTTCTAAATCCGGGTCGTCCATGGATTTTTGAAAAGCATCCGACAGACGTAAGTATTTCTTTTCTGCCTGCTCCTCCGAACCATTGTAAAAAACTAAAAATCTCGGTGTTGGAATCTTAATCAGTGTGTTGCGATACAGATCCCTGTGATTGACCTGCCCCTGCAATTCTTTTGCAATATAAAACAGATCCCGCAATGGCATGTTCGGGGAATAAGTGGACTGGTGTTCATAAAGATTCAAGTATGAATCCATGATAAATGCCAGATCATTTTTCATATTCATATAGATGGCATTTTCTAAGGTTACAATCTCTAGTTCTTCTGTGTTTGTGTAAGATGTTCCGTTGACTGCATTATAAAGGCTCAATAGTTCCTTCTTTTCACGAAATATCATGCGAAATAATCTGTCCTTGTGGTTTCTTGCAACACTGATCTCATTTTGGGTTTCTGTCATAGTATTACCTCCTGTTTGAAATTGTTTTACAGGAGTTCTTATCCTTTTTCGCGAAAACTCCTGCTGTTCATAATGTTGGAAAAGCATGAATTTTCTGATCTGAATA
>ERZ857965.536-NODE-536-length-53229-cov-6.150036_pt1 | contig 53229 bp, 47 predicted proteins | sample MGYA00519758_ERZ857965 | MGnify/ENA primary metagenome ERZ857965 (study PRJEB31778, sample SAMEA3449381) | human gut metagenome | biome: human gut; feature: human-associated habitat; material: faeces | place: United Kingdom | collected 2010/2012 ... | reverse complement strand
TACAGGAATCAGCTTTTAGTAACTTCTTAAGAACCCTTTTTTTCTAGTGTACTTGCCAAAGGGTCCATTTTAATTGGTTTATCTTTTTTATTTTATTAAGCTATATTTTTAGAATCTTTGTTTTTCACAAATTTATTTTTATTTAACATAAATAATACAAATAATACTATTGCAGCAACTACACCTACTCCATTAGAGAACATAGCATTTAATCTAAATCCTTCTGGTGCTTGTAATATATAAGATACACATACAGAACTCATAAATGTTGCCGGTATTAAAGATATCCAGTAATTAGCTTCATTTTTTATTAAGTATACTGTCGCTGTCCATAAGAATATAGTAGCTAATGTTTGGTTAGACCAAGCAAAGTATCTCCATATTATATTGAAATCTATAGTAGTTAAGAATACACAAACTGCAAATAGTGGTATTGCTAATTTAAATCTGCTTAATAATCCGTCTTGCTTTATATTGAAAGCATCAGCTATTGTAAGTCTTGCACTTCTAAATGCTGTATCTCCACTTGTTATAGGACAAGCAACAACGCCAAGTACTGCAAGAACTGCACCTATTGGACCTAATAACTCTTTAGATATATGACTTACAACTCCTGATTGACCTCCGAAGCTATCAAGAGCTGATTGTATAACTCCACTTTCTCCAAAGAATGCTATTGTAACTGCACACCATATTAAAGCCACTATACCTTCTACAACCATTGCTCCATAGAATACTCTTTTACTTTCACTCTCTCTATTTATACATCTTGCCATCATAGGTGATTGTGTAGAGTGGAATCCTGATAAAGCTCCACAAGCTATAGTTGTAAATAAGAATGGGAATATAGATAATCCACTTGGATGTAAGTTTTGTAATGTCATTTCAGGCATTACCATACTTCCATTAAAGTGTCCTATTATCATAGCTCCTGCTAAACCTATTGCCATAAATAATAAAGATGCACCAAATATTGGATATATTTTACCTATAACCTTATCTACTGGTAAAACTGTAGCAACTATGTAGTATATTATTATTAAAACTACCCATATATTTTTATCAATTCCTGTCATAGATGTTAATAATCCTGCCGGAGATGTAACGAAAACTGTACCAACTAATATTAATAGTATAACAGAGAATACTCTCATTACCTTTTTCATTCCATCGCCTAAGTATATACCAACTATTTCAGAAACAGAAGTACCATCATGCTTCATAGATATAACACCTGATAAGTAATCATGTACTCCACCTGCAAATATAGTACCAAATGTTATCCATAAAAATGCTACTGGTCCAAATAATGCTCCCATTATAGCACCGAATATAGGTCCCGTACCTGCTATATTTAAGAATTGTATTAAAAATACTTTATACCAAGGCATTGGCATATAGTCAACACCATCTTCTAATCTAACTGCTGGTGTTTGATTGTCATCGCTTAACTTTGCGTTTTTATCTACGTATGTTCCATAAACAAAGTAGCCAATTATTAAAATTGCTAAACAAGATATAAATGTTATCATACCGTCTTCTCCTTTATTAATTTAAGTATCAATTATTATTTCATTTAGTATGATACATTATATTTTGTGTTTAATTTAGTTTTTTTACATGAAATGCATTATTTACTACATTAAATGCATTTATATGTTCATAATTATTCTAAAATCTTTAATTTTACTTCTACTAACAGGTATTTCTGAATTTATATCATCTAACTTTAATTTATACGTATTATTAAACCAAGGTATTATTTCATTTATCTTAGATACATTTACTATATAAGACCTGTGTGTTTTAAAAAATAGGTTTGTATCTAAATTTTTTTCAAATTCTTTTATAGATTCTTTTACGATATATTCACTATCTTTTGTATATACTATAGTTTCTCTTTCTCTAGCTTCACAGTAATATATATCTTTTATATTTACTACTCTTAACTTATCATTTTTCCATAAACTAATACTTGAAGCTTTTGATTTTTGAACAAACTTTTTTTCTTCTTCTAACTTGTTATCTATACTTATATTACTAGAGTAGCTTTTTTCTAGTTTATTTAACATAGATATTATCCTATCATCAGAATAAGGCTTTAATATATAATCAAACGCTTCTAACTCAAATGCATCTACTGCATGTTCTTTATATGCTGTTATAAATACTATCTTAGGTTTAAATTTGAAATTATTTATAGTTCTTGCAAGCAGCATACCATCTAATAAAGGAATATTTATGTCTAAAAATATTACATCAACTATATTTGCTTGTATAAATTTTAATACTTCTACTCCATTGTCAAACTCATTTAATATCTCTATTTTACTAAAATTTTTTATAAAATATTTTAATTCTTCTCTAGCTGGAAATTCATCCTCTACTATAATTGCTTTCATAATATCTCCTCTATATATAAAATTCCATTTTAGTTCCAGGGTCTAATCTATATATATTTAAACCTTGTCCATATATTAATTTTAATCTTAAATGAACGTTATAAAGTCCAATTTTATTATCTGGCATTTCTCCACTATATACCTTTTTTATCACATCAAGATCTATAGCTATACCATCATTTTCTACCCATACTCTGGTATATCCATCTTCTTTCTTTACTCCAATAACTACAGTTCCACAACCACCATTTTTTCTTATTCCATGTATGATCGCATTTTCAACAAGTGGCTGTATTGTAAGGCTTGGAATCTTTGCTTCTATATTTTCATCTATATCATATAAAACTGTAAGTTTATCTCCAAACCTTGCTTTTTCTATTTCTACATATGCTTTTACTTGCTCTAATTCTTTATTTATATCTATTAAGTTATCATTTACTTCCAGATTGTATCTCATATAAGTAGATAAATTTATAATAAGCTTTCTTGCTTTATCTGGATTAATTCTAATAAATGAAGTTATAGTATTTAATGCATTAAATAAAAAATGTGGATTAATTTGTCTTTGTAAAGCTTTTATCTCTGATTTTTTCCTTTCATTTTCTATCTTTTCTATTTTTGATATTTCCATAAGCGTTGAAATAATTTGTGATAAACCTATAGCTAAAGATTTTTTAGAATGACTCATATCATATTTCTTTGCATAATAAATCTTCAATGTACCAACTACACCTTGAGAATCTGTTAGTGGTATTATCATAGCAGTCTTTAAATCTGCTTTTTCACTTATTGAACTTTCCTCTTTTTTCACTTGTATATTTAAAATTTTATTTTCTTTTATTGAGCATTTAGTTATATTACTAATTTCTGTATAAGGAGCTTTAAACGCATCTTCCCCAACTCCAACATATGCTAATACTTCATTTTTATTAGTAATACTAACTGCATCAGAGTTTATTTCATCTTTTATTATCCTGCATATTTTCTCTAGAGACTCTTCATTTATAGATCTAAAATATGGTAATGTTTTGTTCGCAATATCTAAAGCTAACTTCGACTGCATAGCAGCTACTTCTTCTTTTTCTTTTTTTATGGCATCAACTATAGATATTAGAAAACCTATACTAATTTGTCCAACAATCATTGGTATATAAATCTTTTTTATTATTCCAATTGCAATATTATGAGGTTTTGATAAGAAATATATTAAAATCATAGAAAAACTCTCGGATATTACTCCACATGCTATTCCATACACCCACTTATATCTGCTACTAATTTTTTGATAAAAAAATCCAGATAGTACTCCTGCAAATATAGAAGATATAAAACATGGAAAAGCTGTTATACCTCCAATATCTATTATATATCTATGAAAACCAGATATAATACCTGAAGTTATACCAACTAATGGTCCAAATAAAACTCCACCTGATACAATGGCTATTATTCTCGTATTTGCAAGAGACCCTTGTACATCTATTCCATTATATGTACCAAGTATAGCTAAATCAGTAAATATTAATGATATAACTAATAAATCCTTTAATTTATAATTTTCCTTTTGAAATATATACTTAAATCCTTTTATTTTAGTAATTATTATAAATAATACTATTGTTAAACTTGATTTTTCAAGTAATTGTAAAAATATAGTGCTTTTATCCATATGTTACTCCTTAAATACTCTTTACTTTAAACCAAGTTTTAATTTACTAGATTATTCTATATAAATCAATATTTATTATTAATGATATATAACAAAAAATAAGAGTGCATTTAGCACTCTTATGTATATTAATTATTTATTTTATTTTTTAACCAATCCTTACCTTCTACAAGTCTTGCTACAAGCATAGCACATACTGTATTTTCAGTTGAGTTTAATAATGTTGCAGGAGCATCTAATATTGTTCCAATAACAACTATTATTGGAAGTAATGCTGGATCTATTCCAAATGCACTTACTATTAACATTTCACTCATAAATCCACCACCTGGTATAGCTCCCATAACTGCACCGTTTATAAATGCAACACCTAATATAGCTAACATCATTGGAATAGTATTCATATTAGTTCCTAATAATCCTAATAAAAATGCTATTTTTAATACCCCAGTCACAACTGAACCATCTTTGTGAACATTTGCTCCTAATGGTATAACAGTTTCTGCTATATCTTCTGGAACACCCATTTTCTTAGTTGCATCTAAGTTTACAGGTATTGAAGCTGCACTTGAACAAGTTGCTAATGATGTAACTGTTGGAGATACTGCATTTGACCAGAATGCCTTTATTCCTTCTTTTCCACCAGCTATAAATGCATATAAAGTAAATAAACCAAAGTAAATTACTGCTGTTAATATTAAGTATAATATAGTTACTCTTAAGTACCCTGATAATAACTGTGATCCTAACTCTCCTATAACATTTGCAAAGTAACATCCAAGTCCTATTGGTGCTGCCATCATTATTATATTAATTACTTTCATCATAACTGCTGAACCTGATTGAACAAACTTAGCTATTGACTTTCCAGATTCACCTGCCATTAAAGTACCTATACCAAATAATATTGAGAATACTATTAATTGTAACATATTTGATCTAGATAATAATAATGAGAAGTCATTTACAGTGAATGTATTTACTATTTGTTGTAATAATCCTACTTTTTCTGTTGCTGAACTATCGTTAGCAGATGATATTATATCTTTAAATAATGATGTATCTAATCCTTTTGTTGGATTCATTAAAAGTACTCCAACTAATCCTATAACAGCAGCAACTAAAGCCGTTCCTAAAAATACTATAACTATACTCTTTAGTATCTTTCCTAATCTCTGCATTCCTCCGCCCATATTAGCTATTGCAGATGTAACACTGAAAAATACTAATGGTACTAATGTCATGAATAATAAGTTTAAGAATAATTCTCCTATAGGTTTTAAAACTACTGCTTTTTCTCCCATAGTTGCACCTACTATACCACCTAGTAATATAGCTCCTAGCAATACTATAGAAGACTTATAATTATTCCAAAATGATTTCATACTCTCTCTCCTTTATTTCTATTTATTATTTAAAAACTCCTGTGCTATTTCCTTATCATCAAAATGATGCTTAACTTTTCCTAAAATTTGATAATTTTCATGTCCTTTTCCTGCAATGATTACTATATCATCTTTTTGAGCCATTTCTATAGCTTCTTTTATAGCTTCCCTTCTATCTACAACTACTCTATAATTTTCTTTATTTTTATCTAATCCTTTTAATATATCTTCTATTATAAGCTGTGGATCTTCAGTTCTTGGGTTATCAGAAGTTACTATACATACATCTGATAATTTTTGTGCTATTGCTCCCATTAAAGGTCTCTTAGTTGTATCTCTGTCTCCACCACACCCAAATACAGTTATTATATTAGACTTAGCAAATCCTTTTGCAGTATTTAATATATTTTCTAATGCATCTGGAGTATGTGCATAATCAACTATAACACTTATTCCCTTATCATTAGTTATTGTTTCAAATCTTCCTGCAACACCCTTAGTTTTTCCTAAGCTTTCTTTAACTATTTCTTTAGGTATATTTAACATGTAACAAGCTGCTATTACTGCTAAAGTATTGTAAACTGTAAATTTACCTGGTACTGGCACAAATATTTCTTCTTCATATGTTGGAGTTACTAATGTATAAGATACTCCACGTGCATCTATTTTTATATTTTTTGCCATAAAGTCTGCTTTATTATCTATTCCATAAGTATAGCAAGGTGTACTTAAAGATTTTATATTTTCATATATTTTAGCTCCACCTTCATCATCTATATTTATTATGTTTGCTGTAGTTGTTTTATAGAATAATTTTTCCTTTGCATTTCTGTAATCTTCTAAATCTTTATGGAAATCTAAGTGCTCTGGAGTTAAGTTTGTAAATATTCCTAATTTAAATTCTGTCTCATCTACTCTATTTAATACTAATGAATGAGATGATACTTCCATTGCACAATAGTCACATCCATTATCAATCATAGTTCTAAAATGCTTTTGTAAATCTATGCTTTCAGGAGTTGTTGAACTAGATTCAACTTCTTTATCACCATCAAATATTTTTATAGTTCCTACAAGACCTACTTTTTTATTATTTGAACTTAATATCTCACTTAAGAAAGTTGTTATACTTGTTTTACCATTAGTTCCTGTAACTCCTATAACTCCTAATTCTTTTGATGGATTGTTATAAAAATTATCAGCAACATTTGCCATAGATGCTCTAGTATCCTCTACTTTTATAAAAGTATATCCTTCTATATTTATATCTTCCTGTACTAAAAATGCTTTAGCACCTTTTTCTATAGCACTTTCTATATATTTATGACCATCTGAGTTGAATCCTTTTATACATATAAATAATGTATTTTCTTTAACTTTTCTTGAGTCATATGCTATATTAGTTATATCTATATTTAAATCTCCAGTTATGCTAACTATATCTAATCCTTTTAATAAATCATGTAATTTCATTTATTTTTACCCTCCAGATTTTATATTAATCTCTCTCTATTATTCTCTAATCTAAATGTCTAACTTATATTATTATATAAATTCAAATTTACTATGTACATTGTTTAAGGTGCTTGTTATATTGCAAAAAATGCTCTATAATCTAATCTAAAGGCAGGTGGATTATGAAAGATATAAATAACAAAGTTGGTTACTTAAATGACAATTTTAAAATCTTCCATATAAGGGATAAGAAAGATATTAAATTTGAATATCATCATCACGATTTCAGTAAAATAGTTATTTTAATTGATGGTGATTTAACTTATTATATAGAGGGTAAGGCTTATATCTTAAAACCTTGGGATATTTTATTTGTAAATAAAAATGAAATTCACAAACCAGTAGTAAACCCTGATAAATACTATGAGCGTATAGTTATTTGGCTAAATCCAGATTTTATGGCAAAATATGCTCAAGGTAATAACGATTTACTTAAGTGCTTTGAGGTAGCAATTAAAAATAATTATAATTTACTTAGATTAAATATGAAATCAATTGAGATTATAAAAAATCTAATTCAAGATATACAAAATTGCAATAATAGTAATGAATTTGGAAGTGAGATTTTAAAAGAATCATTATTTGTGCAATTAATGGTTTTAATGAATAGGTTATTTTTAAATAGCGATAAAAATAGAGATATCGAAGATATTCAATATGATAAAACAATAGAGGGCGTTTTAAATTATATAAACTCTAATCTAGAAAATGATTTATCTATAGATACTATAGCTTCAGAATTTTTTATAAGTAAATATTATCTTATGAGAAAATTTAAAAATCAAATAGGAAGCTCTATTCATAATTATGTCGTACAAAAAAGACTCATACTTGCAAGGTCTCTTATATCTGATGGTTTAAGTATGAGTAGTGTATGTTCTAGATGTGGGTTTAATGACTATTCAAGTTTTGTAAGAGCATTTAAAAAGGTATATGGTGTTTCTCCAAGTAATTATAATCCTACAATCCATAATTTTGAAAACCCTATATCTGATACTTAAAAAGGTATGAAGTTTAAACTTCATACCTTTTTATATTAGTTTCTTCCTAATATTCTATTTATCTCATGTCTATAAGCATCTGCTTTAGCACCAAATATTGCTTGTATTCCATTACCTACTTCAACAACCCCTACGGCACCTAATGCTTTTAGCTTATCTTTATCTACTTTTGATTTATCTTTAACTTCAACTCTAAGTCTAGTTATACATGCGTCTATTGATACAGCATTTTCTTCTCCACCTAATGCAGCTAAAACTTCTGGAGCTTTTTGTACTATTTCATCTTTTCCATTAGCTTTATTTGGAGCTTCTTTTCCATCTAATCCTTTAGCAGCTTGGAAGTCTGCTTTAGAGTAAAGTTTAGCTTCTTCTTCATCCCCTTCTCTACCTGGAGTTTTTAAGTTTAACTTAAGTATTAAAGTTTTAAATAAGAAGTAATAAACTACTGCATATCCTGCACCTACTAATATAGCTCTTATCCAGTTTGTTGGAACTCCAGCTCCTGCAGGAAGTATTCCGAATAAAGTGAAATCTATTAATCCTCCTGAGAATGTCATACCTATAAATACATTAAGTATATCCATTAAGAAGAATGATAATCCTGCCATTATACAATGAACTACATATAATACTGGTGCAACAAATAAGAATGTAAATTCTAATGGTTCAGTTATACCAGTTAAGAAAGCTGTAAATGCTGCTGATACTAATAAACTTCCAACAATTTTTTTCTTGTTAGGAGCAGCTGTATGATACATTGCTAATGCTGCAGCTGGAAGTCCAAACATCATGAATGGGAATTTACCAGCCATGAATCTTGTTGTTCCAGAAACTATAGTTGACATAGTACCTGCATCTGCACCAACTATACTTTGCATATTTCCTAATTGAGCAAAGTAAGCATAGTTAGCACCTTGAATTGTTTGCCACGCTCCATCTATTATAACTTGACCATCAACAAATGATCCATACCAGAATGGTGTATAGAATATATGATGAAGACCAAATGGTATTAAGGCTCTTTCTATTAATCCATATAAGAATGTTCCTATTGGTCCTGCATTTTTAACGAATAATGCAATTACTGCTATTCCATCTTGTACAAATGGCCATATATAAGCTAATAATGCACCTACAACTGCCATAGCTAAAGATACTACTATTGGAACAAATCTTGCTCCTGAGAAGAATCCTATAACTGCTGGTAATTGTATATTGTAATATTTATTATGTAATGTAGCTGTTACTATACCTGTTATAATACCACCAAACACTGACATATTAAGAGTAAATATACCTAATGTAGTAGTTACATATTGTGCATATTGAGCTGGCACATCACCTGAAACTAAAGTCCCTAATGGTGTAGCACCCACACCTAATAATACACCTATAACTTGATTCATTATTAAGAAACCAAATACAGAAGCAAGTGCTGCTGTACCTTTATCTTGCTTAGCAAGACCTACTGCAGTACCTACTGCAAATAGTACCGGTAAGTTTCCAAATACTATATCCCCTATACCTTGCATTATTTTTAATATTATAGTTATCATTGGGATATTAACAAAAGCAATTAATGGTTGATATATAGCTGGTGCATTTTCAAGTGCTGCTATATTTATTAGTGATCCCCCAACCCCAAGTAGTATACCTGCAACAGGTAACGCTGCTATTGGAAGCATTATTGCTTTCCCAATTCTTTGTAAGTATTGAAGCATTTCTTTTTCCTCCCCATTATTTTTTATTTTTACTATTCTCTAGCTATGCAGTTTTTTTATTTTTATTAATTATTAAAACTATTATTACAATAAAATTCGCTATGCTCATGTTGTCAACGTATTATTATTTAATATAGTTATTTTGAGCATAAAAAAGAGCTAAACAATTTATGGTATAAAAAGCAACCATAAATAATTTAGCTCATGCCTGCATAACCAGTAACACGCTATACGTATTAACTTTATATATTTAGTATATCACACTAGCATTCCTATGTAAACATTTTCACGAAATATTATTTTACTATTTCTATTTTATTTAACTCTCCTGCTTTAACAGTTCCTTCTACTAGTTTAACTGATTCACCTTCTGATAAATTAGTAAATACTACTATTGGCATTGAAGATTTTGCATTTTTCTCTATAAATTCTACATCCATTTTAACTAGTTTATCTCCAACTTTAACTTTTTGATTTTCTTCTACAAATGTCTCAAATCCTTCACCTTTTAAAGAAACTGTATCTACTCCTAAATGTATTAATACTTCTCTTCCATCCACAGAGTTTATAGTTACTGCATGTTTAGTTGGGAATACTGTTACTATCGTCCCTTCTACTGGTGATACTATTATCCCATCAGATGTTTTCATAGCAAATCCATCACCCATCATCTTACTTGAAAATACTTCATCTGGAACTTGAGATATATTTACTAATTCCCCATTAGTTAGTGGTACTATTTGTTCTTTTTTTACATCTTGTTCTTTGTTCCCTTTAAATAAATTTTTGAAAAAGCTCATATTCTTTATCTCCTTTGATTATTATATTATATTTTTGTATTATTAAATGTTATACATAACTTTTAGTTATTTCTTTATTAAAATTTATAACTGATATTACTCTATTTATATGTAATATCAAGTATAATACCTCATCATCATTTACTTTATAAGTATAGTTTTCCTCTATAAATGATTTTATTTGTTTTACGCAATCATAACTTTCTTTATATTGTGCTTTTACAATTTCTAATAAACCATTATTGTTAGTATCTATCGATTCCGTTTTATCTATTAATCGTTTTGCAAAAAACTTTAGATGAGTTAATAGCCTGTCAAAATTAATTTCATCTTCTATAAATTCTATAGAATAATAATTTTTTATTATATCAAGTATTTGATTTATTATATTCATAATTAAACATGATTTATTAGTAGATTCTCTATAATTTGCATTTATAATATGCATTGCTATAAATCCTGCTTCATCTATTAAAAAGTTTACATTAAAAGTTTTATTTATATATTCTATTGCCCATTTACCTATCTCATATTCTTTTTTGTGAATTCTTCTAAGTTCATATAATAGTTCATTTTTTATCGGTAAATTTTCTTTATATCTTTTAAGTGCAAAATATATATGATCTGTTAAAGATATATAAATATATTCATCTAATGTAGTATTTAAATTCTTTTCTGCATATTCTATTATTGCACTACTTACAGCAAAAACCTCTTCTGGTATTTCACTTGCTAATTTATTTACTTTACTCTCAAAATTATTATCTTGTATTACAAACTTCTTTTCAATTTTACTATCATCAACAGTATCATTTGGTTTCTTTCCAAATCCAATCCCACACCCTGTCAATATCACTTCTTTTTTACTACTATTTTCAAATGCTAAAATAACATTATTATTGTACACTTTCTTTATGGTCACCATTGTCTCTAGCCCCCCAAAGTAAAAATACCTAAATCAAGGTACAAAAAGTACATCTTAACTTAGGTATTGCCTGCTCTATCAGTAACAATCCATTTTATTAATTTAAACAGATATATTTTATTTAGTTATATTTATAATTAGTTATATTTATAATATTATATTAATTATATTTTCATGTCAAGAGCTTAAAAAATCAATTTCCTATCTAATTTATACTTCTTTTATAATACCTTTTTTATATGCTGTTAAAAGCAATTTTAAATCATCAACTTCATCTAATAACTTCTTACCTGCATCAGTGTCTTTTACAGTTTTTCTGCTTAATTTATGTTCAACTAACATTGTTGTTGATAGTATATCACTTTCATTTACTATTGCTTCTTCTGTTGATGTAAACGGCCCATGAGATACAAGTTGTAGACTTTGCGAATTATATATCAATGTATATCCCGCTATACCAGTTTTTTCTTGATATGCCCTTGAAAAACCTCCATCTATAGCTATTATTCTTCCATTAGCTTTTATTGGACTTTCACCATTTTTACTTTCAACTGGAACATGTCCATTAATTATATGAGATTCATTTGTATCTAATTCAAATTCTTTAAAAATCTTATTGCATACCTCTTCATCTTCTCTTAGTGTAAAATATGGGTTCTTATTCTCTTTATGAGTTTCCTTCTCTGCTATAAAATACCTTTCAAAAGTAGTCATATCATCTTTACCAAATAATGAAGAGCATTTTCCTGTCCATAGATACCACATAATATCCATTCCATATTGTTTTTGATTAGTTTTATCTTTAAAGAGATATCCTTCTCGCACTAAAGTTTCCATTTTATCCATTAATTCTCTACCACTATATTCCTGTCCTTGAAGCTTCATTTTCATAAAACTTTTATCTTCGTTTAAAGGAACACATCCATGTATTAATAAATTTCCATTAGAAACTAAATATATACTTCCTTTTGAGAATAAAAATGATACATGTTTTTGTAGTTTTTCACTGTTTTTAAATGATGATACTAACTTATCAATTACAATCTCTTCTTCTTTCGTTAACTTATATGGATTCTTCGGATCTATAGTTGGGAAATTAGTATCTTTTAGTTTATATATATTTCCTTTTAAATTTATAGTTCCTTCTTCATAGTTTATCTTATCTAAAAGCAATCTATGATCCATTTCAAACTCAGGTCTTCTTTTAATTACTTCACCTTCAAGTTTAAACTGTATAATACTTATAGCCTTATGCATTTTTGCTATTAGAGTTTTTTCTTTTGTAGATGTTTCGCCTGCACTTCCTTTTGGCATAAAACAGTTACAAGGATCGCTTTTATATTGTTCTAATGCAAATGTTGCTAGTGGAAGTAAATTTATTCCATAGATGTCTTCTATAATATCTAAATTAGAGTATCTAGCTGATATTCTAAGGGCATTTGCTATACAAGTTTTTTCTCCACTTGCAGCACCCATCCATAATATATCGTGATTTCCCCATTGTATATCTACTGAATGATAGTCCATTAGTGTATCTAGAACTACATCCGGTCTAGGACCTCTATCATATATATCTCCTACTATATGAAGTCTATCTACTACTAACTTTTGTATAACTTTAGATATAGCTATTATAAACTCTTTTGCCCTATCTATACTTATAATAGTATCTACTATACTTTTATAATAGTTTTGTTTGTGTACTTGTTCTACATGTTCATTTAAAAATTCTTCTATTATATATTTAAAATCTTCCGGAAGAAGTTTTCTTACCTTAGATCTAGTGTATTTACTAGATGCATATCTACACAACTCCACTAATCTATATATATATATTCTATAAAAATCATCTATATTATCTTCTTCTTTTTCTATTAATGCTAGCTTTTGTTCTGGATAATATACTAAAGTTGCTAATGTCTTTTTTTCACTCTCTCTTATAGTACTTGAAAATAATTCTTCTATCTTTCTTTTTATAACTCCTGAACCATTTTTAAGCACATGCACAAATGCTTCATACTCTCCATGTATATCACTTATAAAGTGCTCCGTTCCCTTTGGAAGATTAAGAATAGCTTCTAAATTTATAATTTCTGTACTCGCTTTTGATATACTTGGATATTGCTTTGATAATATTTTTAAGTATTTAAGCTCTTTTTCAATATTTTTCATTTAACACCTCCAAACATTATTACTACTTATATTTTAGCATATTTACAACAAAAGGATGGACAAAATTTGTCCATCCTTTATTTTCAAACTATATTTCTATTAGAAGTTTTCAGCTAATCTCTTATAGTTATTGTATCTTTCTTTAGCATTTTCTTCAGCCATATTGAATAATTCTTCAGCTACGTCTGGATATTGCTTAGCTATAGCAGCATATCTTACTTGACCCATTAAGAACTCTCTGAAGCTTTCAGTTGGTTCCTTAGAATCTAAAGTGAAAGGATTCTTTCCTTCAGCTTTTAATTGTGGGTTGTATCTGTATAAATGCCAGTATCCAGCTTTAACAGCTTTTTCTATGTTAGCTTGAGCTCTACCCATACCTTCTTTTATTCCGTGAGATATACATGGAGAGTATGCTATTATTAATGATGGTCCATCATGCTTTTCAGCTTCTATTATAGCCTTCATTAATTGGTTCTTATCAGCACCCATACCAACTTGAGCAACGTATACATTTCCGTAACTCATAGCCATCATACCTAAGTCTTTCTTCTTAGATCTCTTACCAGCAGCAGCGAACTTAGCCATTGCAGCAACTGGAGTTGACTTAGAAGCTTGACCTCCTGTATTTGAGTATATTTCTGTATCAAATACAAGCACGTTTACATTTTCACCTGAAGCAAGAACGTGATCTAATCCACCGTAACCGATGTCATAAGCCCATCCATCTCCTCCAAGTATCCATTGAGATCTCTTAACTAAGTAATCTTTTCTTGATTCTATTTCAGCTAATAATGATTTTACTTCTTCATCTGCACAAGAACATGTTCCAGCTAATACTTCTAGTACCTTTTCACTAGCAGCTTTAGAAGCTTCACCATCTTCTCTTGCTTCTAACCATGCATTAAATGCTTCTTTAGCACTTTCACATATATCCATAGTTAATAGAGTTTGCATAGTTTCAGCTATTTTATTTCTCATTTGCTTAACACCAAGCATCATTCCGTATCCGAATTCAGCATTGTCTTCGAATAAAGAGTTTGCCCAAGATGGACCTTTACCTTCATGGTTAACTGTATACGGAGTTGATGGAGCAGATCCTCCCCATATAGAAGAACATCCTGTAGCATTTGCTATCATCATTCTATCTCCAAATAATTGAGTAACTAACTTGATGTATGGAGTTTCTCCACATCCTGCACAAGCTCCTGAGAACTCTATAAGTGGTTGTCTAAATTGACTTCCCTTAACTGTAGTTGGTGCCATTATATCTCCTTTAGGAGCAACTTTAGTAGTATCAACTGCAAATGCCCAGTTTTCTACTTCTACTTCTTGAGTATCAAGAGGCTTCATAACTAAAGCTTTTTGCTTAGCTGGACATATGTCAGCACAGTTTCCACATCCTGTACAGTCCATTGGACTTACTTGCATTCTGTATTGTAATCCTTCAAATCCTTTACCTATAGCCTTCTTAGTATTAAAGCTTTCTGGAGCATTAGCTGCTTCTTCTTCGTTTACTAATACTGGTCTTATACATGCATGAGGACAGACATATGCACATTGGTTACATTGGATACAATTATCAGTTATCCATTCTGGAACATTAACTGCTACTCCACGTTTTTCGTATGCTGCAGTACCAGCTGGGAATGTACCATCTTCTAAACCTTCGAATGCACTTACTGGTAAGTTATTACCTTCTTGAGCATTCATAGGTCTTAATATGTTCTTTATGAATTCTGGTTCATCTGAATCTACTGCCATTTCTAACTCTTCAGCATTAGACCAGTTAGCTGGAACGTCTATCTTAACTAAAGCATTTAATCCAGCTTCAACAGCTTCAAAGTTCATGTTAACAACTTTTTCACCTTTTTTACCGTAAGCTTTCTTTATAGAATCTTTTAAGTATTCTACAGCTTCAGTTTCAGGTATTATTGCAGCTAACTTGAAGAATGCAGATTGCATTATCATGTTTATTCTATTTCCAAGACCTATTTCTTGAGCTATCTTAGTAGCATTTACAGTGTAGAAGTTTATATTGTTATCAGCTATAAATTTCTTCATTTTAGCTGGTAAGTGTTGTTCTAATTCTTCTTGAGACCATATAGTGTTAAGTACGAATACTCCACCTTCCTTAAGTCCCTTTAATAAATCATATTGGTTAACATATGATTGGTTATGACAAGCTATATAATCAGCTTCATCTATTAAGTAAGTTGATCTTATAGGAGCATCTCCAAATCTTAAGTGAGACATTGTTATACCACCAGATTTTTTAGAGTCATATGCAAAGTAAGCTTGAGCATACTTATCTGTGTTATCTCCTATTATTTTTATAGCTTGCTTGTTAGCTCCAACTGTACCGTCAGATCCTAATCCCCAGAACTTACATCTTACAGTTCCTGGATGAGCTATTTTTATTGATTCAGATTTTTCTAATGAAGTATTTGTAACATCATCTACTATACCTAATGTGAAATTGTTCTTAGGTTTTTCTGATGTTAAGTTATCAAATACAGTTTTTATATCTGTAGGAGTAACATCTTTTGAACCTAATCCGTATCTTCCACCTATTATCATTGGTGCATTTTCTACATCAAAGAATGCATTACGTACATCTAAGTATAATGGTTCACCTGTTGAACCTGGTTCCTTAGTTCTATCAAGTACACATATTCTTTCAGCTGAAGCTGGTATAGCTTCTAATAAGTGCTTATTAGAGAATGGTCTATATAAATGAACTTTAACTAAACCATAGCTTCCACCTTTAGCATTTAAGTAATCTATAGTTTCTTCTATAGTTTCTGTAACAGAACCCATAGCTATTATTATATTCTTTGCATTTTCATCTCCGTAGTAATTGAATAATCCATGCTTTCTTCCTGTTAATTCAGACATTTTAGCCATGTATTTCTCTACTACACCTACTATATTATTGTAGTATTTGTTTGATGCTTCTCTTGTTTGGAAATATATATCATCATTTTGAGCTGTACCACGAGTTACTGGGTGATTTGGAGATAAAGCGCTATCTCTAAATGCTTTAACAGCTTCCATATTTAATAATGACGCATAGTCACTGTATTCTAATAATTCAACTTTTTGTATTTCGTGTGATGTTCTAAATCCATCGAAGAAATGTATGAAAGGTAATTTACCTTCTATTGCAGCTAAGTGTGCAACTGGTGCTATATCAGCAACTTCTTGAACTGATCCTGAAGCTAATAGTACACATCCAGTTTGTCTTGCTGCCATAACGTCTTGATGGTCACCAAATATAGATAATGCTGAAGTAGCAAGAGCACGAGCACTTACGTGGAATACTCCTGGAAGTAATCCTCCAGCAACTTTATACATGTTAGGTAACATTAATAATAAACCTTGAGATGCTGTAAATGTTGTTGTTAATGCACCTGCTTGTAATGAACCGTGGAATGCTCCAGCAGCTCCTGCTTCTGATTGCATTTCTACAACATTAACTTTTTGTCCGAATATATTTTTTCTTCCTTGCGCTGACCAATCGTCAACTGCTTCTGCCATGTTTGAAGATGGAGTTATCGGGAATATAGCAGCTACGTCAGTAAATGCATACGCAACGTGTGCAGCAGCTGTATTTCCATCAACAGTTTTCATGAATTTAGCCATAATGTGTATCCTCCTTAATATTACTCCTATGTAGTTTAAGTATTAAATCTTAGCTACAGTGTATAATGAATACAATGTATATTTTAGTACAATTCATATACATATAAATATTATGCTATAATTTACATAATAATGAAGGTATTCTATAAAATGTTATAGATTCCTTCTTTATTACAAGTATAAATAATATTATAAGCTAATTTAATTCTACTCTTTATCTTCTAATTTAATTAACTCTTTGTGCTAGTTAAATATGATTACTGAAATACTATATTTTAGCAAGATATATTTTGATAGTTAAAAAACTTTATATAGTAATTTAAATATACTTAGTAAAATAACTAGCTCAATAGATTAATTATTTTTATCTAATACATATATTAAATACCCATAAATTTATAATCTAAGCATTAAATTTTTATTTAGTATTAATAGTCACTTTTAGATTCGTTATTTCCACTTACTATAGCAATTGAAGCACTAGCCCCTATTCTAGTAGCCCCAGCGTCTATTACTTTAACTGCATCTTCTTCACATCTAACACCACCAGATGCTTTTACACCTATATTTTCTCCTACAGTTTCTCTCATAAGTTTTATATCAGCTGGAGTCGATCCTCCTGTTCCAAATCCTGTAGAAGTTTTTACATAGTCAGTTCCTGCTTTAACTGCAAGCTCACAAGCTATTTTCTTTTCTTCATCAGTTAAATAGCAAGTTTCTATTATAACTTTTACTAAAGCTTCTTTATTTGCTGCATCTACTACTGCTTTTATATCTTCATATACTAATTCATAGTTTTTATCTTTTAATGCACCTATGTTTATAACCATATCAACTTCATCAGCACCTTTAGCTATTGCATCTTTTGTTTCAAAAGCTTTAACAGCTGAAGTATTTGCTCCTAAAGGGAAGCCTATAACTGTACATACTTTAACATTGCTTCCTTTTAATTCTTCTTTTGCTAGTTCTATATTTGCTGGATTTATACAAACTGAGAAAAACCCATATTCTTTTGCTTCGTTACATAATTTAACTACATCATCTTTAGTTGCTGTAGCTTTTAATATAGTATGATCTATCATATTGGCTATTTTCTTATTCATTACAAATTCTCCTTTTTACCGCTTTTTTCGTTATATATTTACATATCATGTTACCATATTATGTAATTTATATAAACTTATTTTTTATAGCATTATTTATAATTAACAAAAAAATAACATATTATTTACTAGAATTTACAAATTAATAATATATTCTTAATTTAAACTTAACAAGTAGGCACTTTTTTTATATGTAGAAACTTATAATATACATAGTATATAAAAGTATACTATGTATATTGTTATATATTTTATTTATGATATACTAACTTTATAAAATAAAAATGTGAGGTGTTTACAGATGAGCTTAAGTTCTCATAGTAAATGTCATATGTCAAACCGTTGTTTAAAATATGACACATGTCCTATGACTTTATTTCACAGATTAGTTTCTGGTAAGTGGAAAATACTTATCCTTTGGTATTTAAGCGGTGGAAGTCTTAGATTCAGCGAAATAAAAAGAAAATTGCCAGATGTTACACAAAAAATGTTAACTAATCAACTTAGAAGTTTAGAAGAAGATGGCCTGGTACATAGAGAAGTTTTTCCTGTAGTTCCACCTAAAGTTGAGTATAGCTTAACTGATATGGGGCAAAAAATGATACCTCTACTTGAACAAATGTATGATTACGGAATTGAGTATGAAAAAAATGTCGAAAAATAAAAGAACGGATCTTAAAAAATCCGTTCTTTTTTATATAATTATTCAGCTATTAATTCTACTTCTTCACCATTTCTAACACCTGCAGCGTTTCCTTCTTCAACGTCTACATGCATTTCTAATGCAAAGTTAGCATTAGCTCTTACTAATACATTTTCAAATACTACAGCTCTTGGTCCGAAAGTTCTAACTTTTACTATTTGCTTATCAGTTACACCAAATCTAGCTGCATCTTCTAAGCTCATATGTATATGTCTAGAAGCAACTATAACACCTTCTGATAATTCTACTTCTCCTGCTGGTCCTACTAATTTAACACCTGGAGTTCCTGCTATATCACCAGATTCTTTTATTGGAGCTTTTATTCCTAAAGCAAATCCATCTGCTAAAGATATTTCAACTTGTGTACTAGGTCTAGCTGGTCCTAAAACTCTAACTCCTTTTATAGTGCCTTTAGGTCCTACTAAGTCAACTTTTTCTTCACAAGCATATTGTCCTGGTTGAGATAATGGCTTGAAATGAGTTAACTCATGTCCTGCACCAAATAATGCTTCTATGTCTGCTTGGCTTAAGTGAACGTGTCTATTAGATAATGCTATTGGTAATTTCATCTTAAATTCCTCCTAATTATTTTGTATACATGATACATTATATATAATATTTAACAATAAATCAAATGATTTTATTAGCTTTTTAACTAATAAAATCATCGATAAATTCTTGATAATTCAATATCTTTATCAAAAACCATCTTATACTATTTTGTTAACTTTAATTTGTTTTTATACTCTATATATTTTGTAATCTAGTATTATTTTGTTAGACTTTTTATAAGATCAAAATACCCTGGAAATGATACATTTATACAATCTTCATCATCTAATTTTATTTTTTCATCAGATATTAAATTTAAAGTAGAAAATGCCATTGCTATTCTATGATCTTTAAATGTCTTTATTTTTCCACCATTTAATTTAGATTTTCCTTTTATTATCATTCCATCTTCTAATTCTTCTATATCAGCACCTAATATCTTTAGATTTTCTACCATAGACTTTATTCTATTACTTTCTTTTACTTTAAGCTCCTGTGCATCCTTTATTATAGTAGTTCCTTCAGCTTGTGTAGCAAGTACAGCTATTACTGGAATTTCATCTATAAGTCTTGGAATTATATCCTTATCTATTGTAGTTGCACATAAGTCTTTAGTATATCTAACTAATAAATCACCTACTAATTCTCCACCAACTAATCTTTCATTTATTATTTCTATATTTCCATTCATATTTTTAACTACATCGATTATCCCAGTTCTAGTTTCATTTAATCCTACATTTTTTATAATAACTTCTGAACCTTTAGTTATTAAGGCTGAAACTATTATAAATGCCGCTGATGATATATCTCCATGTACATATATATCTTGGCTAAATAGCTCATTTACTGGATTTACACTTATTTTTAAATTTTCTACATTTATGTCTGCTCCAAATGACTTTAACATTATTTCTGTATGATTTCTACTTTTTACCTTTTCATATATAAAGCTAGTATCATTTGCATAAAGACTTGCAAGTATTAAAGCAGATTTTACTTGTGCTGATGCAACAGGCATATGATAATCGATAGCTTTTAAATCTCCACCATATATTTTTATAGGTGTATAGTTAGCATCATCTTTTCCTTCTATATTACATCCCATAAGTCTTAATGGGTCTGTTACCCTTTTCATAGGTCTTTTAGCTATAGAATTATCTCCAATTAAAGTTGCATCAAATTTATTTCCTGCAAGTATTCCCATCATAAGTCTTATTGTAGTTCCCGAATTTCCTACGTCTAATATTTCTTTTGGTCTTTTAAGTCCATATAATCCATTTCCTTTTACATATACATCCTTACCATCTATTTGTATATCTACACCCATTTTTCTAAAACAAGATATTGTGCTTAAGCAGTCTTCTCCCATTAAGAAATTGCTTATTTTATTATGCCCTTTAGATATAGAAGAAAACATAACTGCTCTATGGGATATAGACTTATCACCTATAAGTTCAAAACTTCCTTTAAGCATGATTTGCCCCCTTTATTATGTTTAATATTTCATCTTCATCTATATTGTCAGTAATTTCAACCTTTCCAAAATCTATTGGAAGTATTAAATTAATCTTTCCGAAACTATTCTTTTTATCATTTTTCATTATTTCAAGTATTTCTTTATTTATCTTATCTTTATCTCTTTCAGTAATTTCATCTTTTTCATATAATGGTAGATTAAATCCTAAAGGTAAATTGAATTTTTCACATACCTGTATAAATTTATTGTAGTAACTTTCGTCTATGCATCCTTTTTCTAATGATAACTTAAATGCCATATTCATACCAATACTTACAGCTTCACCATGACTTATTTTACAAAGCTTTTCAACTCCATGGCCAAATGTATGGCCAAAGTTTAATATTTTTCTAAGACCACCTTCTTTTTCATCTTTAGAAACTATATCTGCTTTTATTTGAATACATTTCTCAACCATATAACATAGTGTTTCATTATCTTTATCAAGTATTTTTTCACTATTATCTATAAGGTAATCTAAAAAATCATAGTCATAAATTATACTGTATTTTATAACCTCTGCCATTCCAGATATAAATTCACTATATGGTAATGTTTTTAATGCATCTATATTTATATAAGTAAACTTAGGTTGATAAAAAGTACCTATTACATTTTTTAAATTTCCTATGTTTAATCCAGTTTTGCCGCCTACTGACGAATCCACTTGTGCTAGTAAGCTTGTTGGTATTTGGCATACATCAATACCTCTCATATATGTAGATGCTACAAAACCTGCTAAATCACCTATAACTCCACCACCTAATGCTATTATTAATGATTTTCTAGATAAATTTATTCTTATACAATACTTAATTATTTCTTCATATACTGATAATGATTTTGAATCTTCTCCTTCTGGAACTATATATTCATATATCATTTTCGCTTTTATATTATTTATAAAATTGTCAAGTTGATAGTTATATACATTCTCATCACTTATAATTAGAACTTCGTCATATATTTCATTTATATTAATTCTAGATAAATCTTCAATATTCTTATTATTAAACTCATAAACTGATGATGTAAAGTTCTTATAGCTATTATCTATTACTATATTACAAACCTCATTTATTATCTTTTCCACCCTCTATCACCTAACCTTTTTATATATGTATTATAGTTTGATTTTAAATCATTTAAATTATCTCCACCTATTTTATCTAGGAAGTATTTACATATAACAAATGCAACTACATTTTCACATACTACACTACATGCTGGTACAGCACAATTATCTGAACGCTCTATACTTGCACTATAACTCTCTAGTGTATTTATATTTATAGATTTAAGTGGTTTATAAAGAGTTGGAATAGGTTTCATTGCACATCTTATTACTAACTCTTCACCTGTTGTCATTCCACCTTCAATTCCACCTAGTTGATTAGTTTTTCTTTTTATTCCATCTTCATTGTTATAATATATTTCATCCATTACATTAGAACCATAATTATTTGCAACATCAAATCCTATACCTATTTCTACACCCTTTATAGCTTGTATACTCATTAAGTGCATTGCTAGTTCTCCATCTATTTTCTTGTCAAATTGAGTATATGAACCTAATCCTGGAATTAAGTTCTTCACTCTGATTTCTACAACTCCACCTAAAGTATCACCTTCAGATTTTACCTTATCGATTTCTTTTATTATTTCTTTTTCTACATCTTTATTTATACATCTAACTGCACTTTTATCTACATTTTCTTTTATATAATCAAAATCATAACTATTATTATCTTTTACATTTCCAATTTGAACAACACGAGAAGTAAAATCTATATTAAAGTTTTTTAAAACTTGCTTACAAATAGCACCTACTGCTACCTTACTTGCTGTTTCTCTTGCACTTGATCTTTCAAGTACATTTCTCGCATCTTCAAAATCATATTTTAAACATCCGACTAAATCAGCATGCCCTGGTCTTACTTTTTCTACTTTTTTAGTTTCAAAATCAATGTTGTCCATAGGATTCATATATTGTATCCAGTTTTCATAGTCTTTATTTTTTATCTCTATTGATATAGGTCCACCTAATGTTATTTTTCCTCTTACTCCACCTAAGATATTTATCTTATCTTTTTCTATTTTCATTCGGCCACCGCGACCATACCCACCTTGTCTTTTCTCTAATTCATAGTTTATTTCATCTATATTTAATTCAATATTAGCTGGTATTCCATCTAATATTGATATTAAGCTTTTTCCATGAGATTCTCCACTAGTTAAGTATCTTAACATAATTTCCTCCTTTGTTTTTTACTCAAAAAGAGCTTGTTTAATCAAGCTCTTTTATATCTATTATGTATTTATTTAAGTTTTCTTTTAGTATTTTTTTAAATGATGTATTTTCTTCATACTCTAGCTTATCTGTATTATTTAAATATATATTATATTTTAATTTATTATTTACACTTTTAAAGAAAAAGTCCATTACTATTTGTCCACCCATAAATTGTGTTTCATACGGAGTAGATCCTCCTACAGCAATGTACATTCCTATACGTTTTTTACTTCTATCAATTGAAGGCTTCTTTAATATATATTTACTTGCATAAATTGCCTGTGTTCTATCGACTAGTGTTTTTAATTTTGCAGTTATACAATCAAAATTTACAGGACTTATAACTATAACCCCCTTTGCTTTATCAAACATTTCATACATTGGAGTCATATCATCTTTAAATTTACAAAATCCAGCTTTTTCACAAAAACCACATGCAGTACAATATTCTATATTCATATCATAAATATTAAATATTTTATTTGATATATTATTTTGATTTAATTTATTTGAGATTTCTTCAGAAATTTTAAAGCAATTTTTATTTTTTCTAGGGCTTCCATTTATTATTAAAATATCTGTATTCATAGTATCCCCCTTAATTATTCTTTAGCATCACTATTAATATATCATCATCATAGTTATCCTTATTAGAGAATTCTTTAAGTTCACTTTTTAGTTTTTCTATAATTACTTCTTGATTATTCTTGTAATTATTTTTTATAAAGTTTTCTAATCTAGATATTCCATATTCTTCTTTTGATTTATTTTTTATTTCTAATACCCCATCTGTATACATACAAATCATGCTACATTCATCTAGGCTTAATACATTATTTTCATAGCTTACATCTTCTATAACACCTATTGGTATCCCTTTTTTACAATCTAAATCTCTTTTTATAGAACTATCTTTTTTTATTATAATAGGACTATAATGACCTGCATTTGATATTGTTATTGTATTTTCTTTGGTGTCTATCATACTTACTAAACAAGTTGTGAATATTCCCATTTTATCAAATTCATCATAAAGCATATCATTTAGATTAGTCATTATTTCTCCAGGTGAGCTACAAATTCTAGATAATACTTTAAATGCTCCTTTTATAATAGCTACTGCATAATTTGATACTATACCATGTCCCATTACATCAGCTAGTATATACACTATTTTTTCATCACTAACTTTTATTGCATGATAAAAATCCCCACCTACTACTTTAGCTGGTCTATGATAGAAATTTAATTCATTATCTATACTATATTTTATTTTACCTTCATTCATTATTAGTTTTTGCTGTTTATTTAATACATCTAATTCATTTTCAAGAATCTTATGTTTAATCTCTACTAAATTATATTCATATAATTTAAGTGCTACCGAAAGCTGTTTTGCAAATATACTTAATATATTTAAATCATCATCTGTATAGTTAGGGCTATTTGCACATACTATGTAACCAATAACTGATTTACTATCTTTAATCTTATAGTATATATAGTTTTTTATTTCATTATAATGTAATTTATTTTCATTACAATATGCTCCTATAGAATCTTGAGATAGTATTTTTCCGATTATAGGATATATGTTAGTTTGCTTTTTTCCTTCTACACCATAGAAACTAAACATCTTATTTTTATTCTCTACTTTTTCCGTTACTATTATAGTCTCCTTACTGTGTGTTATATGGCAAGCTTGTTTACTTAAATGATCTAAAAACTCATTTATATTATTATTAAAATATAACTTTTGTATTGCTTCATTTATAGAGCTAATAGCACCTCTTAATTTATGAACTAACATATGAGTATTGTTATTTTTCATTGTTATATCTATAGATAAACTTATAAGAGATGATACAGATGAAATAAAATCTATATCGTATTCATTTATTTTATCATCTTTAGTTAAAAAGCAAGTCATAAAACCTACTACATTATAATTAACAACAAGAGGAAAAACAATTCTTCCTATATATCCTTCTTTTTTAGCTAATTCTCTTTCATCTACTGCTCTTTCATCTTCAAATATGTTTTCTATGTATATTATTTCCTTTTTAGCTACAGCTTCATGTATATATTTAGGATATTCATTAAAATCTATTTTAATTCCCCTTGAAGTTTTTATATCAAATAAATCTGGTATTTCATTTAAAGTCTCCGAACACACTAAATAAGCATATTCATAGTTATTCCTATAAAATAAATTTACACATGCTTTAGTGGGATGAACTACCTCAAGCATTTTTTCTATTATTTTATCCTTTATATCAAAGAAATTTAATGATTGAGTTACCATAGCTGATATATCAACTAAGTTTTTCATTTTATAATTTTCTGTATTATTGTTATCAAACATACTCGTCCTCCCCCTTATTTCGTCATTATTTAATATTACTATATATATCTTTTATAGTAAATAAAAAAACAACTATAAAGCTAATCACTATAGACCAATTAAAATTTGTTATAAGTCCAAGTATCAAAAGAGTTATAAGTATGTTTATACCTGATTTTCCTCTCTCAGTTAATACATCTAATGTAGTCATTTCTACATTATCTTTTAAATACTTTATACTCTCTAAAATTTGTTGTTCTAAATTTCTTTTATAAATTATGTATAAAAACTCTATTAAAAATAATCCAATCCCTAATAGAGTATTTATTTCAAATGCTAATATAAGTGTAATCATTACTATTATAAGTTTTATTATATTAAGTGCTAAACTATCTATTTTAAGTGTTAAGTTTTTAATTTCTTTATATTCATCTTTTAAGTAATACTCCCCATTTGGCATTTTTTTCATATTAGTTTTTACAACTTCAGAATAAAAAAGTTTTATTATTCCATTTATCATAGTAAAACCTCCAAATTTATTTATATTTTTATATTTTTACAATTATATTATTTTTTATACTTGACAATAATAAAAATATTGAGTTTTATAACCCTATAAATAAAGGAGTGCTTATTATGCAAATGGAACAACTAGATCTAGAAATTCGTAGTAAAATTTATAATTATACAAAAAAAATACTTAGAAAATATCAAAAAGGAATTACTACTGGAAAACTAACTGCTGATAAGTTTGTTGAAAATATAATATCTAGTGGAGATATAAATGATATATTAGATGAAAAATTTTTATTAGAAAAAGATTTTAAAGAATCTTATACATCTTATATAGAAAAATTAATAAATATTCAAAATGAAAACTTATCAAGTAGCAAAAAAAGAGGTGCAAAATCCATACCTGAAAAACCTAGTATATCTCAAAGAATAAAACTTAAAAATTTACTAGAATCTAGTGGTTACACCTTATCCATTCCTCTTGAATATTTAAATAGTTGTGATGTCGATTGTATTATAAAATATATAACTACTCAGTCTATAGATCTAGGAGATGAACGAATCTATAACTATGTGCATAAATCTAATTTAAATTAAAAAAGAAGTCAAATGACTTCTTTTTTTATTTATTATATTCTATTTTATATTAACCTAATGCTTTTTCTAATTTTGATAAGTGTTGTATTGGATAATATTTAAGTAACTCTCTAAATTCAGCCACTGATAATCCTTCTGTTGTTGTATAAATACGTATTTTTTCATCTAAATCTGCATTTATAAATTTAGTTTTTATTTCCTCAAAGTTAATTGTAGACATATGTACCACTCCTTATATATATATTCTTTTGTATTTTATCCATAAAGTAAAATTTTATTACCATTTAAAATAATAATAGCCTTAGAAATTTATAAAATTATAAATTTCTAAGGCTATTTCTACTATTTTTTTATATTATTATTATTGTTGTTGTTTTCCAGCCATTTGTTGTTCAGCCATTTCAACTAACTTTTTAGTCATGTATCCACCTACATAACCATTTTCTCTAGCTGTTAAATTACCTTTGTCCATTTGTTGATAGTTAGCCATACCTAATTCATTAGCTATTTCTAATTTCATTTGATTTAATGCTTGTTTAGCTTGTGGAACTACTTTTTGATTATTATTGTTGTTTGCCATTGTTGATTACCTTCTTTCTAAATAATTTTGTTTCTTGGTAGTATTATATGGACTTTACTATTTTTCATTCTTGGTAATTTTTACACACAATAATATTTTTCTAACAATAGTATCCTGCTAAATATCCTGTTGAAAATGCAATTTGAAGGTTAAATCCACCTGTATATGCATCTACATCTATAACTTCTCCAGCAAAGAAAAGACCTTCTATTAATTTAGATTCCATAGTACTAGAATTTATTTCATTCACTTTAATTCCACCTGAAGTTATTATTGCTTCCTCTATAGGTCTATATCTTTTTACAGTTAAAGTTATGTTCTTTAATAAGTGAACTAAAGACTTTCTTTGTTCTCTAGATATTTGATGAACAACTGTATCTTTATCAATTTCACTTAATTCTATTATTACAGGAATCAATTTTTTTGGTAATAAGTCATCTAATGCATTTTCAAACTTCTTGTTAGTATATTTTTGGAAATCTCTCTGTATCCTTTTATCTAATTTTTCTTCATCTAGTGCTGGTTTTAAATCTAATACTATTTTATAGTTTTCTTTTGTAGTATCTTTCATTCTACAACTTGCAGATTTTATAACTGGTCCGTCAACGCCATACTTTGTAAACTCAAGCTCTCCAAAATCATCATATATTTTTTTATTTTTACTGTTATACACTGATATTTCAATATTTCTAAGAGATAATTTTTCAAGATTTTTTACAAAGGATTCTTGCACTTCTATTCCTATTAATGATGGCTTAGTATCTACTATACTATGACCAAGACTTTTAGCAAATTTATATCCATCTCCTGTTGAACCCGTTAATGGATAACTAAGTCCTCCAGTTGCAATTATTACACTATCACATAATATTTCTTTTTTATTATCTAATATTACCTTTTCTATCTTACTTTCTTTTGATACTACTTTATCTACTTTTGTATTAAGAAGTAATTTTACTTTTTGACTTTTTATCATTTTTTCAAGGGCATTAGCAATATCATGTGCTTTATCACTTGAAGGAAATACTCTTTTTCCTCTTTCTGTTTTAGTTTCAACACCTAATTTATTAAACATATCAATAACATCAGTATTTGTAAAAGTGTAAAATGCACTATATAAAAATTTACCATTTGTAGGTACATTTTCTATAAGTTCTTCTATATCACAATCATTAGTTATATTACATCTACCTTTTCCTGTTATTAATATTTTTCTTCCAACTCTATGATTTCTCTCTATTAATGTTACATCTAATCCTCTATTAGCCGCAGTTGCAGCTGCCATCATACCTGCTGCTCCAGCTCCTATTACTACTACTTTTTTCAAATTGTCACCTCAAGTTTATATTTATTTTAAGCTAATTTTGTTATTTTAAATAATGCTGGAACACCTGCTACAGCATATAAAGTTATTATTAAATATTTTATAAATTTAAATAATACATATTTAGGCATTATATAGTTTAATATTAAAAATACTAATAAAAGTGTAAATATTCCTAATATAAATCTGTATGCACTTTTTACTATATAGTCTTTATTAGTATCTATTTTTGAACTAAAGCTAATTTCTTTTTTATATTCATCTATAGTATTAAATTTTATAAACTTATCTTCAATTATATACCCTAATATAAATCCTGATAAAAGTCCTAACATCTTAATATATGATTCACTTTTTACTATAAAAATAAAAATTATAAATGGTATTAACGTTAATAATAAAAGTTTATAGTTTTTATTTTTATCTACAATATCAAATAATTTTGAGAACATTATTGTAAATACTATACCAAATATCCATCCACAAATTACATCTATAGGCCAGTGAACACCTAAATATAATCTAGATAATCCAACTCCTAATATCATTATTGAACCTAATATATACATCCATTTTTTCCTAAATATAATCATTAAACTGGTCCAAAATGTTGTAGCTGTTTGTGTATGTCCACTTGGAAAAGAATAACCTGTAGCAGTAGACACCCTTAAAGATTCAAGTCCCTCAGTTCCTATAGGTCTCGGTGCTTTTACATATTCTTTTATTCCTGTATTTATTGCTATATTTGCTGTTAATGAAAATAAAAGTTTTTGACCATATTTTTTATTTATACACCAGTACATTATAGCAGTTAAAATAACTATAACCGGTACTTCTGTGCTTATTGTTAATATTAAAAAGAACGCATTTAATATTGGATTCCTTATACTTTGAAAAAATTTTAATATATTAATTTGAATATTCATAATCTCCTCCTTATCTTTGTATCTTATATGATTATACACTTTTTTTAATGTAAATATTAAATAAAAATTTATTTGCATAATAGCTACTTTTTCTTAAAGAAAAAACCACATCATTTTTATGATATGGTTTTTTCTAAAATTATTTGAAGTTATGATGCTAGGTTAGTTACTGCATTTTCTGTACACTTATTTATATTGAATATTTTCTTTGATATTAATATAATCATAAACTCTGATATTGCCATACTAATCCATATTCCATTTTCCCCAAAAGCTTTTGCCATAATAACTAATACTATAGGTAAAATTAATATAGATCTCATTGCACATATCATGTTTGAGTATTTTGGTATTTCTATAGCTTGATAGTACATAGTTGTAGTTAAGTTTTTTCCTATGAATAAATACGCTAAGTTGTTTATATTTACTGCTATATATGATATATTTATAAGCTCTTTATCTGATGTAAATACAGAAATTATCTCTCTTCCAAATACAAAACATAATAAAGCAAAAATTATTCCTATTATAATTGATGTTCTATTTGAAAGTTTATAAAATACTAGCATTTTTTCACCATCTTTAGCTCCATAATTGTAACTTATAAGTGGCTGAGCCCCAAGAGTAACTCCTAAAAGTACTAAGTATATATTCGTAGTTATATAGTTTATTATTGCATAGGTAGATATACCTATTTCTCCAACTGTATTAACTAAAACTAAATTATGAACAAATATTATAACTGAAAAAGCTGCCTCTGCAAAAAATGATGGTAATCCTATTTTTAATACTTCCCTTATTGTACCTGCCTCTAGATTTTGCTTTCCAAAACTTAATTTTCCTTTTTTTAATATAAAATGTGGAAGAGCTATTAAAAGAGTTATTATTTGTCCAAATCCTGTAGCTATTGCTGCACTTTTTATACCTAATCCCAATTTAAATATGAATATATAATTTAAAATTATATTACTTATAGTTCCACATATGGTAGATACCATTGCAAGCTTTGGCTTATTATCATTTCTTAAAAAGCTATTAAATGCAATTCCTAATAAGCTTGGTAAACAAAACATTGCATAATATTTTAGATACTCAGCCGCTAATGGTAGTAGGTTTTCAGTAGCTCCCATTATTTTAACTATTGGTTTTGCAAATATAACACAAATTGCACTTAAACAAAGACTCATTATTATTAGCATATATGTAACCTGTCTAAATATACTAATTCCTTTTTCATCTTCATTTGCTCCAAAGTTCTTTGATATTAATGCACCACCCCCTACTGATACCATAGTTGCCAGACCAAAAAACACTATTGTAATTGGCATTACTATATTAACTGCCCCTAGTGCAGCATCTCCTATTCCATTTCCTAAAAATACACCATCTATGATTGTATTCAATGATGCTATACACATAGCTAAAGCTGATGGTATTGCATATCCTAAAAACTGTTTAACCATTTACCTTTCCTCCTTTTTATTTACTCTTACAATATTAAACCCTCCACCAATGGCAAGGTCAATATTTATATTTTTTAATATTTCTATTTTAACTAAACTTGTTTCTTCATTGTATTTTATAAATACCTCATTTAATCCGTATCTAATATTTTAAATAATAATATTTAACTATAAAAATAAGTTAATTAACATGTTCCTCTAAAAAATTCCATAGTTAAGTAGTTCATTTTTATCAATTATATATTTATAATTATCCTTAAATTTTTATAAAAAAAATCCGTATTACTAATTTATAATACGAATTTTATATTTTTAATTTATTTTTAAACTGTAACTGAACCTATATAAGGTAAATTTCTATATTTTTCTGCCCAATCTATTCCATATCCAACAATAAATTTATCTTCTATTACAAACCCAACATAATCAACTGGTATATTTGAAGTTCTTCTTTCAGGCTTATCTAATAGCGTACATAATTTTAATGATTTAGGATTTCTTATTTCTAACTCTTTTACTAAATTACTTAAAGTAAGTCCTGAATCTATTATATCCTCTACAATTAATACATTTTTTCCAGCTATATCAACATCTAAATCTTTTAATATTCTAACTGTCCCTGAACTTTCAGTTCCATTTCCATAACTTGAAACACTCATAAAATCTATATTTACATCTAAATTTATTTTTCTTATTAAATCAGAAACAAATACACTGGCTCCTTTAAGTATACCTACTACTAATAATTGTTCTCCTTCATAATCTTTTTCTATTTGCTTTGCTAATTCTTCTACTTTTTTAGCTATTTCTTCTTCAGATATCATTACATCTATAGTTGCCATTTTCCCTGTCTCCTTTACGTATATTATAATAACCTTAGTATATCATATATATGTAAATAATAGAATATTTTTATTTAATTTTAATATATAATTCGTATCAGTTGTAATTAAGTAGTATAATTTGGAATAATGATATATTTATATTATAATTTATATATGTAAATAATAATTTTAGGATGGTGATTATGTGAAAGTAAATCATGGTGCAAATTTATATGATTTATCTAGTCAATATGGATTTTCAAAAGAGGATTTTATGGACTTTAGTTCTAATATAAATCCTTTTGGATCATCAAAACTAGCTAAAAAATATGTAATAAATAACATAGATAAAGTATCAGTATACCCTGACCCTGAATATATAGAACTAAAAACTTCTATATCTAATTACTGCAACTGTTCAATAGATAACATACTTTTAGGTAGTGGTGCTACAGAATTAATATCTTCTTTTATAGAAACTATTAATCCTAAAAAGTCGTTACTTCTATCTCCTGCTTATTCAGAGTATGAAAAGGAATTATCTAAAATAGGATGTAATATAACTAAATATTTTTCAAAAAAAGAATGTGATTTTAATATAGATGTAGACACGCTTATAGAAACTATAAATAAAGATAATTATGAGTTAATCGTTATATGTAATCCTAATAATCCCACAGGATTTACTTTTACTAAAAATGAAGTAGAAAAAATATTAAATAGTACTAACTCTTTTGTTATGGTGGATGAAACATATATAGAGTTTACAAATATGTCTATTTATTCATCTACTTCATTAGTTGATAAATATAAGAATTTATTTGTTATAAGAGGCACTTCTAAGTTCTTTTCAACTCCTGGTATAAGACTTGGTTATGGACTAATTTCAAATAATAAAATAAAATGTGAAATGAACTCTAACCTTGATTTATGGAATATAAACATTTTTGCATCTATGATGGGTGAGGTAATGTTTAATGATAGTGAATTTATAGAAAGTACATATTCTTTAATGACAAAAGAAAGAGATTATTTAATAAATGAACTTAGTAAATTCGCTGATTTAAAAATTTATAACAGCCAAGGCAATTTTATATTATGCGAAATAAAATCAAAATCACTTATAGCTAAAGAAGTTAGAGAAAAACTTATACCTGAGCGAATTATAATAAGGGACTGTGTATCATTTGATGGTTTAGATGAGTACTTTTTCAGAGTATGTATTCTGAAACCAGATGAAAATAAATTATTAGTTGAGAATTTAAAAAAGATTTTCAAATAAAAATTTTTCCTTGACCATTTCGTCAACGATATATCGTTGATAAAATCAATGATCAGATTACAAGTTATCTACAGCATATATATTTTATAATACCTTAATATAAAGAGAGTGTAGATTAAATCCACACTCTTTTATATTAATCAACTTTATTATCTGCTTTTTTACTCCACTTTTTATTTAAATGATCTACAACTGCTGCTATAGCATTATCTCCTGATACGTTTGCTGCAGTTCCAAAACTATCTTGCGTTAAGTATAATGCTATCATTAGACTTGCAAGACCACCATCAGATGGTATACCTATCATTGGTAAAAATGGAAGTGCACTCATTATAGCTCCCCCCGGTGCTCCTGGTGCTGCTACCATTGCTATTCCTAACATTAATATAAATGGAAATACTGTTGAAAATCCATAATCCATACCATTCATCATAAGTACTGCAACAGCAAATGATGTAACAGATATTATACTTCCTGATAAGTGAATTGTTGCGCATAAAGGTACACAGAATTCTCTTATTTCTTTACTAACACCGTTATTTTTAGCACATTCAACATTTACAGGTATCGCAGCTGCCGAAGATTGAGTTCCTACAGCTGTTAAATATCCTGGTATTTGATTCTTTAACATCTTTAAAGGATTCTTACCAGTTACAAATCCTGCCGTTGTAAATTGTATTATTAAATATACTATATGTAATGGTATTACTACTAAATATACCCTCCAGAATATACTTAATATATTCCACACTTGTCCTGCATATGTTATATTTGCAAATGTTCCTGCAATATAAATCGGTAATAAAGGTATTATTATTATTGATAAAACTTTTGTTATTATTTCTTGGAATTCTTGGAATAGATTATATAATATTTCCCCTTTATCATTATTTCTAAGCGCTGATATTCCAAGACCCATAGTAAATGAAAATACTATTGCTGCTGTTACATCTACCATTGGTGATAATGGTATTGTAAATATAGGTTCTAGCATTCCTGCTTCTGGATCTCCTATTTGTGATGCTACACTTGGATCTATGAAAGATGGGAATATCAACGATGCTACTATAAATGCTAATGTCCCTGCTACTATTGTTGATCCATAAGCTATTCCTGTTGTAACCCCTAATAATTTTCCAGCTCCTGTTGCAAGATCCGCTATACCTGCAGTTACAAATCCTATTATTATAAATGGGATTACGAACTTTAAGAACGCTGAGAATAATGAGCTTGCTGTAACTAAAACTTTTACTAAAAATTCTGGAGCAAACGACCCGATTAATATACCGGCTATGATACCTATAATTAATTTAGGAACTAATCCTATTTTCTTTTTACTCATAATTTCCCCCCCTATGATTATTCTTTTTCTTTAGAATAACAATTTTTTAACAATGTTTCAACATTTTCCTTATACTTTTTTACCCTATCTTTTTCCATGTTTTCTATCTTATTATATATTTTAAAATAAAATTTAATTATTTATTATATTCTTCTATATAATAATTAGTACCACTTGTATCATATAAGTTTATAAAAGTTATAAAGCTATTTATTTTACCTTTCTTTAAAGATTATATAAAAAATAATAGTATAATTTCCTTATACGCAAAAAGTGAATAGTAAAATAAATTACTATTCATCTTCATCATATATATTATAGTTTACATTTTCTATTACATTAGGGTCTTTACTATCTTTTAAAATCTTTTTATACTTTTCTATTTCTTCATTAACAATACCTAAACTCCAAACTAATACAAAGATATCATCAATAAATCCAAACATACCTGTAATTATTTCCGGTATTAAATCTATGCCTGAAATAATATATAAAATAGCAGTTAATAGTGAAAATATTAACTTAAACTTACTAAATATATTAACTCTATTATCAGTTAAAAAATCTGGTATTTTGAAAATATTTATAAAAAATAGTAATCCAAATTTTGCATTTTTAAATCTAACTAATACTCTTTTAAATGTATCTAATATCATATCAGTAACAAATGACATTTTACTCATTTTTATCACCTCATAAGCTATATATTAAGTTATATTATAACCCATATAATAGCTTATATAAATAGGTTATTTTATAAAAGGTGTATACCTGACTGTGAACATTTTCTTATCATATCATCAGGCCACACACCAACTTGAACTTCTCCTATATGTGCTTTATTTAAGAAATACATACATATTCTTGATTGACCTATTCCACCACCTATTGTATATGGTAGTTCTCCATTTAATAATGACTTATGATAATCTAATTCTTTTCTATCATTACAATTTGCTACATCTAACTGATATTTTAAACTCTCTTCATCGACTCTTATTCCCATAGATGAAAGCTCTATAGCATTATCTAATACTGGATTATAGAATAATATATCTCCATTTAATTCCCAATCATCATAATCTGGACTTCTTCCATCATGTTTATCTCCATTATCTAATATCTTTCCTATTTGCATTAAGAATACTGCACCTTTATCTCTTACAATTTTATCTTCTCTTTCCTTAGGAGATAAATCTGGATACATATCTAATAATTCTTGAGAAGTTATAAATGTTATTTCTTTAGGAAGTATCTTTTTTATTTCAGGATATATCTCATGAACGTGTTCCTCTGTTTCTTTAAAAACTTTATATATTTTTTTTACAATTTCTTTTAGCTTTACTTTATTTCTTTCTTCTTTATCTATAATAAGTTCCCAATCCCATTGATCTACGTATATTGAATGTATATTGTCTAATTCCTCATCTTTTCTTATAGCATTCATATCTGTGTATATTCCTCTTCCAGTCTCAAATCCATACTTTTTAAGGGCTACCCTCTTCCATTTAGCTAGCGATTGTACTATTTCTACATTCTTATTTATATTTGGTACATTAAAATTTACAGCTTTTTCTACTCCATTTAAATTGTCATTTGTTCCTGTCTCAGGTAATACAAATAAAGGAGATGAAACCCTTGTTAATTTTAGTTCTTCTGAAAGTCTTTGTTCAAAATAATCCTTTAGATCTTTTATTGCTTGTTGAGTTTGTATTACTCCTAGGCTTGATTTATATTGTTCTGGTATTATTAAACACATATTATTCTCTCCTTATCATTATAATTTGAGCATGATATCATACATTTCATTCAAAACTTATTTTTAAACAAAAATCTGGCCATAAATTCTTGTCCATAAAAAAACCTTTCGTCTCTATATTAAAAATATAGGGACGAAAGGTTATACTTCCGCGGTGCCACCCTGATTAACTTAAAATTTAAGTTCTCTCATCTGTACAGATTATTCGATACAGTTCAATTTGGTAACGGATTGATACCGGCTAAGCCTACTAAATTTAAATTTCGGTTAGCAACTCCTGGATGTTCTTCAATATAGACTTCATACTGGACTCTCACCATCTCCAGTTCGCTTTGACTACATTCTATACTTACTCTTCCATTCACAGTTTTTAAATTATTTATATAATCTAATGATAGAATATTTAATTTATTCTGTCAATTACTTTATTTTTGCTTTAATTTTTATTTTTTTAATTCATTTTACTTAATTTTTAAATTTAATACTTTTTAATAAGTTTAATACAAAAATAATTTTCTCTATTAAAGTAGAAATCTTTTTCCTATTTATTAAAATTTTTAGTTAAATAATTTAAAACTTTATACCTATTTAATTATCATTAGATACACTAGATGTGCTTTCTCTTATTATAAGCTGACTTGGTATTATTACCTTTTTAGTGTAAGTTCTATTATTCAATCTTTCTAGCATAAGCCCAACACATGCATTAGACATATTCTCAATGTGAACTCTAACAGTTGAAAGTGCTGGTAATGTATATCTTGAAACAAATATATCATTAAACCCAATTAAACTTATATCATTTGGTACACTTATTTTATTTTCATAAAGAGCCTTTAGTACTCCTGTTGCTATTGTATCAGTTGCTATAAAAAATGCCGTTGGTAAATTTCCTTTTTTTACAAACTCTATCATAGCAGTATATCCAGCAGATGCAGTCATGTCACAATTTATTATATAATCCTCATTTAATATATCTTTTTCTTTCATATATTCATTGTAGTACTTTAATCTTACATCCTTCTCTCTTAATTTATTATCACCTAATGTATTTCCATCACCTATATATCCAATTCTAGTGTGTCCTAAATCATATAAATAATCAAGTGCTGAAAAAACGCCCATCTTAAAATTAATTTTTACCGAATCATATTTTTCATCATCAGGAGAAGAATCTAAAAATACTATATTTGAAGAATATTCATTCATCAAATTGATTTCTTTATCTGAAAACTTGCCTATGGCTATTATTCCATCTAAATCTTTTTCTTCAAGTGATTCATAATTAAGTCCGTTATTATATAGCTTTACTAATTTTATATTATTATTGAAACATTCTTTTTCAACTGTGTTTTTTAATAATAAATAGTATGGATCCTCTAATTGCTTTGAAACATCATACATTTCAACTAATCCAATTTTATATTTATTGCTTTTTTTTATTTTATTTTTTCTTTGTGTAATAGTTTTATATTCTAAATCTTCTGCTGCCTCAAATATTTTCATCTTAGTTTCGTCTAATACTAATAAGGTCTCATCATGATTTAGTACCCTTGATACTGTGCTTATGGATACACCTACCCTTTCCGATATTTCCTTTAAAGTTGCCACGTAAATTCTCCCCTTTTTATTAATTGTTATATTAATATTATAAAAAAAGGTATGATTAAATACCACATATTTTCTATTTATTGTTTAATATTTCACATAATATGTTCTATAATTTATAACTTATACTTTCATATAAATAAAAAGCCTTAAATGAATTGATAATCATTTAAGGCTTTCTTACTAAATATTGAAAGTTTTATCAACGTATTCTTTTATTTCTTTCGCTGTACCCATAGCTAATACTTCATCTGCAAATTTTTGCATATCTGCATAAGATAAAGAAGTTATTAATTTTCTTGCTGGAAGTATAGATATTGGACTCATAGAGAATTCATCTAATCCAAATCCTAAAAGTATCGGTATCATTCTTTGATCTCCTGCACTTTCTCCGCACATTCCAACCCATTTTCCTTCTTTATGAGCATTATCTATAACCATTTTTATAAGTCTTAATACTGCTGGATTAAATTGATTGTATAAATGACTTATCTTTTGGTTCATTCTGTCTACTGCACAAGTGTATTGTATAAGGTCATTAGTTCCTATTGAGAAGAAATCTACATGCTTAGCTAATACATCAGATATAACTGCTGCAGATGGTATTTCTATCATCATACCAACCTCTACATCATTAGAGTAAGCTATATTTTCTGCATCTAATTCTTTTAATACTTCTTTTATTACCTCTTTAGCATCTAATAATTCTTCAAGTGAAGATATCATAGGGAACATTATTCTTAATTTTCCATGTACACTTGCTCTGTATAAAGCTCTTAATTGAGTTTTAAATATATCTTTTCTATCTAAACAAAGTCTTATAGCTCTGTATCCTAAGAATGGATTCATTTCAGCCTCCATTTCAAAGTAAGGAAGTTCTTTATCTCCACCTATATCTAATGTTCTTATTACTATAGGTTTATTATTCATTCCTTCAAGTACTGCTTTATAAGCTTCATATTGCTCTTCTTCAGTTGGGAAAGAATCCTCTTTATCCATGTATAAGAACTCAGTTCTATAAAGTCCAACACCTTCAGCATCATTCTTTATAAGTCCTTCTACATCATTAGGACTTCCTATATTCCCTGCAAGTTCAACATGTCTACCATCAGTAGTTATTGATGCTTGTCCTTTTAATAATTCTAAAGACTTTCTGTATTCTTCAAATTCTTCTTTTAATGAAGCATATTTAGCTTTAGTTTCTTCATAAGGATTAACTATAACTTCACCAGTATCTCCATTAAATACTATATAATCCCCATCTTTTACTTTTTTAGTTATATCATTTAATCCAACTACAGCAGCTATTTCTAATGTTCTAGCCATTATAGCTGTATGAGAAGTTCTTCCACCTATATCAGTTAAGAACCCAAGCACCATATTCTTGTTCATTGTAGCTGTATCTGATGGAGTTAAGTCGTGTGCTATTAATACAACTTCTTCATCAAGTCCTGCTAAATCAACTACTTTTATACCTAATATATGTCTTAATACCCTATTTGTAACGTCTTTTATATCTGCTGCTCTTTCTCTCATGTATTCATTGTCCATAGATTCGAACATTGCAACAAACATTTCTTTTATTTCATTTAATGCATAGTCTGCATTAACTTTTTCATCTCTTATTTTAGATATTGCAGAGCCAATTAATTCAGGATCTTCTAATACTAATAAATGAGCTTCAAATATTTCAGCTTCATGCTCTCCTAGCTCAGCTAAAGCCTTTTCCTTAACCTTAGTTAATTCTTCTTTAGATACCTTAACTGCACTCTCAAGCTTTTGTATTTCTTTATCTATATTCTCGATAGTCTTTTTTTCTATAACTAATTCACTATGCTCTATTACTAAAGCCCTCCCTAATGCTATCCCTGGAGATGCTCCTGTTCCTTTATACATTACTACTCCTCCTCATTTATTTACCTTAAATATATTAAATAAACCTCGGATAAAACCGAGGTTTAATTATTATTCTCCAAATCCACCTTCGATTAATTCAACTAAAGCGTTAACTGCTGCTTCTTGATCTTCACCATTAGCAACAACTGTTAATTCATCACCTTGACCTAATCCTAAGCTCATTATACCCATTATAGATTTAGCGTTTACAGTTTTTCCTTTTGCTATTACTTCTACTGTAGATTTGAACTCAGCAGCTTTTTTAACAAACATTCCTGCTGGTCTAGCGTGTAATCCGCTTGCGTTTTTTATGCTTACATTTTTTTCCATTTGTAAAACCTCCAAAATTTATTTTTAAGTATTTATTTACTTTATTAGCTTACCTTTATTATAACTTGATTTTGGTAAAATTTCTAGTACTTTTGTTGTTTTCTATCCCTGGGGACTTTTTTTGTCCCTATATTTAAAATTGATTTGAAAAATCTTTTATAATACTATTAGTAATTACTTTTGTAAACTTATTTTTTTGCATTGGTATTATTGATTTTGTTTCATAAGTTAAGGATATATTTTTATTTTCATTTATATTTTTATTTACTACATCATAGAGTTTATGAAAATCATAAAGCTGAATTCTATTTATATTATTTTCTTCAAGCTTTTTTTCATATATACAATAGAATAAATCCTTATATGAAAAATCTTTATCTAATCCTAAATTTTCACCAAGCTTAGGTATTAAAACTTCTAATAATGTTCTTAATGTAGGATCTTTCTTTATATTAAATAAATTTAATATATTTTCTATAGTTTCTATTTTTAAGCTTTTAAATTTATTAAAACAATACTCTTCATCAAACATATAGTCTACATTAAAATAATATTTAATTCCTTCATACCTGTCATAAGCTTTCATAGCATCTAGATATCCTAAATTTATATTTTTTTGTACATTATCCTTATCTTTATTTAAGGATCCTCCTAAATACGCTGATGGTACTATTGTTTTTATATTTATATTTTGATACTTATTTAAATTTATTTTTCCTAGAAAGTCATCAAGTAATCTTATTACTACTATATCTTCATATCCTTTTTGTTCTAGTAAAGATATTGGCATATTATCAAAAAACATTCCATCTAAAAAAAGTTTATCATCTATTCGATTTAATTGAAATATTGGTAAACTTGAACTTGCTATTAAGTAATCAATAAGCCTTTTATTTGGTATATCTTCTATGTATAATGGGTGTGGATTTATTTTTTTATCCCACCAAACTGTAACAAGACCAAAATCTTTATTAGATTTTCGTATAATATCTTCATTTAATGTTTTTTCTAATAGCTCCCTAAGTGGACTGATATCTATACCTTCATTTTTTCTAGCTTTATTTATAAGTTCTATAACACTATTTATATTTTTTGCAGTAAAATCTACATTTTTATATTTTTCATAAGTTTCTTCATCTATATTCATAAAATGAGTATAGTCATATGTTAACCAAATATCTTCCATAATTTCTATATCATTTTGAATTATATATGCACCATTTAAGGCTCCTATCGATGTTCCTGCTACACCTTGAAACTCAATTCCTAAATCTCTTAAAGCTTTATATGCTCCTATTTGGTAAGCACCCTTAGTGCCTCCTCCCTCTAATACTAAACCTTTCATAAAATCACCTATATTAAACAAGAAAGATATATACTTAGAATATATTATAAATTATCCTGTATTTCAAGTTTAAAAGTTACTAGGTATATATCTTTCATTTTATAGTAATTATTAAATTACTTTATATCGTCTACAGATTTTACAAACTTAACTACTTTTGTAAACATTTTTTGCTCCATAGAACTTAGTGATACTGTATTCATTATATATCCTTTTGGATCTACCATATATATTTGTCTATATCCACCTTTATATAGGGCTATACAAACTGATTTTATATCATTGTCATTTTCACATTCAAATTTAGAAGGTGTAACCACTAATTTATACTGTGATTTTCTTAGCCCCTTTGTCATTTGCTTATGTTTTGCTAAAAATGAATTTGCTTCTTCATTAGTTATATAGCCACTAACATCAACATACACAGTTTTTGAATTTTGATCTACCCTTGCATTAATCATATATATTCCTCCCTTTTTACACTCAAATATATTATATGTAGAAATATTATATTTGTGATTATATGCCAAGGGATCCTCTAATCAGATTATTTATTTTATACTCTAAATCACTTATATTACTTTCACCATTTTTTAGTCTCTGTAAAACTTGTTTTGATAAATCTTCTATATGTGTATAATTAGAATCCTTAAATATCTTAATTTTCATTACTTTGTTAGGATAATAGTCATATGCATTTTTACTTATTTTCTTTGCGTTTATCTTAAAATACTTATTATACACTTCAGAGTTTAATAGTCCTACTAAGTATTCGTAAGAAAAAATTTCCTCATACTCTTTATTTATATAAAATGAATATACATCTGCACTAGAAAAACTATTATTTTCATCTATGGCAAATCTATTTTCAAAAGATTTATATGGGTACATTATTTTTTTTCTTTCAAAAATAGCTTTTTCCCTTCCCCATTGAAGTTCATACCATAATCTTAATTTCTTTTTACATTCTCTTCTATTTAGCAGTCTTTCTTTATATTTCCCTATAAAATCATTTATTATTATAGGATTATCTGATTCATTTTTTATATCATTTGAGTATATTAACTTATATCTATTATCTTTAATTGTATATTTTTGAATTTCTTTATTTTTTACCCATGATTTAAGAAATCTATCATCTATAAGATTTATTTTTTCATCATCTTTATCTATTACAAAGGCTTTATCACATCCTGTTATTATACCTTGAAAACTTGTACATATATCTTCTAAAGAGTAATTGCAATAGTCTTCAATTTTATCATAAAAAGTTTTATCCTCTTTTTTAATTATTATCCAATCTTTATTTATTGTATTTTTATATAATATTAACCTTTCAAAAATATTATTTTCTATAAGTTTTTCTATGGAATGAAATTGATTTATGTCTATTGATTGATTTTTTATTCTTAGAATATTGGTACTTTGTGAATTTTTTTCTTTCTTTAATGTAGATATGCAACTAGATATTCCTATGTCTTTAAAAACTTCACATCCTAAAAAATCAATTATTTCTACTATGTTAGTAGTTTTATCTATGTAAGTTCTTAGGTCTTTAGCTGATGGGCTTTCTAAAAAGTATCTCGGAGTTATAATACTACAAACCCCATCATCTTTTAAATTATCTATTATTTTTTTATAAAAGCAAAAATATAAATCTGCTTTACCTTTATATACTTGTTTGTATTCTTTTAGTATATATTTTTTATACTCACTATCTAAATTTTTATGACCTATATACGGTGGATTTCCTATTATATAGTCAAAATTGTTATTTAGTTTTATCTTTAGTGAGTCTCCACAATATATATTAAACTTATCTACTGATAATCCTTTACCGTTATCTTTATCTTTAAGTCCTTGTTTTAATATATTTACTGCTTCAGCATCAATATCGTATCCATATATACAATTAGTTATTATATGATTATGAATAGTATCATAGCTTATATAATCATCACCATATAATTCCTTTAATTTGTATAAATTTTTTTCTATTAAATCATACAAAATATCATATGCTTCTAATAAAAAATTTCCACAACCACATGATATATCTAATATTTTTGGTATCGGATTTTTAAGTATATCATGATTTTTTATAGTCTTATTAAGTATATAGTCTACTATAATTTTCGGTGTATAATATACTCCTTTACTTTTTTTTATATTTATATCTAAGCTTTCTTCATATAACTTAGATATAGTAAAAGTTTCTCCCATATTTCTCCCCCTAAACACGACAAACACTTTTATATTTAATTATAGCATACTATATTTTATTCCATTTGTTATTTATCCAATTTATACAATATTTTATATTATATTCCTCTGCTAATTCTAATAAATAATCCATTGATTTTGTATCATCCATTGATATATCCTTATCCATCTTAGGATTTACTCTATAATAATTGCTATCTAAAAGCTTTTTAGAAAAAATTTGACTAAGCTGAGCATTTCCTTCTAGTGTTACCGATATTATAGGTAGATCTGGATCCTTGCTTATAACCCAATCTATAGCACCCCATTTACTTGTATCTTCCTTTATACTATTGTAACAATATCCCGTTCCAAAGGATAAAAGTCTTATTTGATCCATTCTCTTTCCAAGTTCCTCATCTATAGAATATATTATACTTGCTAAACTTGGATCTGTTGCTATTATGCCTCCATCTATATGACAATCATATGATGGAAAAAATACAGGTGCTGCACTACTGGCCATTGCAACATCTACAACCCTATAATCTTCTGTTTCTGAATTTGGTAGATTATTATAAAAAATAGCTTTCCAAGAATTATATTCATTACCTACATAAAATGTTGGTATTACAACTAACTTACCTAAGTCCTTTAACTTTAAATTTTCTGGAAATACACTAAGTAGTATTTCTTTTAAGTGATTATTATCATATTTAGGTCTTGATATTTGTGAATAAGATTTATCGAATATATACTCCAGATTTTCTTTTGAATATAAATTACTTATTTCACTTGGAGTCATCCCATAAGCTAAACCTAGAGCTATTAAACTTCCTGTCGATGTTCCACTTATCATATTTGATTTTTTTACTATATTAGGAGTTTCATTTTGTATTTTTTCTAATAATTTTATACTTAAAGCCCCTCTAATTCCCCCTCCATCAAATGATAATATATTAAAAGTAGAATCACTCATAATTTTCCTCCTATTTTTATTCTACTTTAATATATGTATTTTTTTTTTATAGTTACAGGTAATATAATTTAATATATAAAAAAGATGGCATTTGCCATCTTTATTTTTTTGAGTTTGTATCTAAATATGTTAATATTCCTTGAGCTATACCTTCTGCTAAACTTTCCTGATATGCTTCATCTTTTAATTTTTTAGCTTCTTCATCATTAGATAAAAAACCACATTCAATTAATACTGCTGGCATTTTACTTTGTAATAAAACTTGGAATCTTTCTGGTTTTACACCTCTATCTCTTACATCTATATATGAAGTTATAGTTTCTTGAATTTGTTTTGCAAGTTCATATGAACCATCATTTTTTTCTTTTGTATAATAAGTTTCAAGTCCAAATGCGTCAGTTCCTCCAGTTTGACCATTTAGATGTATAGATACAAGTGCATCAACACCTTGCTCATTAGCAAGCTTTGCTCTATCTGCTAGACTTACGTATTTATCTTCATTTCTTGATATTATTACTTGCACATCTTTTTGTTTTGTTAGCTTTTGAGCCACTAATGCTCCAACTTTTAATGTTATATCTTTTTCAAATGTTATTTTATCATTGGCTATAGTTCCTTTATCATTACCTCCATGACCTGGATCTATAAGTATTGTATATTTTTTATTTATATTTTTATCTACTTCTGTCGGTAAAGTTTCATATTCATTATCTGAACTTTCAACAACATTTGAACTTTCAACAACAGATGTTTGTTTTTTATTATTACTTGTATTTTTTATTGTTGAAATTGCACTTTGTGTTAATTTAAAAGCTCCAGCAATAAACAATATAACTACTATAAATAATAATGCTAATTTATTTTTATTTATTCTTCGTTTTTTATTTCGTCTACCTCTTCTATTATTTCTTCTATTAGCCATGTTTTTGCCTCTCTAGATATATAATATTCTTTATATTATTAATAAATTATATTTTAACATCCAAAAATGCAATTTTCAACATTGGTAAATATTTAACTCTATTTTACCTTTTTTTATCCACCTAAAGTAACATCCTGTGTATTGTACCATTTAAAGGCTTCTGATATATGATTTTTATTAAAATCTGGCCAGTACTCATCTAATACATAAAAATCTGCATATATAGATTGAACAGGTAAAAATCCACTTAATCGTCTTCTTCCTCCCCATCTTATAATCAAATCTAATCTTGATATATCAAAAGATTGTATATGATTTTGTATATTATTTTTATTTACACCTTCTGCATCTGCTAGTGTATTTAAATCCCAATGCCAACCATAGTTTACTAATAGGTTAGCCTTTATTTGTCCATCTTTTCCTTTTGTCCTATTTGTAAATGGTAATAATTCTTTTGGAAACATTGGAGATTTAGTATTTCCTATTACTAAAAGAGATGCCCCTTCATCATTTAATATATGAGCAGCTTTTATACATGCATCTGTAAAAGCTTTAGTCTGAATAGGTGGTCTTTTAGTATTATCTGTAGTAAATCCATAAAATGTAACTTCCTCTACTCCCATATCTCTACATGCTCTATATGCTTCAATCCCTGGATCAAGTCCATTTTCATATCCTTTGTCTTTAGTCATTCCCTTACTTTGTGCCCATCTTCTATTTCCATCCGGAATTATACCTACATGTTTTGGTATTCTCATTAAAATTCACCTCATAAATAATTTTATTAAGATTATTTACATTATTTACATACTATAGACACTATAATATTTATTATTTATGAAATATATATCTAAATAACTAGAAATAAGTTTTAATAATAATTAAGATATTGTTTCTTTTTTGAAGTTGATTTTTATTGTAGAAAATAGTAAAATTTATATAATTATTACAAATAAATATATTTTGGAGGATACAATGAAAAAATTAATAGCTTTATTATCATTAGTTTTAACATTAGGACTTGTTGGATGTTCATCTAAGTCTGAAGTTAAAGATATACCAGTTTCTGATATAAAATCAGCAATAAATAATGAAACACTTTTACCTATTCAACCTATATTTGATATAGATGCAAAAGAATTTTATGTATTTGAAAATGTTAAAGATGATATAAAAGAAGGCTTTATTTTACAAGCTATGATAAATGTAAAATTACAAGATGTATTCGTAGTTAAAACAGATAATGTTGAAAAAGTAAAAAAAGCAATAGAAGAGTATAAAACTAACAATTTAAGACGTTTCTCTGATGGATACGGAGGAGAAGAAAATGCAACTGCTGTTGCTGATTCTATACTTGAAAGTGTTGGTGATTATGTCTATTTTATAGCTACTAATAATGCTAAGGATATAGAATCAAAAATATTAGAAATGATCAAATAGTACTTATTAAAATTATATGAGTATATTAATATTTTTTATATTGATATACTCTTTTTCAATATACTAATATATTATGAAATATATATTTGTGTGTAACTTTCAATAAAATAATTATTTTTGAGCAATATATATCCATATTAAAAACAGGGATATATGGTTGGTGACAGTAAATATTTTGCTGACACATAGCTCAATCAAAATGAATTTTTTATAAATTTAAAGGTGGTGATATATTGGTATTTAGTAGCATAACATTTTTATTTTACTTTCTACCACTTGTTTTGTTTAGTTACTATTTAGTACCTTATAAACTTAAAAACTTTATATTACTTATATTTAGTTTAATATTTTATGCATATGGAGAGCCTATATATATTTTTATAATGCTATTTTCATGTGTTGTAGATTATATAAATGCTCTAATTATAGATAAGTATAGAAATACATATAAGGCTAAATTAGCCCTTATTTTCTCTGTTATAATAAATTTAAGCTTACTTGCTTTCTTTAAGTATAGTGACTTTTTTATATCTATAGTAAATAGCCTTACTAACTATAATATAGCTTTATTAAATATTACACTACCTATAGGTATAAGTTTCTATACTTTTCAAACAATGTCTTATACCATAGATGTTTACAGAGATGAGGCACCTATTCAAAAAAATATTTTTTCACTATCTGCATTTGTTACATTATTTCCCCAACTTGTAGCTGGTCCTATAGTTAGATACTCTGATGTTTCTTATGATTTAAATCATCGTATTCATAACTTTGATAAATTTTATAATGGTGTTTATAGATTTATTATAGGACTATGTAAAAAAGTAATCTTAGCCAATAATTTAGGTGTAATTTGGTACAGTATAAAAGCAACTCCCTACGATACATTATCTTTGGCTACATCTTGGTTAGGAATTATATGTTTCACACTTCAAATTTACTTTGACTTTAGTGGATATAGTGATATGGCTATAGGACTTGGAAAAATTTTTGGGTTTGACTTTTTAGAAAACTTTAATTTTCCTTACATATCAAAATCTATTACTGAATTTTGGAGAAGATGGCATATATCCTTAGGAGTATGGTTTAGAGATTATGTTTATATACCTTTAGGAGGAAATAGATGTAGTAAAGGTAGATGGTTCCTTAATATATTTATAGTTTGGTTTTTAACTGGATTATGGCATGGTGCTAGTTTTAACTTTATATTATGGGGACTTTACTTTGGCGTTGTATTAATTTTTGAAAAGTTATTTTTACTAGAATTTTTAAAAAAACTACCTAATTGGATAAAACATTTTTATACTATGTTTTTAGTTATAATAGGTTTTGTATTATTTGAAATAGATAGTTTAAATGGTGTTTATAATTATTTAATTTCTATGTTTAATTTTAAAAATATTATAGTAGATGATGTATTTTTATACTATTTAATTCCTAATATAACTCTTATAATTTTTGCCATTATTGCTTCTACACCTATTATAAAAATAATATTGGATAGATATAAATATATAAGAATTATAACTTTAATATTTGGTATGATACTTTCTACATCATTTTTAGTAGATGCATCATTTAATCCATTTTTATATTTTAGATTTTAGGAAGTTGGTGAATTTATGAAAAATAAAAATTTATTAAAATTTATTACAATATCTTTTTTCTTAATCTTTATTTTTAGTGTTCCTATAATAACATTATTTACTGAAGATAAAAAAATAAGTGAAATAGAAAATAAAATATTAACTCAACTTCCTAGAATATCATTTGAAAATATATGTAATAAGAAGTTTATGAAAAATTTCGATGAATATACATCTGATCAATTTCCATTAAGGGCTAACTTTATAAAGTTAAAAAATACTTATAATTACATAATAGGTCAAAGAGAATTTAGAGATATTTATGTTGGAAAAAATAATAAACTTATGGAAAAATATAAATTTAATAAAGAAAGTGTAGATAAAAATATTTCTAATATATTAAATACTGCTTCATATATGTATGAAAGTTTTAATATAAAATCAAAATTAATGGTAGTTCCTACTTCTATAGCTTTTTATAAAAATGATTTACCAAACTTTTGTATAAGTGATAATCAAAAAGATAGCTTAGATTATATAAACAATAGTATTTCAAATAAGGATTTTTTAAATTTTTATACACCTTATGATATCTTAAGTAAAAATAAGGATAAGTATATGTATTACAATACCGATCATCATTGGACTCAACTAGGTGCTTATCTTTCTTATTTAGATATGTTTGATTATAAGTATGATAATAAAATACGTTTTAATAATTATAATAAAGTCTCTGATGATTTTTATGGAACTTATTATTCTAAAGCTTTATTACCTATGATTAAAGGTGATTCAATATATTCATATAGTACTTTTAATAACTTTAAAATAGAAGTAGACTTTGATAAAACTTATAATACACTTTATGATAATGATAAGCTTAATGGTAAAAATAAATACCAATATTTCTTACATGGAGATCCAGCTTTTGCTATTATTTACGGAGATAAAAATAAATCTAATGAAGTTATAGTATTTAAAGACTCATATGCTCATAACCTCTTACCATTTTTAACTAGTAACTATGGTAAGATTCATATTGTTGATCCTAGATATTATAATATTGATTTAGAAGATTATTTAAATAAAAATCCTAATATTACTGAAGCTTTATTTATTAATAATATCCAATCATTTAATTCTACTTTTTATAAATAACTAGGGCTGTAATTTATACAGCCCTTTAGTTATTTATATATTTAGTACTTCTTTAATTTTTTCAACAACACCATTTTCTGTATTTTTCTTGGCTCTAAATCTAGCTACTTTCTTTAAATCATCATGTGCATTTTCCATAGCATAACTATGATATGCACTTTCCATCATTTCTAAATCATTTAAATAATCTCCAAAAACCATAGTTTCTTCATGCTTTATATTTAATAATTCTTGAAGCTTATTTATAGCAAGACCTTTATTAACTCCCTTATCTGTTATATCTAACCATATTTGACCTGATACACTTACTTGTAATTTTTCCTTATAATCATTGTAATAAGTGTAGCTATTTTCTTCTGAACCTATAAAATCGCATATTGTAACTTTTAATATATCATCTTCAACTTTAGTTAAATCATTTACTATCTTATATTCTTCATAGTACTTCTCAACTTCTTTTATAAGTCTTTCATCTTTTGATTCAATATAAGCAGATTTTTTCCCACATAAAACTACATATGATTCTTTTATATCTCTACCGATTTTTATAAGTTCTATGGCAGTTTCTTTATCTAAAGCATTTAATAATAACTCTTCACCTTTATAAACTACAAAAGTTCCATTTTCAGCTATAAACATCATATCATCTTTTATCTTTTCAAATCGTTTTGCTAGATTATAATACTGTCTTCCACTTGCCGCTGCAAATATTATATTTTGCTTTTTTAATTCTTGAAATACTTGATAAAATTCTTCATGTATTTCATCTTTATCATTTAGTAAAGTTCCGTCCATATCTGATGCTATTAATTTAATCATATTTTTTCCCCCTAGTTTATATTTAACTTAATTATAATATAAATTAATCTCCCGTTGAATATTTTAAATTTAGTATTATTTGTATTTTATTAAACTTAATTATAGCTTTCAACTATTACTTTATATTAATTAAATAGTAATCTATTTATAATATCCAAGTATTTTAATATATCTTCTCTCCCCTTCTTTTAAGCTAAGTGGATAGTCTAATAGATCATAGGTATGTTGACATATAAGATAATCAATAAGATATTCCCCATCTAATATTACTTCACTTATTATCATATTATGATATGCATTATTATCGTATACAAGTTGAACTATATCTCCTATCTCAAGTTCATTATAATTTGCTAGCCTTGCATATATACCAAAATTTTGTGTATTCTCACTATTATTTCCTATTATATATTTATAAAATGGCTCTGCTGAAGTCCATGTTGGAGTTCTGCTATTATCACTATCCCAATACCATTTTTCTAATACATGTCTACCAGTATAATCCATAGGTATTTGACCACTTCTTAAACATTGAGATATAAAATTGGTACAATCTCCACCCCATAATTCATAATCCATATAAGCAGGATTTCTACCAAGAGCCCATCTTCTAGCATAACTTACGGCAGCCTCTCTATTGTATTCATAAAATACTGCCATATTTCTATCTCCCTTAAATTTAGATATCTATTATTTTTTCTATAATATAATTGCTTAAATAACTTCTATCTTCTTCAAATGAAATTTTAAATGTACTTAAATCTGATATAGATGGATCTAACTCATAACTTGAAAAACAAATGACTATACCATCCTTAGATATATAAAACGTAGGATTATCAGAAAATATTATATCTTTTAAATAGTCTAATACCATAATATATTTATCTATACTAAGCTCTCTTGATAATTCCTTTATCTTATTATCTATTTTTTTAGCTATTATCTCCATGTAATCTATTTCTGAATTAAATACATCTTTTATATCAATTTCTTTTTCTAAATTTATATCATAATTATATGAATTTATATAACTTATATTGTATAATCCATCTAATTGTGAGAACTCTATAGGTATACTGATAATACCATTATTATTATAGGTAATATAATAATCTGTACTAATACAAGATAAACTGTTATTTTTGCTATATGCTATATCCTCTATTGCACTTTTAAAGGCTATTATATCTTCATATATTCTCTGATTTATGTGATTTATTATATTTTTTTCATTATCTGATTTTATTATCGGATAATTTAAATTGTATACAGATAGGTTATCTTTTTTCTCTATACTTGACGTCTGTATTGATACCATTTAGAATATCCTCCTATTAATATTTACTTATTATTTATTAATATGAAGGAAGTTGATATTTGGTTATATACTAGTTTATATATAATTTGTATTTTTTGTAATTTATATTATCTTGAATATATTCTAATACTTTAATATAATATGTATATTGTTATATTTATGTATAAGTTGTTAAATTAAAAAGAAAGAAGGGATTATTTTGGCGAGAAGAAAAGAAAAAAAAGAAAACTCTGGCTTAAAAAAACTTGTAATATTACTTGCTATATTAGTTATAGCATTCCCTGCAGCAGCCTTTGGTTATATTTATTTTAAATTAAATGCTATGCATGATGCTACAGCTGATGAAAATATATTAAATGAAACTAATTTCCAATCAGAAAAGGGCATAACCAATATATTATTAGCAGGTACTGATGGAAGACCTGGAGAAAAGAATTCTAGATCTGATTCTATGATGATACTTACAGTAGATAGCAAAAATAAAAGCTTAAAACTTACATCTCTAAATAGAGATACTTATGTTGATATTCCTGGTCATGGTGAAGAAAAGCTTACACATGCTTATGCATATGGTGGAGTAAACTTATTAGTAGAAACTATTGAAAATAACTTTGAAATAGATATTCAAAACTATGCAGTTGTTGATTTCTATTCATTCATGGATATAGTTGATGCATTAGGTGGAGTTGAAGTTGATGTACACTCTAGTGAAATTAAAGAATTAAACAAATTTATTCCTGAAACATACAAGTGGAGTAATAATGCTAATAAAGGATCTATTGAATATATCAATTCAGCTGGTACTCAAAGGCTTAATGGATATCAAACCTTAGCATATTCTCGTATTAGAAAAAATGACTCTACACAAGAAAGAGATAGAAGACAAAGACAGGTTATAGAAGGGCTTATGGCTGGAGTAAAAGATTTACCAATAAGTAAGTACCCTAAATTGTTAGATACTATATTACCATACGTTAAAACTAATATGAAACCTACTGAAATAATAGGTTTAGCAGGAAAGATATTAGGTATAGGTAGTTTATCTATAACTCAAATAGAATTCCCATTTGCAGACGCCAGTACTTCTGTTACACTTCCAAGTAAAGGATTTGTTATAAAGTTTAATGAATCATCATTAAATACATTACATGACTTTATATTTAAAAATATAATTCCATAAAAATAAGTAAAGTGTACCCTTTGTCAAGGACAATTTAAAAAAAGGTATTTCTAAGAAACAAGATGATTTCTGTACTGAACAGGA